>Ga0256836_1001192_pt1 | contig 11936 bp, 12 predicted proteins | sample 4561380metaG_FD_185974 | JGI IMG/M metagenome (GOLD analysis project Ga0256836, IMG submission 185974) | Hydrothermal vent microbial communities from Guaymas Basin, Mexico - 4561-380 | ecosystem: Environmental > Aquatic > Marine > Hydrothermal vents | place: Mexico: Guaymas Basin | collected...
TCGGTGAAGAAATAAACGATTATTTGGATAATACTACGGCATTTATTTCATTTGCACAAAGTAAAACACTTCCAAAAGGAAGTAATCAAATGCTTGGAAGCACTGACAGTAAAACCGGTACGTCTATCTGGATTGGTGCAGATATGCCAGGTATCAATGATGCTGATAGATGGGGATTTAACTACGTGCACGGGACAAAATATTGGAGAAGTATGACATATGCCGAAGATACAATTATAGGAAGTATCGCCGCTACAAGAGGTAATGCTTATGAATTATATTATCATTATCAAATCGTACCTCATTTAACACTTGGAGCAAGAGCTACACTTATTAAATATGACTATTCAGGTAGCAACGCAAGCTTTGGAGTAGACGGCACTCCTATGGATGTAGATAAAGTCCCAGGATCACAAGCTGCTAATGTAGTAAAAACTGCAAAAGATTTAAGAGTTTACATTAGATATAATTTTTAATTTATAAGTTTTTCTTATAAAAGCCCTTTTGGGCTTGATTTTTTCACCTAACTCAATATAATTTTTTCAAATAAAAAAAGGAGAGTAGATGTCTGAAATTATAGACTTAAAAAGAAGAAGTTTTCTAAAAGGTTCAGCAGCGGCAGCTGGTGGAGTGGCACTTGCATCTACTTCTGCGTTTGCACTATCTCCATATGAAGACGCAGAAAATGCAAAAGAGAAAAAAATAAAAGAGATTAAAAACGCAAAATACACTCCTACTTTTTGTGGAATGTGTGTTAATATGTGCGGATTTATCGCAAGAAATGTTGATGGAAAAATTACAAAACTTGACCCAAACCCTCTATTTACAAAATCTAGAAACTTTGCGTGCGCAAGAGGAAATGCCGGAATTGCGGCAGCTTACGACCCTGATAGACTAAAAGGACCAATGATTAGAGTTGGAAAGAGAGGAGAAGGAAAATTTAAAGAAGTCAGTTGGGAAGAAGCATATGAGTATATCAGAGAAAAGATGGTAAAAATTCTTGATGAAGAAAAAGACAACAGAAGTGCAATAGCTTTTGGTGCTGGGGCTGGTGCGGAAGAGCCGCTTTTTGCTACATTTAAAGATGGAATTGGAAGTAATAATTTTGTTGACCACTTTACAACATGCTTTGCGCCAGCATTTATTGCAAATAAACTAACTTATGGAAGCTGGGGAAGCGCTGATTTTGAAAAAAGCAAATATGTTTTAATGCTTGGAGCAAATAGAGCTGAGGCTATTGTTACTCCTGATACACTTGACTTATTTAGAAGAACTCACAAACGTGGCGCAAAAGTTGTATATATTGATGTTAGATACACAAATACAGCAGCAAATGCAGATGAGTTTATTCCAATTAAGCCAGGAACTGACTTAGCCCTTATGCTTGCTATGATTCACGAAACAATCAACAAAGGATATCACAAAACTCCATATAAAGCTGACTATCTTGCAAAATATGCTGATGGACTTAGTGAACTTGAAGAATACTTTACAAGTGGCGAAGGAGCTAAATACACACCTGAGTGGGCTAGTAAAATTACTGAAATTCCTGCTGATACAATAAGAAGAATTACAAAAGAGTTTTCTGATGCAGCAGAAACTTATAAAGGTGCAGCAAATTGTTATAGAAGTAGAAAATCTACTTGGTATTTTCAAGATTTTGAATTTAGACGCGCACAAGCAATCTTTAACGCACTTCACGGATGTGTAAATAGACCTGGTGGAGTTTTGCTTGGTAGAGGTTTAAAAGCAGAAAAATACGAATATGAAGATTTTCCAATTTATGATAATGCAAAACCAAGAATTGATTTAGCACTACTTCCAAAAAACGAATATCCTCTAATCAACCCTGGAAAAGGAAGTTGGCAAATATTTAGAAATACAGTTTTAGATATTAATACCAAATGGAGAAAAGGTGAAACACTACCAGAAAATGCATATCCAGTAAGAGGAATGTTTATTTACAGAGAAAATCCTATCCAATCAGTGCCTGGTAGAGAAAAAACTGAAAAGATGTTTGATACAATGGATTTAGTTGTAGTAATTGATATTTTGCCAAACGATACTGCAATGTATGCTGATGTTATCTTACCTGATACTGTATATCTTGAAAGAACCTCTCCTCTAAAAAGCTTTGGAACACTAAGAGAACCTATGATTGGATGTAGATGGGCAGCGGCAAAACCTCTATATAAAACAAAACCTCTTTATAATATAATGAAAGAACTTAGCGAAAAAGTTGAAAAAGATTTAGCAGCTATTACATTTAAATATACTTGGGATGCTGATGAGCTTGGAGTTGAACTTCCAAAAGATTTTAACTTGGCTAAATATTTAACAGATGATTTTGAAATTGATGAAGAGAAATTAAGAGCTGATATAAAAGATGAAAAACTTATAAAAGCAATACTTGAATGGGCTGGGGAAGATAATCTTGACATTACTACATTTAAAATAAGTGCTGCTTACGAAAAAACCCCAGAAGAATTTAACGAAGAAGTAATGAAAGAAATCTATGGCGAAAAAGCAGCTGAAATTTTAAAAGAATATGGAGTTTATTGGCCAGGAATTGAAAAAGCAATTGAAGCTGGAATTATTGATGAACATTTAAAAGTATTTAAAAAAGATGTGCCTAATAAAAACGCTCTTATTTACGAAATATACAAAAAATACTCTACTCTTCCAAAAGATTACTGCATAGTACCTAAAAAAGGTAAATTCATAAAACTATCTCTTAAAAACATTGCAGGTAAAAAATTCAAAAACCCTATAACCGGTAAAACAGATGTAGTAACAGATTTACCAAAATGGCGTGATAGTATGTTTGAAGAACCAAAAAATAACGAAGTTAGACTTGTAATTGGAAGACACGGATACTTTACCCAAAGCTCGCATCCAAACAACTATTTACTGCTTGATTTAATGAATTACAACTATATCTGGATTAATGACGAAGTTGCAAAAAAACTTGGAGTTAAATTCAAAGATGAAGTAGAACTTACAAACAGACAGGGATATAAGGTCAGAGGAAAAGTATATCCTACAAAAAGAATTAGAAAAGATACAATCTTTATTGCAACTGGACTTGGAAGTCAATCTAAACTTTTCACTCTTGGATACAATAACGGAGTATCACAAGCTCAAATTGCAGAAGATAGAATTGACCCATTTATTGGAGCAAGTAGTATGAACGAAACTTTTGTAAAAATAAGAAAGGTGTAACAAATGGCAAACTATGCAATAGCACTGGAATACCAAAACTGCATTGATTGTAGAGCATGTGAAGTAGCATGTAAAGATGAAAATGGAGTAATGCTTGGTGCTGATAAGCAAAGAATTTGGGTCGGAGTTGTAGAAGGTGGGGAGAGCCTTACTGATATATTTTTAAACTTCTACCCAAGCCAATGCAACCATTGTATTGATGCACCATGTGTAACTGTTTGTCCAACAGGAGCAAGTCACTTTGCTGAGGGTGGAATTGTAAAAGTTGATTATGATATGTGTATTATCTGTAAAGGTTGTATGGAAGCATGCCCTTATGAAGCAAGATTTGTTGATGAGACAAGACATGCAGTTGATAAATGTACATTTTGTGATGGAAGAATTCAAGAATACGGAACTACGGCATGTAGTGCAACTTGCCCTACAAAAGTTAGAACCTTTGGTGATTTAGAAGACCCAGAATCTGATATTAGAAAACTTCTTGAAAATAGGAAATTTTTCTTACTTAAAGAAGATGAAAAAACTCTTCCAAAACTCTTCTATCTTGTACCAGAAGATGAAGAATTTGCAAAAAGAAGCATTGGAGAGGGAATAAAATTCCATACTTGGAGTGAAATTGAAGAAAAATATAAAAAAGCAACTCAGGAGAAAAAACCTGAGTGGAAAAAAGCATAAGGAGCTATTATGGCAGCAAATACACAATATATAGAATGTTGTGGGCTTAATATCAAAAAAGTTAGCCTAAAAGAACTATTATTTAACAAGACTATGCTTATAGCATATATCCTGCTTGCAATAGGATTAGTAGGATGGTATGAGATATTTTATTTAAGATGGGGACATCTTTTTGTAAATAATGCTGATGTTATCGCAGCAGCAGGAGGAAACAGTGAACATTTAAGAACAATAGCAGAAGCTTTAAAAGAACAGATTTTTAATTTAGACCATATTGAAGAAGTTAAAAAACCAAACCCTTGGGGAGTATTTGTTACCCAATACGTTTACTTACTATATGGCGGTAGTGCACTTATTTTCTTAACGGCATTAATGGAACTATTTAAAGTAAAAGTAGCTCCAAAAGTAGCGGCAGCTCTTATGACTTTTGGTATTTCAATGGTATTTGGCGGACTTGTATCAATCTTTACAGACTTGGCAAATCAATTAAATATCTATTGGATGATTTTAAATCCGCAACCACAAAGTGGTATGTGGTTAATGTTGCCACTTTATGCTGTATATATTCCATTTACTTTTATTGAAATTTATTTTCTTATTACAAATAAAAGAGACTTGGCAAGAAAATTTGCGGGAATTTTAGTAATAATGGGACTTATTATTGATGTTATTGAATTTTATATCCAAGGGATTTTATTTAATCTAAATGTTCCAAGACATCTTTGGACAGACATTCCTCAACTTTGGTTATATTTCTTAGTAACAGGAGCTTTAACAGGAGTTGCTGGTGCAATTATTTACGCATTTCTTGGACTAAGAAATAAACCTTACTTTGATGAATTTATTAAAACAGCCTCAACAATGGGTATCATATTAACTGCACTTGCAGCTTTATATGAAATTATTAACTTTATGGTAGTTGATCCAAAATGGATAAGCTTAATTACTCACGGAAGTCCAATTAGCTGGATGTATTGGGGATGGATTGTGCTTGGAATTGCATTGCCTTTTGTATTATTTCTTACAAAAAAACCAACACTTGCATTAGTTGGTGCAATTAGTGCAGTAATTGGAACTTTTCTAATGAGACAAGCATTTATTTATGGTGGAAATATTGTACCAATGAGTGATAGATTTGGAAAAGGTCCAGAAGCTACAAGTCTTTATCAACTTGATGCTATTACACCATGGGCATACGCACCACCTCATACAATGGAAGTTTTAGTAGTTATTGGATGCCTTGGACTTGGTATTGCAATTTACTCTTTACTTGATTCGCTTTTTGCAGTAAGAGATGTAAACGACAACGCAGCTCACTAATGCCCTTCTCTTTTGGGCTTTTTTTAATTATTTAATCAATTTATTCCCTTGACACTAAAATTAACCTTTACTTGTTATTCAAAATAACTCTTAATAAAAGTTTTTAGCTCCTATTTACATAAAATAAAATCAAAAAGGATTTAAAAGCCAAAAATATTATATGACAATTGATAAAATTTGTAATACTCTCCTTTAAATTAAAAAAAAAATTCTTGTCAAATAAGAAATTTTGCCTTTTTTTAGATATAATAAAATAAAAAATTAAGGAGCTTATAATGGCATTAGAAATAACAAAAGAAAACTTTGAAGACATCGTAAAAAACAATAAAATTGTTGTAGTAGACTTTTGGGCACCTTGGTGTGGACCTTGTAGAATGATTGCACCAATTATTGAAGAGCTTGCAGAAGAGTATAAAGACAAAGGTGTTGTAGTAGGTAAAATTAATACAGACGAACAACAAGAGCTTGCAATTCAATTTGGAATTAGAAGTATTCCAACTGTACTATTTATTAAAAACGGTGAAATTGTTGATAGTATGATTGGTGCAGCACCTAAAAACTTCTATGAAGAAAAAATTAACGCTCTTCTTGATTAATTTTTCTTCTTTTTTCTTTCTATACTTTACTTTAAAAGGTTTTATAAATGTATGATATTATAATTATTGGAGGAGGTCCAGCTGGACTTAGTGCTGGAATTTATGCAAGCAGACTTGGCAAAAAAACTCTCCTTTTAGAAAAATTAACCCCGGGAGGTCAAATTACTTTAAGTAGTGAAATTGAAAATTATCCAGGAGTTTGTGAAGTTAAAAGCGGACTTGAACTTATGCAATGCTGGCCAAAGCAGGCTCAAAAATTTGGATGCGAGATAAAAAGTGAAGAAGCAATAAAAATTACTCCAAAAGAGAACTTTTTTATAATAAATACCCACAAAAATGAATACACTTCAAAAGCTACAATTATAGCAACAGGGTCAACTCCAAAAAGAGCGGGATTTGAAGGGGAAGAGGAGTTTATAGGAAGAGGAGTTAGTTATTGTGCGGTTTGTGATGGATTTTTTTACAAAGACAAAGTAGTAGCGGTAATTGGTGGAGGAGATACGGCACTTGAAGAGGCTTTATATCTTAGCCAAATTGCAAAAAAAGTCTATTTAATCCACAGAAGAGATAAATTTAGAGCAGCTCCAATTACTCAAAAAAGGGTTTTTGCAACCAAGAATATTGAAATAATATTTAACGCAAAAGCTAAAAAAGTAATTGGCAAAGAGTTTGTTGAAGGACTTTTGATTGAGAGAGATAATAAAGAAGAGATTTTAAAAGTGGATGGAGTGTTTGTGTTTGTTGGAATGAAAGTAAATAATGAGCTTGTAAAAGATTTAGTTGAGTTAAATTCTTTTGGAGAAGTTAAAGTTAATCTTAAAATGGAAACTTCTCTAAAAGGACTATACGCAGCAGGAGATATAAGAGAAGATAGCGTAAAACAGGTAGTAGCAGCGGCAGGAGATGGAGCAACAGCAGCAATAAACGCAGTCAAATTTATTGAAAAGGAAGAAGAATGAAAGTTGGAATAATAGGAGCAACAGGGAGAGTTGGACAACTTCTTGTTAAAATTTTAAAAGAAGAAAACACTCCAATTGGAGCGGTAATGTTTGAAGGAAAACAGACTATTGAATTTGACAAAGATACAATAATTACAAACGATGCAGAAGTTTTGCTTCAAAACTGCGATATAGCAATTGACTTTTCAGCCCCAAAAGCAACTGAAAAACTACTTGAAGCAGCTATTAAAAACCCAAAACCACTGGTAATTGCAACAACTGGACTAAATGACCATCAAATGAATTTAATGCAAGAAGCAAGTAAAAAAGCCCCTATCCTTTATGCTACAAATATGAGCCTTGGAATTGCAATTCTTAAAAAATTAGTAGAAATGGTAAGTGAGAAGTTAAGAGATTTTGACATTGAAATAACAGAACAGCACCACAGATACAAAGTCGACGCTCCAAGTGGAACTGCCCTAACGCTTGCAAACCACGCGGCAAAAGCAAGAGGGCTTGATTTGAAAAAAGTAATGGTAACCGGTAGAAGTGGGCACGTTGGACCAAGAAGCAAAGATGAGATTGGAGTGTTTGCAATTAGAGGTGGGGATGTTGTTGGAAGACATACGGTTGGATTTTATAACGAAGGAGAATTTTTAGAGCTAAATCACACAGCAACAAGCCGTGAGACTTTTGCAAGAGGAGCAATAAAAGCGGCTAAATGGCTTATAAATCAAAAACCAGGGCTTTATTCAATAGATGACGCTTTGGGAATTTAAAGGATAGACAATGTGTTCAGTCGTAGGGATTTACGGAAACAAAAACGCAAGTAAACTCGCTTTTTACGCCCTTTTTGCAATGCAGCACAGAGGTCAAGAGGCAGCTGGAATATCTTCAAGTGATGGAGTGCATATTCACACTATAAAAGATAGAGGCTTAGTAACTCAAATTTTTAAAGAAGACCATTTTAAAATCTTAAAAGGGGATATGGCAATAGGACACACCCGCTACTCAACAGCTGGGGATGATTCAATTCTTGATGCTCAACCTGTATTTGCAAGATACGGACTTGGAGAAATTTCAATTGTCCATAACGGAAACTTGGTAAACGCAAAAGAGATAAGAGATGAGTTAATTAAAATTGGTGCAATTTTTCAAACCAATATGGATACGGAAAACTTAATCCACTTAATCGCAAAAGATTACACAAAACCTACTCTAAAAGAGAGAATAATTGACGCGGTTAAAAAGATAAAGGGGGCTTTTTCTTTGATAATCCTAAGCCGCTCAAAAATGTTTGCAATAAGAGACCCTTTTGGATTTAGACCGCTAAGTATTGGGAAAATAAAATCTGGCGGATACATTGTAGCAAGTGAGACTTGTGCTTTTGAGCTTGTTGGGGCTGAGTTTGTAAGAGATGTTTTGCCAGGAGAGATGATTACATTTGAAAACGGAGAAATTAAAAGCGAAATGATTTTTAATCCGACTCCAAAGCAATGCGTGTTTGAGTATATCTACTTTGCAAGACCAGATAGCAATGTATTTGGCAAAAATGTATACAGCATAAGAAAACAGATGGGAAGAGAGCTTGCAAAAGAGTTACCAATAGATGCTGATATGGTAGTACCAGTCCCAGATAGCGGAGTAGCAGCAGCCCTTGGATATGCTGAGGAGAGTGGGATACCATTTGAGATGGCAATTATGAGAAATCATTACGTTGGAAGAACATTTATTGAACCAACCCAAGAGATTAGGGATTTAAAAGTTAAGATGAAACTCTCTCCAATAAAGCATAAAATTGAGGGTAAAAAACTTGTGGTAATTGATGATAGCATAGTAAGAGGGACTACTAGTAGAAGAATTGTAAGGATGCTAAAAGAAGCCGGGGCAAAAGAGGTACATATGAGAATAGCATCGCCTGCTACGACTGGACCTTGTTATTATGGGGTGGATACTCCAAGCAAAGATGAGCTTATCGCTTCAAAATTCTCAACCCAAGAGATTGCAAAATATATTGAGGCTAATAGTCTTGCATATTTATCAATTGAGGGACTTATAAGAGCAATTAAAGACAAAAAAGAGAATTACTGCTTTGCATGTTTTGATGGAAACTACCCAATCCTTTAATCTAGACTTTTTTTCTCTTTTTTGTTATAAAGTCTCAAAAAAGAGGAGATATGGATAAACTCTATACATTTGGAAAATACTTAAAGAAAAAATTTAAAACAAAAGTAAAAAAAGTCCCAATTTCAATCCCGGGCTTTACCTGTCCAAACATTGACGGAAGTGTAGCAAGAGGGGGGTGTGTGTTTTGCGAGAATGAGAGCTTCTCACCAAACTTTACAAAAGAGAGATTTACCCTTAATCTAAACTCAAAAGAAAACCCCCTCTTAAATAAACAGCTAAACGCCCTAAAAGAGCAGTTTTTTGCCACCATCCCCCTTCTTCAAAAGTATTATGGGGCAAAAAAGTTTATTGTCTACTTTCAAAGTTTTACCAATACTTACGCCCCACTCCCTACTCTAAAAGCCTTATACGAAAAAGCTTTAACTTTCCCTAATGTTGTTGGGATAAGCATTGGAACAAGGACTGATAGCATAACAGATGAAACATTACACTATTTAAAAGAGCTTAGCAAAGAGTGGGAGATTTGGATAGAGTATGGAATTCAAAGCAGCAATGATGAGACATTAAAAAGAATAAATAGAGGGCACGATTTTGAGAATGTAAAGAAAACTATCTTAAAAACAAAAGAGCTTGGACTTAATGTATGCGGACATTTAATTTTTGGACTTCCCGGAGAAAACCAAGAAGATATGCTAAAAAGCGTAGAAGATAGCATAAATTTAGGAATTGATAGTATAAAATTCCACCCTCTTTACATCACAGACAACACACTCCTTGCACTTGATTATAAAAAAGGAAAATTTACTCCAATAAGTGAAGAGCTTTATATTGATACTCTTATAAAAGCGATAAAGATGCTTCCTCAAAATATCTCAATCCAAAGAATGAGTGCTGGGAGTCAAAATCTGCTTGCACCAGAATGGTGCCGCAATAAATCAACTCAAATGAGCCATATATACAAAGCTTTAAAAAAAGCAGGAATTAAGGTATGAATAGATTTGATAAAGAAGCTATAAGCTGGGATGATTTACCAAGAAGAGTAGAACTTGCAAAAGCAGTCGTAAAAAACATAATTCCTCATCTAAAAGGAGATGAGAAGATTTTGGACTTTGGATGTGGGAGCGGGCTTGTTGGGCTAAATCTTGCACCCTTTGCAAAAGAAATCATAGGAGTTGACACATCGGCTAAAATGGTGGAAAAATTCAATGAAAAAGCAAAAAAATTAAATTTAAATGCAAAAGCTTATAAAAAAGATATTTTTGAAATTGATGAAAAATTTGATATAGTAATTTCATCAATGACTATACATCATATAAAAGACATAAAAGCACTATCTAAAAAACTAAAAGAAATAACTAATAAAGTTTTTATAGCAGACTTAGATAAAGAAGACGGAAGTTTTCATACAAGAGGAAACGATGATGTATGTCACTTTGGATTTAGTAAAGAGGAATTAAAAGAGTATTTTGATGATTGGGAGATAGAATATAAGATAATTCATAAAGTAAAAAAACATAAAAACTTCCCAATATTTCTAATAAAACTATCAAGGAAAAACAATGACACAAAATGAAAGAGCTTTACAAATTTGGTCAGTTTTAGCTTACGCCGCTTATAATAGACAACTTTTAAACTACACAATCCTCTCAAAAGCCACAGGAATTCCAAGAGTAGCACTTGTTGACATACTCCCCACGCCTAAACCACGCCAACCCTAACTGCTGACGCTCTCGCCAAGGGGATTCTGGCTTTAAAACGATGGTTACTGACAAATAGCCAGTCTTATACCTTCACAGCCAAGGGTTGATGCCCCAACCCTACAAATATTTATACTTGCATTTATATCTCTATCGTGTTTTGTGTTACATTCAGGACAAATCCAACTTCTATCGTTTAAGTTTAGATTTTCATTTACATATCCACAAACATTGCAAGTTTTGGTAGATGGGTAGTATCTATCAATTTTGATTAAGTTTGTTTTGTATTCAAGAATAGATACAAACTCACTAAACGCATAATCATTTATCTTTTTGCCCCATCTCTTTTGCATTGCTTTTATGTTTAAATCCTCTATTGCGATATATTGATATTTTTTAGCAAGTTCATTTGCTAATTTGTGAAAAAAATCTCTCCTGCTATTAACTACTTTTTGATATAGTCTTGCTAATTGTTTTTTAGCTAATTTGTAGTTGTTTGAATTTTTAATCTTTTTAGATAACTTCTTTTGAAGTTGTTTAAGGTTATTAAGATATTTGAGATAATGTCTTGGAGCTTGAATTTGTGTTTTGTCTGATAAAGTTAAAAAAGTTTTCAATCCAAAATCAATGCCCACGATTTTACCCGATGAGGCATTGATTTTTTGATACTCTTTTTCTATTGCTACTAAGATTACATAATCTCCCACATTATCTCGCTTAATGGTTATAGTCTTTATCTTTCCGTCTATTGGTCTACTTAGCCAAAATTTAAACTTATAGCCATTAAGCCAGATAATATTGTTTTCTATCTTATACCCCGCCTGTTTAAATGTATAACTTTTATATTTTGAAACTTTTTTGAATGATGGTGGAGATGATTTAATTTTTTTCTTTTTATTTCTAAAAAACAGTTTAAACGCTTTATCAATTCTATCGATTATATCTTGAATTGCTTGTGATGGAACTTTTTTGTAGTATTGATATTTTGGAAGTTTTTTAAGTTTAGTTAGATGTTTTTGGAGTTGATATTTGTTTAAATATTTTCCATAAAGTTTATAATATCTCTTATGCAAAGCTATACAATGATTATAGATAATTCCAGCTATATTAATAACTTCATCTATTTTTCTTAATCTTTTTGTTTTGTAAAGTTTGTATTTATAGGTTAAAATCATCTTAACCTCTTTAAATAGTCATTCCATTTTTTCTTCTCTTTTTCTCTTTCACTTGTTTGCTGATTTTCTATATATTGCTTAATCACTTCAAGCAAAGCTCCACCTACCGTTGCTACAAAATAGCTGTTAGTCCAAAGAGAAATAAACAACATTTCTATTTGATTTGTTTTTATCTACGCACTTCAT
>Ga0256836_1001193_pt1 | contig 11936 bp, 12 predicted proteins | sample 4561380metaG_FD_185974 | JGI IMG/M metagenome (GOLD analysis project Ga0256836, IMG submission 185974) | Hydrothermal vent microbial communities from Guaymas Basin, Mexico - 4561-380 | ecosystem: Environmental > Aquatic > Marine > Hydrothermal vents | place: Mexico: Guaymas Basin | collected...
TCAGAATCAACAGTAAATGATAGCTTGTCTAGATACACAACACCTTTTCTTACTTCTGGGAAGAATATTTTTACTTTCTGTCTGAATTCTAACTTCTTATTTTTCTTTCCTATAGTGCTGTAATTATCTTTGAAGAATTTAATCCAGTCGTGGTGATATAATGCCCAACTATCATAAAATGTCCCTATTGTTTCCATCCCAAAATAAGGATGGAATAATTTAGCATGTGGTAAGTATGTATAGTAACCGTGTTTATTTATCATATATGATTTGTATAAATAGCTAAATTGTCTCATGTTATACCTTTATGTTGTCTAAAAGATTACCTAGTTCAATATTTTCATCACTTATATCTTTCATTCTTGAATTGTATGCAGATAATGATAAATTGTAAGCTTTTACTTCGTTGTTAAACATTAACGAATCATTTGTCCAGCTGATAATATCATTCATAAATTTATCCATTTTGTTCTTTTGAACATCTATAACCTGATGAAGATTTTTGTAATCCTCTCCTACAAAACCAACAATAGACTTAACTACTTCTTCTAATGCATCATCTCTTCTAACAATATAATCTATTTTCTTTTCTAAGAAAGCAAACTCTTTTAAGAAATCTTTAGCTGTCATATAGATGGTATTAAATTCTTCTGCGAAGAAAGAATAGTTTTCAATTTGTTTTTCCATCATAACAATTAAATCATTTACATAATCTATTTGCTTGTCTTGTTCTTGATTAACATTCTTTATTTTTTCTAATACTTGATCTTGCTGCTCATTCTTTTTTATCACTTCTTGAATTCTTTCTTTTTGAGCAATTATTTGTTTTGAAAGATTTTTTGCAAATGCTATCTGTGTATTAAGTTCAGACATCTTTTTATCTATGTTTATATCATTGATATAATCATACATTTTTTTGAAAGACATATATATATTGTTCTTAAACAGTTTTACATCTGCAATATTTAACGCTAATTGAGTTGTGTCGTTACTATAAGCATTTATTATCTTTTGTGATTCCCTATTTGCTACAGCTAAAGGAATGTTTGCTTTTTCCTGTATCTCTTGTATCTCTTCGTTTAAACTATTAATCGTCTCTAAGAAAGACTCTATAGTATTAGAGTGAAGAATATCTTTAACGATACTATATTTATCTATAAACTCTTTTATATCTAATGCTTTTACATTAGAACCAGTCTTATTAGATAACATCTCTATTAAAGCATTTATTTTACCTTCTATTGCACGTATATCATTAATTGTTACTTCATTTGCCATTATTGTTCCTTTTTTTTTAACAATTATAACATATTATGCATTTTTGTATTCATGATTATTTGTTTTAAAGAAAGATGGGGAAATTACCCCCTTTACACTCATCTGTAAAGGGGATAAAAAAAAGGAGGTATAGTCCTGAAAGGAAAGAAACTAACTAAAATTCTTGTGGGAACTTTTAAGTTTAACACACAAAAGGACTTAAAAAATGAATTAAAAACATACCCAGCAGGATTGTTTTGGACTTTATGGAAGCATACTTAGTGTATGCGATATTATTATAGCATTTTTTTGCAAAAAAGACAACTCTCCAAAAAAAATATTGGAGAATTTTTATATTGAAGAACTTATTCTGTTTGCTACAACAGGTAAAGCAGACATACCTAAATAACTTAGTTCAGAACCTAATATTGGCAATGCTCCAGCTATTAACGCTTTTTTTCCACCTAATCTATGTAATGCCATAGCTGCTCTAGCATTAGCTCTTGTTTCTTCTGCTAACATAGGTAAAGAAGGTGCTACAAGAGCTGCATCTTGTAATAATGAATTTTCACCTTCATCTGCTCCCATATAAGCACCTACAAAAGGTGTTACCATAGATAAGGTTTTACTTAATCCATAAGCTCCTTGAGCAATTGGGGATTTACTTAATGGACCTGCAACATGTGCCATCTCATGTGCTTTTAAAGCACCAGAATTTCTACCAACTCTTACAAAGCTCTTACCTGATAAAACAGCTTTTCTTTCCGCATCAGTAAACATTGGATGTTCTATTAATTGTGGATTAAGCTTATGATTCTGTTGTGTAAAAGCAAAGCTCCCGCCTGGATTATCTGTGTATGAAACCACAGGGACTTCTCCCTTACCTCCTACAGCACGCCACATTTCTGCATCTGATGCATCTATCTTATTCTCTTTTGCAAGCATAGGTAATGCTACTAACGCAGTACCAAGCTGATGCCCTAATGAAGCTCCTATACCTCCTAAACCAGCAGAAAATATTTTATCTTCTATCTTTCTATTTCTTTTCTTTTTCTTTTTACTTGCTAATTTGTATAACATTTTTTCTCCTTTATTTATTTGTGTAATCTAATTTATATATAATGTGTTTTGTATCTTGTGGTTCTTTTGTGAAATAAACCTCTACATCTTCTACTTTGTATTCTTTTGTTAATTTAGCTAACAATTGAGGACCTTTTGTTTCGTAGATACTGTTTATCTTTTGTTGTGATAAAGTAACATAATCTTTCTCTCTCACAGGAGGGTCATATAATTTAAAGTCGTGGACTTTGTTTATTATTGAATATACGCTATGTGTATTCATAGCTCCATCTTTTAAATGGATTATATATTCATAATAATAACTATCTATCTCACTTTCCATATCCTGTGGTATAGAATCTTTACAGTTTACTTTTATATGTAAATATTTAAAAGACGTATTCTTTAGTATCTTTACTATATCCTTAAAATCATCTTTTCTAAAAATCATAACTTATTTCACTCCTTTTCCCTCTAACTGATCATCTGAATGATTTTCTGTAAAATAATGAGCAAAATCATATTCTACAAAATTGAAATTAGAATAATCTATTAGCTTATGTACAGTATCGTCTAATTGTTTTGTGTCAGCGTTAAAATCCACCATTCCATGTTGATTCTCAATATATATATACATTGGGATATAATCTTCTACTACAGAATGAATAAATTCAGCACCTTTTTCTATTTTAAATTTTTCTGTTTTTTTTCTAATTGTGCTACCAATTACCATACCTTCAATTTTTCTCACATCATTATTAACAAAAACATATGTAGATGCCTTACTTGGATTCTCTATCTCGCTGTACAAACCTATATCAATAAACTCACCATTTCCTATAGCATATTCGAGAACGTCTGATTTTTTCTTAATAATTACTTTACCATCTTTTATGTGAACATTAAGAATATAAAACATTGTAAACTTTACTTCTTCACCATTGTTTTTAACCCTAATAAGAGTATTGAGAGCAAGTGACTTTTTCCCATTACCATAATCACCACCGAATCCTGTATTAAATTGACAACTATATTCTGGTATTCTATTAGCCAAGTATGAATCAGTGTAGTAACTACCCACAATATGACTAACAACTCCATCTGTAGACCAGACCTTATTTCCTTCGTTAATAATAGTTCTATATATAGTTTCATTTATCTCTTTTATATAAAAACTACATCCTTTTAACACTATTGGTTTATAAGAATAATTTTTCATTTTTACAAATAATTTATCAAATTGCTCCATATCTCTTAAAATAAAAACACTATCATAAATAACTAAAGGAACTTTTCCTGTCCACTCTTCTTTCTGATGAGGCTTATCATTATAAAACAATGCTTCAAGTTCCATGTCACTAATATCTATTATTAGATTACCTGAATAACAGAAAGGAATACTTACCAAACTAGTATCTAAAAACCTTTTTTCTTTCCTATGTATATATAGATTTGGTTTTTTTTCTGGAATATGAAATAAATATTTTGCTTTTCCGCTTAATTTCATTCTACAACCAAATAACATCTGATAATATCTTACATTAAACACTGAGAATAAATTTATATTATCTACTTCTATTACTTTATTTGTAATTTCTAGAGTATCTACTGGGTTACTTGTCTTGACTTTTGTATCAAATGTTGCTTTGTACATAGTGTTGTTGTCTTCTGGTTGTTGGTATTCTACAGCAGGAATTGAATTAAATATATGATCGTAGTCTCTTTGGTTATATGCTTTATTTAATTTTGTTCTAGCGAAGTCTTTTAATACTTTCTTTACATTTTCTTCCGAAGGAGTATCAAAAGAATATAATCTTTGGTCTGTAAAGGCTCCTGATACTCTATCAGTTTGATAATTTTGCCCTAAAAAGAATATAGTGTTCGGTGTATAAGCCATACTATATTGAGTAATACTTTTTAAGGTAATAAATGCTGGGTCTTTCTTTGTTATTGTTACTTTTGAAATAACTTCACCTAATTGATTTAATGTATAAAATTCAATAAAATCTTCTGTAATATTAGTTAAAAAACTAAGTGTATTTAACATTGCCTTTATGAACCCATATGTATATCCATAAGCTGGGTCGACACCAAAGAAAATAGCACTACCCATTTCATTCATTACTAAAATAGCAATAGAGCTTAATGTAACAGAAGGAAGATATGAATACCTATCTATAGTTAAAGCGGAATGTTGTAAACTAAACAATAAAATAAGTTGCTTCTTTTGGTCATAATCTGGAATTAAATCTCTTATATTCGTAGAAGCAGCTTTTGTTGCTTCATCTTTTTTCCCTCTACTCCAAAAAGAATACATACCAGTAAAAGGATCTTTATAGGAATATTCTTTAGGAATTGTAGCTGATACAGGATCAACATACTCCAATTTAGTAGTAAAGTCTTTATTCTGTATTATCTCAAATATATTGCTATCAATTTTGCCGAGATGTTCATATAGAGGAATCTTTTTAATATTAACAATAACATTTTCTAATACACTCTGTATACCTTGTTCTAAAGAATGTTCTGTTTTTTCAGTAGCACTATTCGATATAAATATATAAATATCTTCATCTAGTTTACCTAATTTATCTGGAGTGGGAGTTAATATGTTATACTTATCAACTCCACAAGTGATAACATTACTCTTCTTGTCGTATATACAGATTTTAACTCTATCATATTTAGATATATTTAAGGCCGACTTTATATTATATTTTACACATCCAGTACTTATAAGAACTATTTTATTTATCATTTTATAGCCTTTTTTTTAAACAATTATACCAAAAGATTATGTAAAAAAAAGGATAAAATTCTTTTTTTATATGCTAAAGAGAGTTTAGAAGTGTTGTTTAACTGTAGTAAAAATTAAACTATGATTTTTTAAATGGCGGAATTGACGAGATTCGAACTCGCGACCCTCGGCGTGACAGGCCGATACTCTAACCATCTGAGCTACAATTCCATTCTTTTTTGTTAATGGTGACCCCTACGAGATTTGAACTCGTGCTGCCGCCGTGAAAGGGCGGTGTCCTAGACCACTAGACGAAGGGGCCATGGTCGGAATGGGTGGAATCGAACCACCGACACCTAGATTTTCAGTCTAGTGCTACTACCAACTGAGCTACATTCCGTTGGTGGGCAAGGTAGGAATTGAACCCACGACCTATCCGTTATGAGCGGATTGCTCTAACCGACTGAGCTACTTGCCCTAATTTGTCTAAATACTTCTATGGCAGAAGGTGAGAGATTCGAACTCTCGGAGGCTTTAACACCTCGCTGGTTTTCAAGACCAGTGCCTTAGACCGCTCGGCCAACCTTCTAAACCCAGAAGCAGAATAAAATCTGCAACTGGTAGGGGGATGTATGAAAACGAAATTGTTAGTACCCCTGACAGGATTTGAACCTGTGACGCGCCAGTTCACACCAGCCGCTCTATCCAACTGAGCTACAGGGGCTAATGGCTCACCCACCAGGACTCGAACCTGGGACATATCGGTTAACAGCCGATTGTTCTACCAACTGAACTATGGGTGATTAAAGGAATACCCCACCTTTTAGTGGGGGAGTGAAACTAAATCATTTAAATGTTAATAGCTATGACACTTCTGGTAGGATTTGAACCTACATTTCCCATATCCTATAGGTGTCTTACTTAGACGACAGAAGTATAAATATATCAAATGGCGGAAGCTATAGGATTCGAACCTATGGAGGTGTTACCCTCGACTGGTTAGCAACCAGCTGCCTTTGACCGCTCAGCCAAGCTTCCACTTTATGGTTGTAGGGGGTAGGATTTGAACCTACATTCCCTATATCTTACAGGCGTCTTACTTAGACGACAGAAGCATAAATAATCAAATGATGGAAGTTATAGGATTCGAACCTATGGAGACGTTACCATCGGCCGGTTTAGCAACCAGCTGCTTTTGACCGCTCAGCCAAACTTCCAGAGTAGGTCTAAAAAAGACCTTTATTGTTTATGTCTCAAAAGGAGCCATTACGATTTATAAGCTAACAACTATATATTGGTTGGGATGGTAGGATTCGAACCCACGATACACTGGACCAAAACCAGATGCCTTACCACTTGGCTACATCCCAAAAAAAATAACAGAAAAAAAGGGGAATCAATTTTCTGTTACATACAAAAAAGAGTTACACAAGTTATTGCGTGAGTAAAATTATACAAAAAAACACCGTACTTGTCAACAGTTAGCTTCTTTATTTTTAATAATATTTTCAATAAAAGCAAAAAAAAGAAAAGGGATCTCATCCCTTAATCTTAGTTTCTACAAAATTAATGAAATCCACATATTCTTTTTGTGATAGTTTCTTGTTTCTAGGGCTACCACCTATTGCTACATGACCTCCTGCTTCATCACCAAAATATTCTTGAAGCACAGAAACAACACCTTTTTCACCAAAATATTTTTTGGCAGTAGCTTCATCTATAGATGAAAATAGGATTGTTTGTAGTTGAGTATCATATTGAACAATAAACTCTCTTGTTTTATCAAGAAGAGAATAATTATCGCAATAGAATAATTTCCCAACAAATCCTAATATTTTTTCACCTTCGTAGTCCAGAGCTTCTAATACATTCTTTTGTTTTTTAGAAGACCATTTTGATGCTTCCTTATAGATAGTTAAATCTTTAACTGAGTCATGCTCAATTATTTTTACCGCGGCCTCTAATATAAGCCTTACTTTATCTGTTACATCACCCGGACTTACTTTTGTGTTTCTTGAAAACAAATAACCAAGAGTTAGCCATTTTCTGCCTAGATTTGTATTTTTAATATCTCTATACTTATCTTTGGCTTTATGGTAACCTTTCTTATCGCTAAAAGCGATTATCTCACATAGATTTCTTGTTTCGGTGTTTTTGTTTAACATCCCTTCTACCCACATAATACCAAACAATGTGTCTGCATCTAAATGAGACAATATATACACATTGTTTTTATTATGATAGTTTACATCTCTTTCTAGTCCTATTTCTGCTGGACATGGGTTGTTGGCTCTTGCGCCATGGTGATTTATACTTAAATCAACATAAGGCTCCTCTAAAGCCAAATCACCCCATTCCGCTTCTATAGCCACAACATTAAATGTCCCTTTGTATTTGTTTGCAATTTCAGTAGCCTCTTCTAAACTACTAGCAACAATAATTTTCTCAATCATTTTCTCCTCCTTTTTGTATAAAAATTACTCTCTATTCATATATTCCATCTCTTTTTTCATTTTTCCTAATCTTTCTTCTTCCATCCTATCTTTTATTTTTTTATATAGGTCTAACATCTCTTTATAATTTAAGTATCTTAATTTGTGCATAATCTCTTTGGCCATTTGTATCTTATCTTTTTTGTGTAGTATTTCTATTGCTTCTTCTTGTGTTATTCTTTTAAAAGAAGTTCTTTCGTGTATTATATTTTGTTTATCAGAAGGGTGTCTTACTAATTTACCAGTCCTTTTACTTAAATACAAACCATTTGAGAGTTTAAATTTAGTTGGGGTTTCATTTATTATTTTTACTACTTCTGACCCATAAGGTGTTTTTTGTATAAAATAATCCCCAACACTTATTTTATCTGTGTTGAGGGTTTTTTTATATCTTTCTCTTTTGGGCATTAGACTTCTTCAACTATATTATCCCCAACTATGCTTTTAACTTCTCGTAATGTTGTACACCCAGATAGATGTCTGAATAATTCCCTGAATTTAATAATATTACTATCAAACCATTTTTTTACATAAGTATCCTTAATTGAATTATCTCCAAACAAATCATCATTAGTAATATGATAGTAATTTCCTTGGTAAGATATTACAACTAAAGGATAAGATGTTTTTTCAGCCACATTTTTTATTGCAGGGTTATATCTTTCTCTTCTTAATTCTAAACTATTTTTGTATGCACACACTATTTTTGGATGTTCCATTTATTTCTCCTTTTTATTTTTATTGTTAAATCATATCTTCCATACTTAAATTTCTAAGAAAAATCAGTCCATCACTAAACTTAACTGCAGGTAACTCGTTGTATCTTGGTAAATGAAAGTGTCTTTTAAATAAAGACCAAACTTTTCTATGTAGTTTTGTTGCTAATTCTTTATTGTCTCCTGCTAGTTCATACACTTTTGTATTTTTTGCATCTATCAGAGCTTTCTCTTGCCAACCTTCTAATCTTTTTGTATCTTCAAGAACTTTTACTTTTGTCTCAACCTCTTCTAATTTTTTGTTTTGTTCTTTTTGAGCCTGAAACACAAGTTCTAATATCTCCATTGGATTTGAAGGCAGCTTTTGTTGTTGCCTTTCCTTTAGTGCTTGCTCCATTTCATTAAACGCTTTAATAAAATCTAATTTCCATTTAGAAGCTTTCTTACCTGTAAAACTCATCACATAATAAGCAAATGCATCCCTATCGAGTAAATACATAGGTCTTTTTTCGCCTTTTTTATCGGTATATGTAACCGGCGAAATTTTTCGCTCGTTAAAAAATTGTTCATAAGCAATATCATTTTCTATCTTTTTTAGTAAATCTTTGTGTTGCTTATTAAACACTTCGGCGATCATCACACTATCTGTAAAAACAACATTATTACCGTTATCTGTAGTTATTTCAAATCTAATGTTTTTCCCGTTTAAATTAACAATTTCTTTTTTCATTGTAATTTCCTTTCTTTTTATTTTAATTAAATTTTGCATCATAAATTTGTTTAATAGCATTTACTAATACTTCAGTCTCTTTTTGTGTCCCATTTTTCCAAACATCTTTATTTGCATTTCTTTCATTAAACAAATGCGTCCATACTTTTGGGTTAATACCCCAGCCTGTTGCAATAAATTCTTTATATTTGAAGTAATATAAAGCTCTTGTGTATATCTCAGCTTTGTATCCTAGTTCTTTAAACAACAATTGAACTTGATCTTGAGAAATACTTTTCATAAAATCAATTCTCTCTCCGTCTGATTGCATTGTTGTCATTAAACAAATATGTGGGCCTATTTTTATCTGTTCAGTAGTTACTGCTTTATTGTATTTATACTCTGCACAATATTCTTTTGCTCTTTTAATAAAATCATCTGGTAACCAGTAATCAAATTTAGGAGCATATCTATCAGATTGTGCTTCTTTACTTAAAAATGTATGTGTGTTTGGGACCTGCGCCCACGCAAACATTGGTGCCTTGCCTCTGATCGCAAAGAACTTACCTTCTTTAACATCTTCTGGAGTATTGTAAGGAATTAAGTCGTAAGGCATTCCAGCAATAATACAAGCTCTCATATTTGTGTATAACTTTTCATCCAAAACAAATCCCATTGAACCACCAAAACTATTATGAAAATAACTATGTTCAAAACTCATAATAAACTGTTGGTCATTTGGATTGTATAATCTTACTTCGTCCTTATCAAACAACACATTTAGTATTACAGGCAAGAATTCAAACGGCCTACTTGGTGTTCCAAGTGCAGCTTCTCTCATTAAAGCTCTATATCTTGCTTCTGGTCTTTTAGACTCATACTTTCCGCGACTTATTGCTGCTAAATCCGTTACCCATTTTATTCTATTCTCTTCACAAGTGTTTGCTTCAAATACATTCACCTCACTAACTTCCGTAGTAACATATCCGTTATTCCATATTTTTTTTGTCATTTTACCTCCTTGTTTTTTTCTATTAAATCATTTTCAATATCTATTCTTTCCTTTTCTCCTGTAAGAATAAATAAACACTTAACAGCTGCTTCAAAGTTAGTTGCTGTACCTTGTTTTTTACCCTCAAAATAAACACCCCAATATTCTATTTTTGATTTTTTCTTTGAATACCCTTGTTTTATTTCTGATATCTCTGAAATTAATTCATATCTATCATCTTTACTGTAAACAAAACATCTAGTCATCTTTATTCTCCTTTGTTTTTATTAGATTGTATTGCATTTTACTTCTATCATACTTATATTCAACATTCAGACCATATCTCTTTTTTATAGTATAGATAACTTTTGAAAAGTCATCATATCCTAATTCTCTTATTTCTTTAGAGGTTATGTAACCTCTTGTTTTAAGAGTATTTTCAAAATATTCTTTTAAACTTTTCATAGAGAGTCTATTGTCTTTATTTACAACTCCATATCTTTCTTTTTCTGCTTTTAATCTTTTAACAGTTTTAATATATGGATAATGTTTGTCTCTTTTTTTAAATATTTTATATAACCTTTCAGGATCGGCATTCAAATCTTGAGCAATTTCCACAACAGCATATGTCCCTGGTGGATAATCTTTTACTATCTTATTTATTTCTTTCCTTAAGGTCATTCCACGTTCTTTTAACATTCTGCTTATTTTTTTGTATTTAACACCCATATATTTACACATTCCTACTTTACCAAGTTGAAGAAAAGGATAAGGATATTCTTCTATCATGGATTCGAAATCTTCTTCTATTTCCTTATTCATCTTCTCTGTAATATAAGTTAGTTTTATACCACATAATCTCATAGAGTATCTGTTTAGCGTTTCTCTATTTATTTTTAACCCTGTTTTCTTTATTATTTCAGTGTATGTATAAAAATATGGTGGGAAATCTGTAAGAAGTTGAATAACGTCTTTTTCGTATGTAAAACCTAAATCAGAAAACAACTTTCTCATATAGTTTTCAGATATCCCCATTTTTTCTGCTATTTCTTTAGAAGAATACCTTATTCTAAGATAAGGTTCTTCTTCATACATTTTAGATATTACTTTTCTATAATATTCTAATGTTTCCTCTTTCATTTTTTTTCTCCTTTAAAAAGGAATGTCCTCATCATCAATATCTATTGTTGGAATATCTTGTTGGGGTTGTTGAGGAGCAGATTGCTGTTGATAGCTGTTGTTTTGTTGAGGTTGGTTATTATTATTGTTTTGTCCATCTTTCTTACAATTAATGAATTCCATCTCTCTAACTAAACAATAACTTTTATATCTATTTGTCCCATCTTGCGCTTGCCATTTATCTACTTTGTAATCACCTATAAAACATACTTGATCACCCTTATGTAAATATTGGTTCATAGTTTCTGCCATTTTACCAAATACTTTCACATCTATAAATGTAGTTTCTTCTTTTCTTTCACCTGTATTTCTGTCTTTGTAAACATTACTACTTGCTACACTTGCTTCACCAATAGCTGTTCCATTTGGTAAATATTTTAACTCAACATCTTTTGTTAGTCTTCCTACTATTTGCATTCTAATCATTTTCCATCCTTTTGTATTTTTTTAAATCTATCGAAAAATTCATTTTTTTCTCTTACGTATATTTTAAACTCACCATCTATAGGAGCATAAACCACACCTTCAACCCAACCTCTATTATTTCCATTTGTTGTTGGTTTTAATTCTACATTCTCAAGCAGAACATATTTCTTACCTTTGTATTCATATAATAGATCTTTCAACAAACTCTCTGTACGCTTATTAAAAGTTTTAAGATAAGTTAATTCGCTGTCCATTAGTGCTTTCTTTTCGTGATAACAACGTTCCATTTCTCCATTTTTGCCTATAAAATGACCAAGTTGATAAGAGAAAAGAACTAGCATAAATAAATAAAAACCCAAAACAGCTGGTG
>Ga0256836_1001194_pt1 | contig 11926 bp, 14 predicted proteins | sample 4561380metaG_FD_185974 | JGI IMG/M metagenome (GOLD analysis project Ga0256836, IMG submission 185974) | Hydrothermal vent microbial communities from Guaymas Basin, Mexico - 4561-380 | ecosystem: Environmental > Aquatic > Marine > Hydrothermal vents | place: Mexico: Guaymas Basin | collected...
AGCTAAAAGCAATTGGAGTAATTGAACTAAACGAGGAAATTGAAATCTCTGACGTTAAGACCGAGATGATTTTAACTCCAATTGCTTGGGTTGTTAAGGCAAAACAACTAACAAGTTTTAATGGAGGTGCGAATCCCGAGGATGACGAAAGGTATAGAGAAAGGATTTGGCTAAGCCGAGAGAGAAGAACGACCGCCGGAAGCAGACTTATGTATGAGTTTTACGCAAAGAGCGCTGATGTAAGGGTTAAGGAAGTAAATGTTAAAAACGGTGGAGCCGGGATAGTTAAAGTTTGCTACCACGCTGATGAAAATATTACGGATATTGTAAAAAATTATTTAAACGCAGATGAGATAAGACCACTAACTGATAAGGTAGAAGTTGAAAAAGCTATTGTGAAAGAAATTTTAATTGAGGCTACACTGATTGCAAAAGACATAAGCCTTGTGGATTTAAAAGCGGTAAAAGCAAGATTTAAAGACTTTGAAGAGAAATTTAACGTATTTTTATCCGTTCCAAAAATTTACGACTTGCTTACGGATGAAAATATCGTAGATGTTGATTTAAAAAATCCTTTAAGTGCTATTAAAACGGAATTTAACGAAGTTTTAAAGTTTAGCTTTAACTTGGGGGTTAGCAGTGTTTCCTAATTATATAAGTGAGCTTTTAAAAGCTTATTTTGAGATGTCGTCTGAAGACAGGAAAAAAATACTTGATGAGAGATATTTTGATACTAACCCTTTAACCTGCCCGGTTGAGTATCTTCCATATTTAGCGCTTGAAGTTGGGGTAAATATTGATGGACTAAGTGAAAAAGAAGCAAGAATTGCAATAAATGAAGCAATAAATGCGTTAAATTACAAAGGAACTGCAAAAAGCTTTAAAAGCTCACTTAAACCTTATACCGATGCAAAAGTTAAAGAGTGGTATGAATATGACGGAAAGCCTTACTGTTTTAAAGCAGTGTTAAGTCCTACAAATGTTGATTTTAGCTTTAATGATGAGAATTTTAAAAGAATTAAAAATGTAATTAATGAAAATAAAAACGTAAGAAGTATCCTTGACGAATTCGAGTTTGATTTGACATTGAAAGAAGAATTAAAAACTTATGGCGGATTTACTTTTAAAGCTAAAATTAATAAAAACGCTCTGCTTGATTTAAAACCGAGTGAGAAAATTACGCTTAATGAAGCAAATATCTTTTATCTAAGCATTAATAAAAACTTGCAAAAAGACTTAAAACCTACCGAAAATTTAACTTTCACACAAGGAGCAATCAGCGATGTTAGCATTAATTCCACCTTGAGTTTGGATTTAGAACATACAAACAATAACACAATACAAGGAGCGGTAATATGGCGGGTTTAATGATGTTGCCCACAAGCGATGGGCTAAATCTACTAAAACAAAACATAAAAGAAAATTTAAAATATGCGGTTTTGCTTGATAGCGAAAAACAAGAGATTAAAAAATATGAGTTTTTTAGCATTTATTATGATAGAAACAGAGTATTAACGGCGCTTTTTGAAGTGCCTGTAGATGAAAACCTTACAACTCCTATGAAATATTTAAGGGTTGTAAATGAAAAAGACGCAGTAATTAGTGAGGGTGAGACTCCCGAAATTACTTTCGTAAAAGGTATAGGCGGAGTGCAGACAATTAAGTTTGCAGTTAGCGGAGAAGCAGGCGAGATTGTATTTAAGGCAAATGACTATATTACAAAGGTTGAATTTGATGAACTTTATTTGCCTGTTGTAACTGCCTTAACTACAAGAATTACACAGCTTGAAAACATATTAATTGAAAAAGGAGTAATTGATGGCTGATTTGGCTACTGAAATTGCGAATTTAAACGCACAAGCGGCAGAACTTTTAGCAAAATATAACGGAGCTTTTAAAAAACTTGATGAAGAAACTCAAAACAAAATCTTAGAACTTCAAGATAAAGCACAAGCACTACAAGCACAAATTGAAAGTTTAGGATTTAAGTTTGATGACAACGGAATTCTAGTAAAAGAAGATGGAAGCGAAATAAGTGTTGGGAATGCTTTGAAATTAGGCGGGAAGAGTTTGGAAGAAATTTTGTTAAGTTCAAAAGGTATTAAGCAAATTAAAGTTATCAATGATAATAATATTTATTCAACTTCTTCAGCAAGTTATGTAGAAGCATTTCAATTTAGTTTTGATAATCCTATTAATACAAATAGTGCCGTTTTTATACAAATTCAAGGTGCAATGTATAGAGAGCCTATTAACAACTGGGCTTCTGTGTTAACTATTAAAAGAGATGGAATTAACCTTGGAATACAATTAGTAGGAGATGAATATTTGCCAGATGGAGATAATTATGCAGTATTTAGATTGGGGCAACATTATCAGAACGCTTTTTCTTGCAGTTTAATTGATTATCCTAATCAAGAAAATCCAGTATATTCTTTACAGTTTGCTGACCATAGTGGTGGAGATAATGTTGTAACATATTTGGGATGTATGGGGAATAATGCTTATCAATTTGGTACACAGATTATTCTTTTGGAAATAGGAGGTTAGAATGATTGCAAAAGCAATAAATAAAATTATCCCTAATGCAAAGTTTGTTGTAAAAAATGATGAATTAATCTGGCTTGATGAAAGAAAAAAGCCATCTGATGAAGAAATTAAAGCAAAAATCAAAGAACTAGAAGCAGAAGAAGTAAAAAAACAAATAGAAAAAAGAGCAACTAAATTTGTAAAAAAGCAATTAGACGCACTTGACTACGACAACGAGGGAGAAGTAGCATTATATGCTGCAAATGAAAACAGCGAATGGCACGATGAAGCGGTAAAGCTTCAAGGTTGGATAGAAGAGGTTTATAAGAAAATGTATGAGTTAGAAGATAGCGTAACGGTTGATAATTACAAAGAGGTTAATCTTGATGAAATAGAAGCTGAATATCCAGCTTTTGAAGAATAAAAACTTTTAAGGAGAGGAAATGCCAGTAACAAGAGGAGTAGTAAGTAACTGGAGAGCAATAGGAGCAAGACCGGTTAGGGTTAGTGCAACCGAGCCGATAGCGGTTGTGTTGGTTAGCAATGAGGTTGAAGAAAATAAAACGTTTTACTTTGATTCTTTTGCAAAAGCATTAAACGGATTTTTAGATGGTAGAAGTGTAGATGATGTAAAAAAGGCAATTGCAGACGGTAGTATTAAGGGGAATTTGTTCAAATATCTCATTTGGGCAAACAACAAGTATGACTTGGTTGTGCCGACAGTGATTTCGGTGGCGAAATACGATGACGATGCGGACGCATTGAAAACAAACATCATAAACGCAATAGCCGAGCTTAAAAACGTTCCGGGTGATTACAGCATAAGACCTGACATTGTCAGCGTTCCTGATTATACAAAAGACTTAGACATTGCAAATCAATACCTTGCAACGATTAATATTCTAAAGGCAAGAGGTTTTATTGACCTTGACGCAACAGACGGAAGCGATGCGATAGCAAAGAGAAAACATTTTGGAAGCGAAAGGCTTACGCCTGTTTATACAAACCTTATTGACTGGAATACATTGACGGACAGTGAAGATGAGTATTCGGCAAATTTTGTTTTAAGCATATTTAGATGTGTGGTTGACGGGAGTGATACGACTACAAGTGTTGGTTGGAGCTATAGTTTAAGCAACAAAGTTTTACCGGTAAAACAGGCAAAAAACAAAGCTCAATTCATAATGGGGTTACCGGATGAAACGGATTTGCTTACAAACAATCAAATCACCTCTTTTATCGCATACAACGGCATAAGGGTTTGGAACTATCAGACAACAAGCCCGGATGCGCTTTTACAGGATGCAAGAAGAGTGAGAATATTCGACAAACTCTCAATGGCCGTATTGGATGCGATATTTCCATTTATCGACAGCGACAGAGGTGTTTATGCGGTAAAAGAAGCAAAAGATACGATAAGAGCTTTTAATGCGGATATGATAGGCAAAAGAGTGCTTATCGGTGCGGAAGTTTATCTTGATGAAGATTTGACAACGCCGACGGCAATTACAGAGGGTAAATTCTACTTTAAGGTAGAAGCACAGGAAAATCCGACACCGACTTTAATTTCGGTTGAATTTGACAGGATGGATAAATTCAGCCCAATCGTTTATAAAATAATCAATAGTTAAAGGAGCAGATTATGGGATTACCGGCAGCAAGCGTAAGTTATAACGCATTCGTAGAAGGAATTGGGTTTTTGGGAAAAGTTGAAGATTTTAAAGAGCCGACAGTTAAAACTCAAAAAGCCGAAACGCCTCAGGGGATTAAACAGGATATTAGAATCCTTGAGCCTCTTGAGGCTGAAATAAACCTGAATTCAATCAATAAGGTAGCATATACCGCTATGCAAAAGTTTGAAAAAGCAAAGTTTGTGGTTAAAGAAAGCGTTGTAGAAGACGGAAAAACGGTGTCAATTACGCATACGATGGTAGGAAGCTTTGACGTAGAGGAAAACTCTACAAAAGTTAAAGAAGCCAAAAAGAAAAATATTAAAATCTATCCAATCCAATACACAAAAGAAATTGACGGGACTGAAGTTATTTTTGCGGATTTGGAGAATGTGATTGCAAGGATTGACGGAAAAGACATCCTTGAAGATGTTAGAAATGCGATAATGTAAAGGAGAGTAAATGGATACAATAAAAGTAAAACTACCAAAACCTATTGAAATTGACGGGGAAAAAGTAACGGAGCTTGAATTTCGTGAGCCTCTTGGTGAAGATATGGAGGATTTTGTGGGTGAGATTGCAGCGGCCGGAGGCGATAAAAAAGCGATGGGGAAAGTTTTAACCGAACTTGCGGAAAAACTTATAGTTTCTCACCCGCTAAGTGCGGATGATTTTAGAAAAATGCCCGGAAAAAACTATATGGCTGTTGTAAATGCGCTTAGCGATTTTTTAGCGTAAAAGGGGTGAGTCTCATCCCTTTTGAAGATGTGGTCGTGATACTTACAACAAAACTGAATTTCAGTTATCAGGATATTATGAAAATGAGGGTTAAGAAAATTAAAGTCTATTTTTTAAAAGCCCTTGAAATAATGGAAGCAGAAGAAAAAGCAGCAAAAGAGCATACATAAAAGGAGTATCGGGAAGATGTAAAACAATCCCGATAACTCCAGCCATTACAATTGCAAACAATATGTAAATAAATGCAAAAAGAGTTTTTATCATTAAGCTCATTTAAAGCCTTTTTTAATTACATTATACCATAAAGGAAAGCCTTTGGAAAAACTTATGACGCTTGGTGTAGTTCTCAGTGCCGTTGATATGTTTTCTAAGCCTCTTTCTAAAATGAGCGAAAGCGTTTCAAAACTTACAGGAAAATTCAAAAACGTAAAGCTTGATAAGCTTACAAAAGATATAAGCGAAATTGATGAGAAAATCTCTAAACTTGAAAAAATTAAATTAAAACTTAACGATAAATTCCTTGATTTACAGGATAAAGTAAAAAAGGCAAATTATGCTTTAAAAGATGTTGAAAAAGAGTTAAAAAGCCTTGAAAAAGCTAAGCTTGTTTTAGAGAGAGACTTTAAAAAAGGCAAAATTTCAGCCGAGGATTTTGAAAAAGAGCTAAAAAATATAAACTCAAAAATTGAAACTCTTAATAAAAAGAAACTCTCAATCAATAAAGAATTACAAAAAACAAAAAGCGAGTTTGACAAAACAAAAAACGAAATTGATAGGACCGGCTCTTTAATTGATAAGTTAAATTCTAAAAAACTCTCACTTAAAAATAAACTGCTTCAGGCAAAAAATGCGGCTGAGGAAGTAAATGAAAGACTTAGAAAAATAGGAACTACCATAGCAAAAGTCTCTACCCTATCAGCCGTTGCAGGAAGAGCTGTCTTGTCTCCGCTTAAAGATATGGTTATAACTTATCAGGAAATTGAGAAAGCCCAGGGTGATATTGCTTCTCTTGGAATAGATGAAAAAGGAATTGCTAAAATCACAAAAGCCGCAAAAGAGATGGCTAACCAGTATGCCGGAATTACGGCTCCTGCATTTATTAAGGCAAGTTACGATATTAAAAGCGGTATTGCAAGTCTGAGCGATGAAGGCGTTGCAAAATATACAAAGCTTGCCGCAATGACGGCACAGGCTACAAAAAGCAGTGTTGAAGAGATGACAAAATTATTTGCTCTTGGGTATGGAATTTTTAAAAAAGCTAATGAGAGCGATTTTGATTTTGGGAAAAGATTCAGTGCAAATATTGCAATGGCCGTTAAAGCGTTTAGGACCGACGGTAGCGATTTAGTCCAAGGCATAAGCAATATCGGTGCGGTAGCTAAAAGTTTTGGAGTAACATTAAGTGAAGAGCTTGCAATTATCGGTAACGCAAAAGCGGCATTTAATTCAGCTGCAGAAGCCGGAACCGCATATAGGGCGTTTTTAGGAAGTGCGGTTAATGCTCAGGAAAAACTTGGGCTTGTTTTAACAGACAGCACCGGAAAGCTGTTACCTATGGTTGAAATAATCAAACGCATTAAAGCTAAATTTGGAGAAACTCTTGATGCAAATGAAATGAATCAACTCAAACAGGCGTTTGGAAGTGAAGAGGCGGTAAAAATTATTACCGCTTTATATCATAAGACAGACCAGCTTAAAAAGTCTCAGGAAGAACTTTCCCATGCAACAATGAAAAACGTTGAAGAGATGGCTAAAGCAAGAAACAGGGGGAAAGAATTTGAGTTATTGCAACAGAGAATTTCAAATCTTGCGGCAACGTTTGGTAAGTTTTTAGCTCCTGCCGTTAGCTGGGTTAGCGATAAAATCGGAAAACTTGCAATGTGGCTTGATAAAGTCGCAAATTCAAACAGCTTTGTTAAGTATATTTTTTATGCAGTAGCGGCGTTTGGAGCTTTAGCCGCAGTTCTAGGAACTGTCGGAATTGCATTAAGTGCTTTCATTACAGGGCTTAGTTTTGTAACGGGTGCTTTAAGCATTAAAGTAGCAATATTAAAAACGGCAGAGTTTGCAATAAAAGCATATTCTTTTGCTACAAAAGCGGCGGCATTTGCAACAAAACTTTTTAATTTAGCCCTTAGAATGAATCCGATAGGTCTTGTAATTACAGCAATTATGGCGTTGGTAGCCGGAGTGATTTATATGTATAAAAAATTTCAATGGTTTAGAGACGGCGTAAGTGCGCTTTGGGGATTTATAAAAGAAATTTTTAAATACTCACCTTTAGGTTTAATTATAAACAACTGGTCGGTGATAACTGACTTTTTTAGCTCATTATGGGAAAATGTAAAATCTTTTTTCAGTTCTGCTTGGGATGACATTAAAAGTATTTTAGAAAACGGCTGGGATTTTGTTAAAAAAGTTTTTTCATGGTCTCCTATCGGATTGATTGTAAATAACTGGGATAAAATAAAAGCGTTTTTTAGTAGTTTATGGGATGGAATAAAATTAATCTTTGCAAGCAGCATAGAAGCAATTAAAAGCTTTTTTGCTTCTCCAATAGATTTTATTCAAAATGTTTGGAACAGTATAATAGGATTTTTTAATAATTTTTGGGGTAATTTAAAATCCGGATTTGCAAAAGGAATAGAATTTATCGCAAATGTTTTTGTATCTCCTATAATTTTTATCAAAAAAGGCTGGGATAATATTCTTGGCTGGATAAGTAGCAAAATCAAATGGATTGCAAGCGTTGCCGGAAAAATAAAAAGTTTCTTTGGCTTTGGGGATGATAAGAAGGAATTAAACATCTCAAAAGAAGAAAAGAAAGAGATAAAAGTTCCTAAATTTAAAGTTCCACAAATAAACATCCCAAAAACACAAATACCAACCACTATACAACCAATAAGCGTAAAAGAAGCAATAAACAATCCACAAATTATAAACCAATCAACCAATAACCAATATACCAATAATCATTATATCCAACAGCCACAAATCACTAATAACCAACACACCAATACGCCAATACACCAATCAAATAACTACACAATAAACATTAACATTACCGGGGCAAATCCAAACGAAATTATCGACAAAATAAAAGTTATCTTGCCTCATTTAATCGAAGAGATTGAAGAAAACAGACGCGAAAGGGCTTTAAGCGATGTTATGTAAATTAGGGGATTTTGCATTTAGCGAAAAAGAAGTAAGCAATATTCAAGAAATTGAAAATTATCCTTTTGCAGAAATTAAAAGGGTTGCAAATAATCCTTACTATCAGGATACTCAAAAAGAAAACGCAGAGTTTGAAATAAAAGGCTGGTATCTTTTGAGAAGCAATAATGTTTTCGAAACTCTTAAACAGATTGCAAGAGAAAAAAAGCCTATTAGATTTACTACATTACAGGGCAGCATAAAAGTAGTAATAGTTTCAATCAGCATAGGACGCAAAAAGTTCATAAAAGGCGGAGCAATTAAGCAAGAATTTAGTATCAAACTCAAAAGGTATTATGAATGAGAGAATACAGGGCAAATCAAGGAGAGAGATTAGACCAGATTGTTTATAGAGAATACAAAACTTTAAATAATAATGTGCTAAATAAAGTCCTTGAAGCAAATCCGCATTTGCTTGATAAGTTAGTTTTAGATGCTTTTGGTATTGTGTATCTTCCTGAAATTACGATAGAACCAAGCGAGGAGAATAAGACGCTATGGTAAGCTTTAAAATAGTTGCAAACGATAAGGATGTAACGGAGACTATACAAAAGAACCTTATTTCTTTATCTCTTACGGATGAAATCGGTATAAGCGCAGATGAAGTGACAATTAAAGTAAGAAACGATTTTAAACGACCTAAATACGGAGATGAGCTAAAAGTTTGGATACAGGACAAATATTACGGGATTTATATCGTTCAAACCACTACAAAAACTCAATCAGATTTAACAATAAAAGCAACCGCTACAAACTTTACAAATTCGTTAAAGAAAAAGCATAATAGGAGTTTTGAAAATATAAAAGTATGCGAACTTATTGCAAAACTTGCAGCAGAAAACGGGCTTGAGCATAAATGCGATATTGATTTTACTTTTAAGCATTTAGCCCAAACGGATGAAAGTGATTTGAATTTATTAGTAAGACTTGCAAAACAACTAAACGCTCAGTTTAATATCAAAAACAATACGATTATCTTTATAAAAACTAAACAAGAGAATGAGAGCCTTCCAAAATTTACGATAGATATAAAAGAAGCAATAAACTATTCAATTAAGCATAACGCAAAAACTGTTTATAAATCCGTAAAAGCAATTTGGCACGATTCAAAAGAAAACAAGCAAAAAGAAGTAATTTACGGAAACGGAGAGCCGCAATATGTTTTGCAAGATAGCTTTAAAAATGAAGCAGAAGCCTACAAAACGGCAAAAAGTTATTATGAAATGCTAAACAAAGGAAGTGTTACAGGAAATATTTCTATTCCCGGTAAAGAAATAAGAGCTGGTGGGGTTTTGAAATTAAACGGCTTTGGTGAGGATGATGGGAATTATTCTATCAAAAGAGTTACGCATAATTTGGGTGGGAATGGGTATATGGTTAGAGTGGAATTTGAGAGTTAATAAATCCACTCTAAAGGATCATCTATTTGACCGTCTTTATTCAAATAATATTCTATATACTCAGGTTCTTTTTCTAATAAGTTTGAAAATCTTATATCATAGCATATTCTAGTAAGAGGACCAGTGTTTATCCTTTTATTATGATTAAATTCCAGCATTCTTTTTAATAAGAAAAGTATGGGGTAAGGTAAATTTTTAGGAAGTTTATTCCATTGTATTGATTCCTCACCCTTTAAATATTTTGATATTAATTCACTTATGCTTTTAGCATATATTGGATATGTTCCTGATAACAAATAAAAGAACATTACTCCTAGTGCCCATATGTCCTGAGCCATTCCAATAACTTTGTTTCTCCTAAGTAAATATTCTGGGGACCAAGAAGTAATTGAGCCTTTGGGTCTATATTTGTCTTCTTGTTTATTGTATTCATCTGGATTAATTAATTCTATTGACCAACTAGAACGATTTCCTAAATCTAAAATTCTTATGCTAGTATCAATTAAATTATTTCCTTGATATGTTTCTTTGTCAGCTAATATAATAATATTTCCAGGATGTAAATCTCTATGAACAAACCCATTAACATGAATTTCTGAGAGTGTTATAGCTATACGATGTATAATGTTTAAAGCATCTTTCCAATGGAGCGGGAATTTATTATAGTCTTTTTTTTCATTTATTAAATCTTTTAATGATTTGCCTTCAATATATTCCATTCCAAAAAAAAGAATAGGGAAATTTGTTGCTTTTTTTAAATGTATTTTTATTTTTGGAACAGCTTGAAATCCTTGCATATTTTTATTATTAATGAAATATTGAGCATAATATTCATTACAAAAAGCTGATAGTTCATCTGAATTTCTTGGGGCTATTAAAAACTTAACTATTATTTTTTCAGCTTTCTTATTTTTATAAATTGCAGTAGATGAAGCATTGCCTTTGTTTATGAACTTAACAAATTTATAATTATTAATTTCCTCTAACGATGCTTTTTTAATAAGTATTTGAAAATCTTTTTCGTTTGGAGTAATTTCTTTTATTTTTTTTTCTATTTCGTTTTTATTAATTAATAACTCAAGTGACATTATCTTCCTTTATTTTTAATTTAAAAAATTTTCCCACCATTCAAGCAATTTTCGTCTTTCATCTAAAAAATCCGAACGCATATAAGCTCTTGTAACTTTACTACCAACAGCGTGTGCAAGCTGTGTTTCTATAACTTCGCTGCTAAAGCCGTGTTCTTTTTGATGTTCATATGCAAATGTAGAAAAGCTTGCTCTCCAGCCATGCGCCCTATGATTATATCCTAAATTTTTAATAGCCTGATTGAGTGTATTTTCGCTCATCTTTCTTGCAAAGTTTATAGGAGAAGGGAAAACGTATATATTAATAGGTAAAGAAAATTTTTTCATTTCTTCTAAAATAGAGATTAAAGTATTAGTAAGAGGCAATCTATAAGGTTTTTTTGCTTTCATTGCTTCCGCTGGAATATTTATAACTTTTTTCTCCCAATCAATCCATTCCCATTTTAAATTTTGGATATTACCTGGTCTAAGTGCAGTAAGAGCTAAAAATTGCAAGGCATATTTAGAGATGCTCGGATAAGCAAGTATATCTTTATATAGTTTTCTAAGCTCTTCTAAATTCATAATAGCGTCAAAATGTTTGACTTCTTCCTGTTTAGGCATAAGGTTGTTAATATCAATTTTAGCAACTATATCTATATCAACGTAATCGTTATGAAGTGCAAATTGATAAATTTGCTTTAATATAATGTATATACGTTTTGTTACTTCTGCTTTGTTAGATTTTTTTGTCGTAGGTGTTACAATATTTCTCACATTTTTTATTACATTTACTATTTCGCCTTTTTTTATCAAATCAATAGGTCTATCTTTTAGAAAAGGCAGTATATATATTTCAAGCCTTCTAAGCTGTTTTTGATAATATTTTTCACTCCATTCGCTTTTTTTTAACTCTAAAAATTCATCTACAACGTTCTGGAAGAGCTTTTTGTTTGATAGTTCTTGTTTAATTTGTTTTTCTTTCCTGTCTTGGACCGGATCTATTCCTTGCAAAACTTTATTTTTAACTTCTTGTGCTATACCCCTTGCTTGTGTTAGGGGTATGATGGGGTATTCTCCTATTGTGTAAGTTTTTTCTTTATTATTAAATCTATATTTTACTCTCCAGGTTTTTTTGCCGTTAGGTTTTATTTCTAAATAAAGCCCATTGCCGTCGAATAGCTTATATAACTTTTCTTTAGGTTTCGCTCTTTTGATTTTTAACTCAGTTAAAGGGGCTACCATTCTCGCCATAACTACGCCTTTTAAGCACTTTTTTACTCATACCCCTATAGTTTTTTAGGGTATG
>Ga0256836_1001195_pt1 | contig 11924 bp, 10 predicted proteins | sample 4561380metaG_FD_185974 | JGI IMG/M metagenome (GOLD analysis project Ga0256836, IMG submission 185974) | Hydrothermal vent microbial communities from Guaymas Basin, Mexico - 4561-380 | ecosystem: Environmental > Aquatic > Marine > Hydrothermal vents | place: Mexico: Guaymas Basin | collected...
GACCAGAAGAGAGTAGTAACGCCGAAAATGGCAAAGGAGCTGGGAACGGACTTTATAGTTGTAGGAAGGCCGATAACAAGGGCAGAAGAGCCGAAAAAGGCCGCAGAGATGATTTTGGGGGAGCTCCGCGAGTAATCTAAGCCTTCTTAAACCTTTCAGCCCGTCAGGAAGAATACCGCGCTACAATTCCGCTCATTGCGCCTTTCAACGCATTAGAGCCCGTCTTTTCCGGTACAGGTAGTTTTCGCTTTTATACCAGAAAGGACAGGCTTTTTTATGGAGTTGGCAATTTTCAAACACCCTCCCTACTCCACTTGACGCAGTAATCTCCTACGAATAAAATTCACAACATCTACTAAAGTTAGTATATCCTAACAAAGGAGAAAATTATGGTTTCGCTTCCGTTTTGCGGTGAGGGTAAAGAAGTAAGGGTAAGAGAAATAAAGGGAGGAAAGAGAGCTCTTGAAAGGTTGAGCTCCCTTGGAATTTACCCCGGGGCGAAGTTAGAGGTTTTAAACACCAAAGGAGGGCCTGTCTTAGTAAAGGTGGGAGAGTCAAGGATAGGCCTTGGATTTGGAATAGCAAGCAAAGTTTTTGTGGAGGAGGAGAGATGAAACTATCCGAGCTGAAAGTGGGTCAGAGGGCAAAAGTTGTCAGGGTTAAGTCAAACCCGGAGCTCTCAAGAAAACTAAGAGCCATGGGGCTGATTAAGGGAGAGGTAATAACTGTTGAAAAGGTAGCCCCTCTTGGAGACCCCATAGAGATAAGGGTAAAGGGCACGAAACTCTCATTGAGGAAGAAAGAAGCTGAAAACGTAGAGGTGGAGGTAATTTGAGATGGGCAAGTTAAAGGTTGCCTTTGTAGGGAACCCTAACGTCGGAAAAACGGCACTTATAAACGCAATTGCTGGAACGAAGTTAAAGGTAGGGAACTGGCCGGGAGTTACAGTTGAGAAGAAGGAGGCAACAGTTAAGGTAGACGGAAAGGAACTCTACCTCGTTGACCTTCCCGGAGTTTACAGCTTAAGCCCCTTTACCATAGAAGAGAGGATAACGAGGGATTTCCTCCTTAAAGAAAGGCCTGACGTAATAGTTAACGTGGTTGACTCTACAAACTTAGAAAGGAACTTATACTTAACAACCCAGATTTTAGAGCTCGGAATTCCCACAGTTATTGCTTTAAACGTCTGGGATGAGTTTAGGTCGCTCGGTTATAGCCTAAACTTGGATAAGTTTGAGGAACTCCTTGGAGTTAAAGCGGTACCAACAGTTGCTACAAAAGGAGAGGGGGTAAAGGAGCTCCTTAGGTTAATCACTGAAGAGGAAATTCCTATTCCCAAACCTCCAACCTACAGCCAAGACCTTGAGTACTTTATTAAAAAAGTTGAGCCCTACGTTCCAAAAGGTATGCCAAAGAGGTGGACAAGCTTAAAAATACTTGAAGAAGATGAGCTAATCCTTAAAGAGCTCAGCGATAAATCGGCACAGGCTGTAAAGGGGATTTTAAGAGAGCTTGAGAGTTTCTTCGGGGAGAGCGGGAACTCTGTAGTAGCAGAGGAGAGGTACGGCTTTATAAGGGGAGTTTTAAAACAGACTCTAAGGGAGCCTGTTGGGAAGAAGAGGACTTTAACTGACGTTCTGGACGCTATTTTTTTAAACCGTTTGTTAGGAATCCCTACCTTTCTTCTGATTATATATCTCGTCTTTAAGCTAACATTTGACGGTAGCGGACCTTTAATTGACTGGACCGACGGATTTATAAATGACTTTGTTGCAAAGTGGGTTTCTGCTGCAATTTCAGGGCTTCCGGAGTGGCTCCAATCACTGATAGTTGACGGAATAATCGGAGGGGTTGGAACAGTACTGACATTTGTTCCACTACTGCTCTTCCTATACTTCTTCCTTGCCCTCTTAGAGGAAAGTGGCTACATGGCAAGGGCAGCATTTGTAATGGATAGGCTGATGAGGGTAATAGGACTCCCCGGTAAATCCTTCGTTCCCATGATAATAGGCTTTGGGTGTAACGTCCCGGCAATCTACGCAACGAGAACCCTTGAAAGTGAAAGAGATAGAAAGTTAACGGCTCTCCTTGTTCCTTTTATGTCATGTGGAGCAAGGCTACCTATATATGCACTCTTTACTGCAGTCTTCTTTAAAGAGCATCAAGCTGAAGTCGTCTTCTCAATGTACGTAATTGGGATAGTTGTTGCCGCTACTGTTGGAGTTCTCCTTAAGAAGTTCTTCTTTAAGGGCAGTGCTGAAGCCTTTGTTATGGAGCTCCCACCCTACAGAATCCCAACCTTAAAGATGCTGTGGACGTCAATATCTGTAAAACTTGGAGCTTTCTTAAAGAAGGCAGGAACGGTAATTACAGCCACAATGGTCCTGCTCTGGGCACTGATAAACGTTCCATATGGGGCTCCCCCAAAGGATACGATTTTGGGCAAAACAGCCTCAGCAATTGCTCCCCTTTTCTACCCAACAGGAATTAAAAGCTGGGAGCCTGTTGCAGCCCTTATTCCCGGAACCATAGCAAAAGAAGTTGTAGTAGGCGCCCTTGGGCAGCTCTACGGGGTTGGAGAGGATGAAGAGGAGGGAGAGGAGAAGTCATCCTTCACCCAAGACCTTAAAGAACAAGTAGTAGGCTTTGGTCAGGCGGTAAAAGACTCTTTTGTAGCAATGTTCGGCAGTTTCAAAACCGGAGTCTTTGAAGTTGAGAGTGAGGAAGGGCCGGTTTCAAAAGCCATATCAAAAGCTTTTACTCCCCTATCGGCCTTCTCCTACATGGTACTGTGTCTCCTGTGGATACCCTGCATCGTTACGCTGGGAGCAATCTACCAGGAGTTTGGCACAAGGCTAACTTTAGCCTCAATAACCCTTACGACAATTGTCCCCTACGTAGTTTCAACACTCGTATACGTAGGTGGAAGGCTAATCGGAATTAACTAAAGGAGTTAGGTTATGGAAACCCTGTTCATCATAGCTGTAGGAACAATATCCGCAATCGCTATATTGAAGCTTGTAAAGTCAAATCGCCCGTGCAGCGGCTGCTCAGCGTGTAAGAACATCGGGCACCTCCCCACTTCCCCTTCATACTCTTCTTCTGCGGAAACCGGTCGGTTTCCGCTTACCTTTAAGAAATCTGTTCATATTGAATATAAAAATACTCTAAGGAGGTAAGCAGCATGAAGAAACTACTAACCTTAGCAACCCTCTCGTTAATCACCCTCTCAGCTCCTGCTTTCCCCTCAGACCAGAAACTCTTAGAGGAGCTTGAAGCTCTAAAGCAGAGAGTAGAGCTCCTTGAGAGGAAGTTAAGGGAAAAGTCTGAAAGCGAGAAAGAGATTGCAGAGGAAGTAAAAGAATTAAAGGAGAAGCTCGGAAGCCTTGAAATCCACGGAGGAGCCGTAGTTTACTATCAGGGAGCAAACGCCGACAAAGTAGACGGAGAGGAGCTCTCAAATCCTTCAGGAACAGGCTACGTTGCAGACCTTGAGCTCTCATTTAAGCCCCACGAGGACGGAGAGTTTTACATGAGGCTTCACGCAGGAGAGGGAACAGGAGCAGACGAGAAGCTCGGAGAGATGCTATTTGCAAACCTCAACACAATTGCAGACGACAACCCGGAGGACAACACCTTTAACCTCCTTGAGGCATACTACACCCACGAGCTCTTTAACGGAAAGCTCTCTTTAACAATCGGTAAAACAGAACCCCTTGCCTTTGTTGACGATAACGAGTTTGCAAACGATGAGGCCGCACAGTTTGTAGGAAAGCCCTTCGTAAACAACCCTATAATTGACGGTGAAGATGAGTATGCCCCAATAGTTGCCTTAACCTTCTCTCCTGCCGAGAACTTTGAGATATCAGCCCTCGTACAGAGCAACCAGTCAACCACAATCACGTGGGACGGAGGAGAGTGGGTAGCAAAGGAAAAGAGCGTTTACGACGACGTATTTGATAACCCCTTCTACGCTGTTCAGCTTAAGTACTCGGCCGAGTTTAACGGACTACCCGGAAACTACAGGCTTTACTTCTGGGATGACTCGGCAGACCACATAAAAATCGGCCAGCCTACAGATAACCCAACTAAGAAACCTTCAACAGATGACGGCTGGGGAGTTGGAATTTCAATTGACCAGATGGTCACGGAGAACGTAGGAGTATTTGCAAGGGCTTCCTGGGCTAATGACGACGTTTACGAAATTGAGCAGTTCTACTCGGCAGGAATCAGTATTACAGGCCTTTTCAACTCAAGGCCGAAAGATACTTTAGGGTTTGGAGTAGCTGCAGTTGTTCCAAACGATAAGTTAGAGAACGACGATGTTGAATACCACTTTGAGGGCTACTACAGGTTCCAGATTTCCGAAAACTTCGCAATTACTCCCGATTTCCAATTTGTAGCTAACCCTCACGGAGACTCCGATAACGACAACGTCTTTGCCGGAATGGTAAGGGCTGAGTTTTCGTTCTAAACCTGGGGGCCTCCGGCCCCTTTAGAACTCAGCGGAATAAATAATTCTAAGGGGGCAGGCGGGAATACAGTGGCCGCACCCTACACACTTATCCTTATCAAACTCAACTCTGAAGGTCTCCTTATCAAGGTAAAAAGCATTTGTGGGACAGGGGGCTATACAGGCTCCGCAGTGGACGCACTTCTCATCTTCCCTGAAAATGTCAAGCTCTAAGGGCTTAATCTTTATCTTTAAGCTCCTGAGGAACTTAACGGCCTCGCCGATTTTTTTCCTGTCGCCGCGGAGCTCTACAACGGCCGAGCCCTCCATCTTGGGCAGAATCTCGGCCCTGAGAATGTTGACAATCAAGTCGTAATCCTTAACCAGCTTGTAGATAACCGGCTTATCCCAGGTCTCTTTTGGAAAGTGGAGAACCAGCCTCGTAGAGGTTTCCTTCAATTCCCGTCTCCTTATAAATAGGAATGCCTCTTAAAATTAAGCCTTTACGACCTGAACGGGAACTTTTTTCCTCACAAAGACCCTTACAAACTGCTGGAACTTGCCGGTTAAACCGGGAGTCCTTGAAATGAGGGCAAAGAGAAGGTCTTCGTCTCCTTTAACCCTGAAGTAGAAGCTGTAGGTGTAGAGAAGCCAAGTCTTCTTATAGCCTGCAACGGCCGCCTCAATTCTCTTCCACTCTATCCGCCTTACGGTATTGCCCCTAAAGTCCTTTACGATAACCTCTTTCGGGTTTACAATGAGCTCAAAGCCCTTGAGGATGGGGCGGGCCTGCCACAGAACGAGGCCGGCAAAGCCGAGGGAGAGAAGGATTAAGAGAACTCTCCAGAGGCCTGAGGTAAAGACGAGAGCTCCCGCAAAGAGAAGAAGGTCAAAAACCAGAGGGACAACAACGAACATCAAATCCTGCTTAACCCTAAACTCCTTCATTATCAGCTCCTCTCAAGCATTCTCTCAATGGCCTTCCGGGCTCCGGCGGCAACCTCTTCAGGAACGAAAACTTCAAACTGCTCTCTCTCAAGGGCTTTAATCAGCCTTTCGGGAGTAATCATCTTCATCTGGTCGCAGGTAAACTCCGGGTAGGCGGGAATAAACTCAACGTCGGGGCGGAGTTTCCGGAGCTGGTGAATCGTTCCCCTCTCGGTTCCGACTATAACCTTTTTGGCACTTGTCTCCTTAACGAACCTTACAATCTGAGAGGTGCTTCCGATAAAATCGGCCATATCCCTAACCTCTTTCCTGCACTCGGGGTGAACCACAAAAACGGCATCGGGGTTCTCTTCTTTAACTCTCCTTGCCTGCTCAGGGTTTAACTTTTCATGGACGGGACAGTAGCCGCTCCAGAGCTCTACTTTTTTCCCCTTAACCTTCTCAGCAACAAAGGAGCCGAGGTTTCTATCGGGAACGAAGAGAATCTTCTCCGCCTCCAAACCTTCAATAATCTTTACTGCGTTTGCCGAGGTGCAGCAGATATCAGAGAGGGCCTTAACGTCTGCAGAGCTGTTTACGTAAGTAACTACGGCATAATCGGGGTTCTTCTCCCTAAACTCTTTTAGCTCTTCGGCTATCGCCATATCGGCCATCAGGCAGCCGGCCTTGTAGTAGGGAATCAAAACTTTCCTGTCGGGGTTCAAAATCTTGGCAGTTTCGGCCATAAAGTAGACGCCGCAGAAGACTATTATCTCTCCCTCGGCCTCTTTCGCCTTCCTCGCAAGCTCAAGAGAGTCCCCGACAAAGTCGGCAACATCCTGAATTAGGCCGTCAACGTAGTAGTGGGCAAGGATTACGGCGTTTTTCTTCTCTTTAAGTTCCAAAACTCTTTCGGTAAATTCCTTCCTGTTCATAGCCTACTCCCATTCAATCGTGCCGGGGGGCTTTGAGGTGATGTCGTAAACGACCCTGTTAACCCCCTCAACCTCGTTAATAATCCTGTTTGAGAGCCTCTCAAGGAGCTCGTAGGGGAGCTTAACCCAGTCGGCAGTCATTCCGTCAGTGCTCTCAACGGCCCTTATGGCTATAACGTAGTCGTAAGTCCTAACGTCTCCCATAACACCGACAGTCTGAATAGGAAGGAAAACCGCAAAGGACTGCCAGATTTTGTCGTAGAGGCCTGCCTTCTTAATCTCCTCAAGGACTATTGCGTCGGCCTCCCTCAAAATCTTAAGGTACTCGGGCTTGACCTCTCCGATAATCCTTATTGCAAGACCGGGGCCGGGGAATGGCTGGCGCTTTATAATCTCTTCAGGTAGCCCAAGCTCCCTTCCGAGCTCCCTTACTTCGTCCTTAAAGAGCTCCCTCAGGGGTTCAATCAGCTTAAAGTTGAGCCTCTCTGGAAGCCCCCCAACGTTGTGGTGAGACTTTATAGTGGCAGAAGGCCCTTTAACGGAAACGCTCTCAATAACGTCGGGATAGAGGGTTCCTTGAGCGAGGAACTCGGCATTGGGTATCTCCTTAGCGGCCTTCTCAAAAACCTCAATAAATGTGTGTCCGATAATCTTCCTCTTTTCTTCAGGGTCAACTACCCCTTTTAGCCTCTCAAGGAAGAGGTCGGAAGCATCTATAACCCTAAAGTTCTTCATGTGGAACTTCTCTTTAAAAGTCCTCTCAACGCTCTCCCTCTCGCCCTTCCTGAGTAGCCCCGTGTCAACGAAAATCGGGTAGAGCTGGTCGCCTATTGCTCTGTGGAGAAGTGCCGCAACTACCGAAGAGTCAACTCCTCCAGAGAGGGCACAGATAACGTTCTTATCCCCGACAGTTTCCCTGATTTTCTGAACTTCGTACTCAATGAAGTTTTCCATAGTCCAGGTGGGCTCACAACCGCATATTTCAATCGCAAAGTTCTCAAGGATTTTGTCGCCGTACTGAGTGTGCTTTACCTCAGGGTGGAACTGAACTCCGTAAATTTTCTTCTCCCTGTTCCTTATTGCGGCGTAGGGAGCGTTTTCGGTTTTTGCAATCGGCTCAAAACCCTCTGGAATCCTTAAAACCCTGTCTCCGTGGCTCATCCAGACGGTGAACCTGTCCGGAAGGCCTTTAAATAGGTCTGAGTGGTCTAAGACAACGAGCTCCGCCCTTCCGTACTCGTGCCTCTCCGCCCTTACAACCTCTCCCCCGAAGAGGTAGGTAATCAGCTGCATTCCGTAGCAGATGCCGAGAACCGGAACTCCGAGCTCAAAGATTTCCTTACTAACCTTAGGGGAGCCGGGAGCGTAAACGCTTGCAGGGCCCCCGGAAAGAATTATTCCCTTCGGCTTAAACTCCTTAATCTTCTCAATTGGAGTGTTGTAGGGATGAATCTCACAGTAAATGTGCTTCTCCCTTAACCTTCTTGCAATAAGCTGGGTGTACTGGGAGCCAAAGTCTAAGATTAAAATCTTACTCTCGTGAATGTCCTTTACGGCCATAGCCTCTCCGAATTTGCGGTTTTGGTCTGGTAAATTGTATTAAAAGGAATAGGGGGAGCTCTACTTTTCCTTTCTCTTCTTCCGTCTGTATTTTTCTAAGAAACTCCCGCCAAAGTAGATGATTAGAGCGCTGGGAGTTGTTGCAGTTAGAAGTCCAATAAAGAAAAAGATTAGAAAAAGTCCCAAGAGAAAGAATAAAACTCCCTCAACGAAACTTACAAGTGCGTTCCAGAGGCTCTGAAGGATGTCCATACCAGATATAATAGCAGAAGCCCTTTAGGGGAGGAGAAGTTGAAGTTAAAGGAATACCTTAAAGAACTCCACTCCCTTTACTCTTCCGGTTCTGCAACTGAGGGAAGCTATTACAGAGTCCTTGCCCGCCTGATTGAGGAAAACTTTAAAGGCTTTAAAGTAATTATCCTTCCCAAAAGAACGGCTGGAGGTTTTCCAGACCTTAAGGTTATTACTTCTAACGGCCACATAGTTGGCTACATAGAGTGTAAAAGGCCGGGAGTTAGCCTACCTGAAGTGGAAAGGAGCGAGCAGGTTAAAAGGTATAAAGGTCAGTTTAAAAACTTCCTTTTAACTAACTTCTTAGATTTCAAGCTTTACGGAGGAGGAATTCTATTAGAAGAGTTGAAACTCCTTAACTTTAAAGACTTTGAAAGAGGAAAACTCAAGCCCCTTGCCAAGGAGAAAGAACTTTTTGAATTTCTGAAAGAGTTCCTCAGCTATTCTGAAAAGCCAATAACCACCCTTTCTGAACTTGCAGAAAGGCTTTCGTGGAGGGTAAGGATTTTAAAGGAGGAGCTCTTAAGGGAAGTTAAGGAAAACAGCGTAATAAAAGCGCTTTATAACTCCATTAAAGAATTCATAATTGAGAGCCTTTCTGAAGAGGAGTTTGCAGATACCATAGCCCAGAGCCTCGCCTACGGACTTTTAATTCTAAAGCTCAGGAAGGGAGAGGTTCGGAAAGAGGAGATTATCTACGACTTTCCAAGAAGCCTCGCAGTAATAAGGGAAATCTTTATTGAGGTGTTAAAGGTAAGGGGAGGAGAGCTTGAGTGGGCCCTTGAAGAAATAGAACAGGTCCTGAACCTCTTTGACGAGAGGAAAGTAAAACTTTCTCCCGACGAGCTTACCACCCACTTTTACGAGCCCTTTCTCAAGGCCTACAATCCTGAGCTTAGAGAGGTAAGAGGTGTTTACTACACTCCTAAAGAGGTAGTCTCCTTTATTAACGCCTCAGTTGAGGAGGTTTTAAGGGAGAGCTTTGGTAAGGAAGGCTTTAAAGACAGGGAGTTAACCTTTTTAGACCCAGCCGCAGGAACTTTAACTTTCGTTCTTGACGCCTTTGAAAAGTTAAAAGAGGAACTCTCTGAAGAAGGTAGCGGAGTACTGAGGAAGTTCTTTGACGAAATTGTCCTTTCAAACTACTATGCCTTTGAGCTTCTACCTGCTCCCTACGTTATAGGCCATTTAAGGATTTCCCAGTTCTTAAAGGAGCTTGGAATTGAGGATAAGAGGTTTCAGCTTTACCTAACCAATACCCTTGAGTTTCACCACGAGCATCCCGGATACCTCTTCTCAAACGCCTGGGCTGAGGAGACGAAAAGGGCCGACGAGGTGAAGAGAGAAAAGGAGATAATGGTAATTGTGGGAAATCCTCCCTACAGCGGTATATCGGCCAACAACTTAAAGTCAATAAGGGAGTTCCTCAGGAAGGACATAGCAGTAAAGAGAGAGGACGGGGAAGAGGTTTGCCAGAGCTATTACAGGGTCAACGGTAAAGACCTGCAAACCTTTATAAGAGAAACTTCAGGCTCTAAAAAGGTAAAGGTCTGGCTTCAGGACGACTATGTTAAGTTTATAAGGTTCGCCCAGTGGAAAGTGTGCTCAGGAGGAAAGGGAATCGTAGGCTACATAACCAACCACTCCTACCTTGACAACCCTACCTTTGCCGGAATGAGGGAGTCCCTCTTAAGGAGCTTTGACAAGATTTACATCCTTAACCTTCACGGGAATAAGAGGAAGAAAGAGCCAGACGAGAACGTTTTTGACATCATGCAGGGAGTTGCCGTCGGCATATTCGTTAAGGACGGGAGTAAAAGGGGAGAGTTTGCCGAGCTCTTTTACTACTCAACTTTAGAAGACGAGGGCCTTTTAAAGAGAGAGGAGAAGTTGGACTTCCTAAGGGAAAACTCCCTTAGCACCCTTAAGTGGAGAAGGGTTAAGCCTAAGCCTCCCTACTACTTCTTCGTGCCTGCCGAAAGCAGGAAGGGGTGGGAGAGCTTCATTCCGGTAAGCAGAATTTTCAAGGAGTTTGTTTCGGGAATAGTCACGGCCAGAGACGGACTGGTTGTAGGTTTTACTCCCGAAGAGGTTGAGGAGAAGATAAGGCTCTTCCTTGACCCTCAAGTTCCAGACAAAGAGATAAGGGAGCTCTTTAAAGTTAACGACAACTACGCGTGGAAACTTTCAGAGGCAAGGGAAACTCTAAGAAGAGAGCTTAAAGGGAAAGACCTTAAAAGCTTCATTAAGCCTATTCTTTATAGGCCTTTTGACAAAAGGTTTATTTTCTACCATCCTACGGTAGTTTTCAGAGACAGATACGACGTTATGAAACACATGATTTCAACGGAAAATCTGGCTTTAATTTTAGGTAAACAGTGGCATGTAATAGGTTCTCAGACTTACGATATTACTTTCATCTCAGATAACATTAATGATTACAACATATTCCGCAGGGGTGGTGGAGTACTTTTTCCTCTATACCTCTATTCTGACGACGGAAGCAGAGCTCCAAACTACACTTCCGAAGTTTCTAAGGTTTTAAAGGAGCTCTACGGGGAAGAGACCTCTTTAGTTTCTCCTGAAGAGCTCTTTTACTACACCTACGCTCTCCTCTACTCACCGGATTACAGAGAAAAGTTTAAAGAACTCCTTAAATACGAATTTCCCAGAATTCCCTTTCCTGAAAAGGTTGAGGAGCTTAAAGAGTTGGCTGAGAAGGGTAAAAGGCTTGCGGAGCTCCACCTCTTAAAAGGGGTCTCACTGAAAGGAGTAAAGTTTGTTGGAGACAACTTTAAGGTTGAAAGGGTGAACTTCAAAAACGGCAGACTCTACATAAACGAGAATTCCTACTTTGAGCCCGTTAGCGGAGAGGTTTTTAGCTACAGGATTGGGGGCTATCAGGTTCTTAGAAAGTGGCTGAAGGATAGAAAAGGAAGGGAGCTCTCCCTTGATGAGATAGAAACTCTAAGAAAAATCGTTCGCTCTCTGGAGGAAACGGTAAAGCTCCAGAAGGAGCTCCGCTTAGAGTTTCTTTAAGACAAAGTAGAGGAAAACCATTGAACCGGTGAAGCCGACTAAGAAGACTGCTATCAGCTCAAGGAGTTTTGCGTCCAACTGAAACCTCTGACGGTGGAGTCTGGATGGTATTTTAGCAGGTTTTTGGAAGGAAGGGATTTTTGAAGTGGCGGGGACGACGGGACTCGAACCCGCGACCTCCGGCGTGACAGGCCGGCGTTCTAACCAGAACTGAACTACGTCCCCGCTAAGTGGTGGGCGGAACAGGGATCGAACCTGTGACCTCCAGCTTGTAAGGCTGGCGCTCTCCCAGCTGAGCTATCCGCCCAACCTGACGCTGGAAAATATAGGCTACTATTTGAGAAGTGTCAATAGGTTCAGAATAGAAAAATTAAATCCACTGGCTGAAGAGCCTTAAACCCGTTTCCTCGGGGAAGCCGAAGAGAAGGTTCATGTTTTGAACCGCCTGAGAAGAGGCCCCTTTGCCCATGTTATCTATGGCCGAGACGATAACTGTTAAGCCCGAAAACTTATCCTCGGTTATGTAGATGTCGCAGAAGTTTGTCCCGGCAACCTCACTCGTCTTGGGAGGGGTACTCCTTAACCTGATGAAGTACTCATTTCTGTAGGCCTTCTCGTAAATTTCCTTAAGCTCAGGAAGGCCTACCTTAGATTTAAAGTAAACGGTTGAGAGTATCCCCCTGTTCATCGGAACGAGGTGGGGGGTAAACCTTAAAGAA
>Ga0256836_1001197_pt1 | contig 11907 bp, 10 predicted proteins | sample 4561380metaG_FD_185974 | JGI IMG/M metagenome (GOLD analysis project Ga0256836, IMG submission 185974) | Hydrothermal vent microbial communities from Guaymas Basin, Mexico - 4561-380 | ecosystem: Environmental > Aquatic > Marine > Hydrothermal vents | place: Mexico: Guaymas Basin | collected...
ATAAAGAAAAATTTATAAAGGAAATAAAAGAAGTATTGGGGTAATTTTATTTAAATTAACTTATAGACTATTATGTATTATCTTTGAAATCTTATTAAGAGATATATTAATATTTCTGAAAGTCCTGAAAAAATTGCGGAATTTTTAACATTGAAAACTTGTGAAGTAGAGGAGATAAAAAAAAGAGTCTTGCCTGATGGAGTTGTAATAGCTAAAGTAGAGAAAGTAGAAAAACACCCTAATGCTGATAAGTTGTTTGTGACTATTTTGAACACTGGAAAAAATTGAAAATATCAAGTAATTACAGGATGAGAAAATATTGTTAATGCCGTATGAAAGTATGTATCTTTAGCTTTACCAGATACATATTTGCCATCAATTGATCTTAAAATAGTTTCTAGGAAAATGAGATGAATAGAAAGCCAGTGAATGATTTGCTCTAAATCTGAACTTGGTATCCCAGAAGATGAAGATAAACACTGGATATGGATTTTGAATGATGATTTTGATGATTTAACTGATGAAGATGTTGGGAAATCTTTAAAGGAGAAATATCCTTGGCTTGAAAATTGGATTTTGGATGTAGATAATAAAACTATTACTCATAGAGCTGACCTTTTTTGACATTTTTGATTGGGGCGAGAGCTTCAAAGTATTTTTTCACTCGTTGATAAGTGAAAAATAAAATATTCTCAACTTTTTCAAATTAAAGATAAAATTGATAATACAAATATTTTTGAGTTATTTTCTAATTCTAATAAGTCTTCTAGATGATTGAAAGTAGAAACTACTTGATGTAAGTCATATGTTTTGGTTCAATTGGACAATATTAAAACTAAAAAATCTGATCTTTTTGTTAGAACATTAATTTATGATTTAGGATTAAATCCTAAAAATAATTGGGTAGATTTTTCTAATATATTTATGTTTTTGACAGGTCAACCTATTCATTTTTTTGATGCCGATAAAGTAAAATGAGACATTGTTGTTAGAAATGCTAAAGATTGAGAAGAATTTGTAGACCTTTTATGAAATAAACATATTTTAACTTCTGATGATATTGTAATTGCAGACGATGAAAAAGTTTTAGCTTTAGCAGGTATAATAGGTTGATTAAATTCAGCTGTAGATGAAAATACTAAAAATATTTTAGTAGAAATTGCAAATTTTGATCCAGTTAAACTAAGAAAGACAGCATTGAGATTGGGATTAAGGACTGATGCCGAATTAAGGTTTGAAAAATGAATCAATCCTTTATGGTCTTTATATGTGTTGCTTTTATTTTTAGACGAACTAAAATATTTTAAGAAGACTTTGTGAGATTTTAATATACAAGGTTTAAATTATTATTTTGAATTTGATAATGAGACAAAAGTATTAAAAGTAGATATTCAAGATATGTTGGATTTTATTTTATGAGAAAAAGGAAATAGTGATTTTATTAATATAGCTGAGTGAATTTTAATTAATTTATGATTTGATGTTAAAAAGAAAGGTAGTTTTATGGATATAAAAGTTCCTGTATGGCGTGGTCCTTCAGATATTAATATTTCAGAAGATATTTATGAAGAGATTGCTAGAATATGGGGATATGAAAATATAAAATGAAAACCATTAATATCTAAGATTGAATATGTGCCTTATAGCATTTTTATTAAATTTAATCAAGATTTAGAGGATATTTTTGTAAGGGATTTTAGATTTGATCAAATAGAAACGTATCCTTGGTTAGATGAAAATTTAATTAATAAGTTTGGTTTTAAAATAGATAAAAACAGATTGATAGGACTTATAAATCCTTTGGCACCAGAAAATAAATATCTGAGAGATACGTTATTTTTTAGCTTTTTAGATGTTATATGAAATAATTTTAGAGCTAAAGATTATATAAAAATATTTGAGATAGGTAAGATTTGGTATAAAGGAGAAAGTCAAAACAAATTTGATTATATAGAGAATTTAAGAAATTATAATTTGGATAAAATTCCTGCAAACTATCTAGAAGAGACAAAGTTATGATTTGCTGTATATAGAGAAAAAGTTAATAACTGGCAAGAAGATGTATTGCTAGAAGGGAAATGACATATAGATGCTTTACTCGAAAGATTGGGTATAAAAGGTAAATTAGAATATAAAAAAGAAAATATAAAATACAAAGATTTATTTCATCCTAAAAAGTATGGTAATATATATTTAAATAAACAATTTATTTGATTTGTTTGAGTACTGCATCCTATTTATTATGATATATTTAAATTTCCTGAAAAGTCACAGTTAGTATATTTTGAAATAGATTTTAATAATTTGTTACTTATCTTGACAAAACAGAAAAAATGAGTAAAACAGGTAAACTATGATACTCTTTCTGATCAGATTGTTTGGAAAGATTTGTCTTTTGTGGTAGATATAAATGATTCTTATGAGAAAATTATTGATGCTGTGAGAAAAAATAAAGAGATAGAGGATGTAGTAGTATTTGATATTTATAAATGAGAAAATTTACCTCAGGATAAAAAATCTATTAGTTTATCTGTAAAGATTAGAGGTGAAAAGTTAACTTCAGAGGATATAAATAATATTTTACAAAAAGTAATAAAAGAAGTTGAAAAAGTAGGTTGAAGGTTAAGATAATATTTTAAAAATTAAGATATTATAAATCGTTATGAAAATAGGTATAGTGTGACTTCCAAATGTGGGAAAATCGACATTATTTAATGCTTTAACAAAATCTTATGCAGCAGATGCTGCCAATTTTCCTTTTTGTACAATAGAGCCTAATGTATGAGTAGTTGAGGTAAAAGATGAAAGAGTAGACAGACTTGCTGAAGTTTCAAAGTCTAAAAATAAAGTATACGCTACCATTAAATATGTAGATATAGCTTGACTTGTAAAAGGAGCACATAAATGAGAAGGTCTAGGAAATCAGTTTTTATCTAACATAAGAGAAGTAGATGCAATTGTTCAGGTAGTAAGATATTTTAAAAATAAAGATGTAGTTCATGTAGAATGAGAGGTTAATCCTTTAAGGGATATTGAAATAATAAATTCAGAATTAATTTTTGCTGATTTGGAGCAGATAGAATCTAAATTGCCTATGTTAGAAAAAAAGGTAAAATCATGAGATAAAGATGCTAAAGTTTTATATCAAGTTTTAAAAAAGCTTTATGATGCTTTAAATGAAGGTAAGTTGATTTATGATATATCAGATCAACTAACAGATGAGGAAAAAAAATTGATAAAATCTTATAATTTCCTTACTAATAAACCATTTGTTTATGCTATAAATGTATGAGAAGAAGATTTATGTAACCGGAAACAAATTAAAGAGGAATTTGAGAAGAGATTGAAAAAGCCTGTAGCAATAGTATGTGCTAAATTGGAAGCTGATATGTTAGATCTTTCTGAAGAAGAAAAGAAAGAGTATTTAGAAGAAATAAAATCTACTTGTGATAATAAGATAGAGAAAATACCTACTTTGGATGATTTAATAAAATTGAGTTTTGATACAGTATGACTTATGTATTTTTTTACTTCAGGAGAAAAAGAAACTAAAGCTTGGACTATAAAAAAATGATCTACTGCTCCCCAAGCCGCGTGAGTAATTCATTCAGATTTTGAGAGAGGTTTTATAAAAGCTGAAGTTGTTAATTGGAAAGATTTTGTTGAAGTTGGTTGATGGTCAAAAGCCAGAGAAAAAGGTTTGGTAAGAATGGAGGGAAAGGATTATATTGTCCAGGATGGGGATGTAATACTTTTTAGGTTCAATGTATAATTTCTTATTTTCCTATAATTACTTTTGCTGGTAATATTACAATTTCTTTATCTCAATTTTTGTATATGTAGCATTTTTGATGTTCTGCTACAATTTTTCATTTCATATTTTTATCTTTTGTCTCTAATATACTTATTGGTTCATGATATAATTCATTAGGCGTTTGTCATATACTATTTTTTTGATATATGTTTAATGATTCTAAAATTTTAAGTAAATTTTTATAAGTTAAAACAATACCTTCGACCCATTTGTGATTTTTAATGTCTTCTGGTATATTTTCTATACTAATTCTCAAATTTTCTATTAGAGGAATTATTTTTTTTACAGTATCAGTTAAGATTTCTATTTTTTTATTTTCTTCTTGTTGTTTTATTCTTTTTCTATATTTTTCAAATTCTTCGTTTAAAGATAAATATTGGTTTTGGATAGTTGCCGCTATTTGTTTAAGTTTTTTATTTTCTTCTTCTAAAGTGTTGAGTTTTTCTATAATTTCAGGTCTATTTTTCTTTTTTTGTATTATTTTTAGAGCCATAGTGTTTTGATACGATGTAAATTTATGATTATATTATATTCAATAAATTATTATTTTCAATAGCATTATTTACTATTTGGTGCTATAATTAGCTTTTCATAATTTATGTTTTCAATATCTGGTATTTTAATAGTATCTATTTTTTTTATTTTTTCTTCAGAGGCTTTAGTAATAGGATGTTTATGAGCAATTCTAGAACATAAATCTTCTGCTGGTATAATACTTATATCATATGTTCCGATTTTTTTTGATAAGTTTATAATTTCGTCTTTATCAAATCAAATAAGAGGCGGTAGAATAGGATATTTTGCAACTTTGTATATTGTATTTATATTTTCTAATGTTTGAGAAGCTACTTGAGCTAGATTATCTCCACTGATAATTGCTAAAGCTTTTTCTTTGTCAGCTATTTGATTAGCTATTCTTACAATAGATCTTTTAAATACAAGCATTCTCCATTTAGGAGGTATTTTTTCTATTATTTGATCAATAATTGGACACATAGGAATAAGATATAAAGTAGATTCTAAGTTGTATTCTGATAATTTTTTGACTAGTTTGATGATCTTTTCTTTTATTTTGCCGTTTTTATCTCCTCTTTGGTTATAGGCGTGGAAAAATATCAATTTCATTCATCTTTTATTCATAAGATATGATGCTACAGGGCTGTCTATTCATCAAGATAGTAGAACTATTCATTTACCACTTGTTCATACAGGTAATCATCACAATCAGAGGTGTTTTTCAAAATATATATATATCTGTCTTTGTCATATTTCTATATAGATAGTTTTTTCAGCATTTTTTAAATCTATTTTAAGGTGAGGAAATTCCTTTAGTAGTGTTGAAGCTATAATTTTGTTTATTTCTACGCTATTTGGTTGAAAATTTTTATTTGATCTTTTAGTTTCTATCTTGATAGTGTTTGTTTGTTTTAAATTTAGATTGTTTTTTATAATTTCTATAATTTGTTTTAATAAAATTTCATCTAATTGTGGATGTTTAAAGTCTAATATAAAGCATTTGCTTCGGTTTTTGATTCAAAAGGTTGTATTAAGTGCTTTTTCTATAGATTTTTCTTCTCAAAATAGGATTAGCTTTCAAAATTCTTTTTTGTAATCTAAAAGATGGCTTCATAGTTTAGTTTTTAAGTTTTCAATTAATTTATTTTCAAAAAATTTTCTATTTTTTCATTTTAAGATGATTTCACCAAAATGGATTAAAAAGTATTTATTCTCATTGTTGTTCATTTTCTTTCTTTTTTTTAGGTAAAAGGTTAAAATTTATTTTTGGAATATTAAAATTAGAAGATATTAATATAGTTATAAATCAAGGTAGAACAAGCCATAAAGGAAATAAAAGGATGATTTTGTATACTACAATATTGTGTTCAAATTGTTTAGCAAAATTTATTAAATTGGTAGGTTGTAGAATTTGAGTTCCTAAAATAGCTATTGTTAAACTTGTAAAGATACTAATAGTGGTAAATGGGGCTAGTATGATAGCTAAAAGAGCTTTTAAAAATTTATTAGATTGAACGTTGATTCCTAGTTTTGTATTAAAGAAAATTCGTGTTAACAGAGAAAAATATATTATTAAGTTTATTACTGAATTGTAATTTAAAAGCAAGTTCATTATTTGATCAGGATTAGAAATTTTTATTATATTGTTATCTATTGAAAATATGAGTATTTGAATTCCTAGATTTATTCATATATTTATTGCAATAATTAAATAATTTCATATAATTATTTTAATCATTTTGTCTAGTCATATCGCTACTACAAAAATTAGTACTAATCATAATATTCCTAAAGTAAATAAATCTGTTGAATTAAAAGAAATCATTATTAAAACTTATTCTAATAAATTTACAAACTATTATAAAATTTAAGATGCTATTTGCAACTAAAAAGAAAGTTTTTACTGTTATCGAAATGTTAATTGTGATTTGAATGATAGCTTGATGATTGTTAGTGATGTATGGAGTTATTTCTTATTGAATAAATTTTGTAGATTACACAAGAAAAAAGTTAATAGCTATAAATTTGGCAAGGGAATGAATGGAAGCAGTATATAATATTAGAGATACTAATTGGACTAGATGGTCTTGAAAAAGAGATAAATGTTGGCTTAAAATAGATCCATTAGTTGATAATTGAGGTGCTTGATGTGAAGATGATATTTGGTTTCAATCTGGACATTATGTTTTAAAACAAAAAATAGCTTCTGATCAAAAATATTGGATACTTTCAGGAGTAGATCAGTGATTAAATATTTTTGACGGAGTAGATAATTCAGATTTAGATTTTGCTTTATGTCTTTCTTGATGATGGTGGGAACCTTGTCCTTGACAGATTGGTATAACAAGAGAATGAAGATTTTTTAGAGAAATTAGGGGATTAAGATTAGTTAATAAGAAAGATAATGGAGATTTGTCTTGCAGTAAGTGAACAGATAGTAATTGTTGAGATTCTACTGCTAAAGAGTTTCGTTTTTGTAGTATAGTTCAGTTTATATGAAATGGTAGATGACAGGTAAAAATGTGCTGAGTGTTAACAAATTTTAGGCAATAAAAAGATTTAGTTTTATAAAGATTTATTAAGAAATTAAATTATGATTGATATTTGAAAATATACTTGATTTAAAACAAAAAATTTTGTTAAGGCTTTTTTTGATATAAAAACAGAAAATGAATGGAAAAATTTTTTAGACAAATTGGGACAATTTGAGCGTATTTTTATAATTTGATGATGAACTAATCTTTTACTTTCTAAAAGTTATTATGAGGATGAAGTATTTGTTAGATTTTTTATATCTTGAATAAAACAAGTAGATACATATTTGTTTGAAGTAAAGTGATGAGAAAGCTTAAATAAGTTTATTCTGTATTTGAATAATTTGTGATTTTCGCAATTAAATCCTTTATATTGATTACCAGGTACAGTAGGAGGAGCTGTGGTAGGTAATGCTTGAAGTTTTTGAATATCTATTTGAGATTTTGTTAAGGAAGTAAAGGTTTTTGATTTAAATATAAAAAAATATAAAATTTTTACTCAAGATGATTTGAAGTTTTCTTACAGATATTCAATTTTGAAATGAAAAAATGATGTGATTGTAGTAGAGGCGATGTTTGATTTAACACAAGGATTACAAGAAGATAATCAGAATATGAAAGATATTAGTTATTATTTAAAGCGGAGACTACAACATCAGCCAAGGTGAAATACTTGTTGATCTTTTTTTAAAAATATTAAAAAGGAGATGTCTGAAGATGATGGTCGATGATATCAGAAGATAATAGAGAATATTAAAACTTGATTATTTGCTGAGGATATTGTCCAGTTAGAAAATTTTATAGGAAATTGAATGATTCCTGCGGGATGGCTGATAGATAAGGCTTGATTAAAATGATTTGATATAGGATGAGTAAAAATTAGTGAAAAACATGCTAATTTTATTGTCAATTATAATAATGATGACTCTAACAAGATTTTAAAATTAGCAGAAATTGTAAAAGAAAAAGTATATAATAAATTTGGAGTTTTATTGGAAGAAGAGGTAGTAATATTTTAATTTAGTATTTTTCCTATAATGTTCGTTAATAAGGAAAGACTTTTGAAATTGTTATTAATTTTAGAGTTTGCAGTGTTAGTTGGTTTGATAATTATTTTGTTGGTAAGAGATTTTAAATTACCTAAAGCACATAAAGATATTAAAATATGATATTTTTTTTATATTAAAAATAATTTAAAAAAAACTCAAAATAAAAAATACTTTGTTAAAGAAGATAAAATTCAAAAGAAAAAAGAGGAGAAAGAAAAATATACATATGATCAACTTAAATTGTTTGTTAAAAATATTTTATATTATCATGGAGTAAAGCCTGTTTACAAAGTAGATGTTTATGATAAAATCTGTAATTTTAATACAAATGTTTGTAATAAAGTTAAATTTTATAAAACACCTTTTGACAAGAAAGTTGAATATCTTGCTATAATTCAGTTCGTAATAAAGAGTATAGATGATAATTTGAAATACAGTATAAAGATTAATGATGTTATAAAGTCTATAACAATAGATTTTTCACAGACTCGTAGAGGTTATGCTTGACATAGGATAATCTTGATAAATGCCTGATCAATAAAATCTAATAAAGAATTTTTGAATGTTTTAACACATGAATTGGGACATATTCTTGATTTGGGGGTATTAAATTGAAAAAGTTTGAAGAAAGATAAATCTTATACAGAATTTTGAGAGGCAGTTTTTTCAATAGATGATCCTTCTATAGATTTTTATGAGATTTCTTGGTTAACTGAAAAAATAAGGAGAGGATGACAAACTTATAAACAATTTGTTTCGTGATATTGAATGACTGATCCTTTTGAAGATTTTGCTGAGTCATTTAATACATATATGAATCATTATCTTTATTTTAAATATTTAGCATTAAATGATTATACATTGGAACAGAAATTTAATTTTTTTGAATCACTTTTTTGAGGATTTCATTTTTTTGATGATGTAAATTCGCTAAAAAAGGTTAAAATTTCGCCTACTCGAAGACCTCGGGATTCTACGTTGATGAAATAATATCCAAAATTTGACAAAAAATATGTTCTAGTTATAATTAAAATACTTTAAATAAAAACAAAAACAAAAAAATGACTTATATTGATTTGGAGCAAATTGAAAATATCTCAAAGAAGAGAAAGATTTTAAATTTTTTGAAGGAGATAGTATTGTTTGCATTAGTCAATTTAAGTGTTTTTGTAATATGAATGATAATAATAAATTTTAACGCTTTTAAATTGTATTTTTATCAATATTTATGATATGATAGCAGATTTAACAATAAAATTGTTTCTATAGAAGAAAAAGTTCATAGTGCTCCTGATAATGTTAAAAAGAAGAAGATAATTTTAAAAAGAGATGAAAAAAAACAGATAGCTAAACTTGAAAGATATTATAAAAAGTTATTAGAAGAAAAGTTGAATAGGATAAAATATGTCAAGAAATTAAGTTTATATGAAAAAAACTTAGATAAGTATTTGAAAATAAAACAAAAGAATTATAAATTTGCATTTAATCTTTTGCCTCCTGGAAAACGTATTTTAATTCCTGCTATAGGAGTAGATGCTCCTATAATAGATTTAAAATTTATATCTCCTGAAAAATTAACAAAAGGAGATTTTGATGAATATCTCTATAAATGAGTGGTAAAATATCCATATACACCAAATCCGTGACAAACTGGAAATATATTAATTTTTTGACATACTTCTTATTATTGGTGGAAGAAAAATCCTTATGGTGATATTTTTGCTAAAATACCTTTACTTAGACATGGAGATATTATAGAAATTATATGGGATTGAAAAGTTTATAAATATAAAATTTTTAAAAAGTTGGTTAGACGGCCTTGGCAGGTTAAATATACATATGAATATTACAATAAAATGTGAAAAATTTTAACAGTTATGTGATGTTATCCTATCTGAACTGATAGACAGAGAATGTTAATAATTGCTAAGCAGATAAACAATCTTTGAGTAGAAAGTTTAGCTTTTAAAAACTAGTTAAAACAAAAACAAAAATGAAAAAGATAGTGATTTTATTAATAATAGTTTTGTTCAATTTTGTGTTTGCGAATAATACAGGAGATGTTGGTTTATTAACTTGAAATATTCAATTGTCTTGAGATAAAATCGATGTTTCTTTGGTAGAAAAAAGAGCAAAGGCAATCAATAAATTTATAGAAAGGGAAAAAAAATTAATAGAAAAGTTATATAAAAAAGGTTCTTTAATGCTTTTATTAGATATTGATGAAGCCCAAAAACAGATTAATAATATATATTCTCAACTTAATCAAGTTTCTGAACAATTAGAAACAGTATATAAAAAGAAAAAAATTGTGGATAAAAAATATTATGAAATACTTTCAGGTATAAAACTGATTTTAAAAGATATTAAATCTACTAAAGAAAAGATTAATCAAAGACTTATAAGAATAAAATTGTATTCACTGAAAATAGTTGAGTTGAAAAATCAAATTTCTCAGATAAGGAAAGATTTGAATGTTTTAAAAAATAGTTTAGCTATTTATACTAAGATTTTGTATAGTTTAAATAATCAAATTTATGATTCTGATTTGAAAATTGATAATTTGAAATTACTTTTAAAATCTGAAAATATATCTAAAACTCTTTCTAAGGAAGATATAGTTAAACTTCTTACCGCTAAAATGAAGGAATTAATGAATCAACTGGATGAAAAAAATAAAAAATTAACTTATTATATTAAAAAGATTAATTTTCTTAAGATAAAATATGCATCTGAAGTAAAAGGATATCAAAGGGAGCTAGAAATGTTAAATCAACAAAAAAAATATTTGATGTTTTTATTTGATTATCTTAAAATAGATAAAAAGGAGTATGATAAAAAATTTAAATTTTTGTTTGAGTCTAAGAAAGATTTGAAAAGACAATTGATAAAATTACTTTTAGTTACTAGAAATAAACTTGATAAAATAAAATTATGAACTGGTTTTGATATTACCCCATTATTAAAAAATCCAGAAAAGCCTGATTCGGATAAGTTTTTTTCCTGGCCAGTATTACCAGTAACTAAAATTACTACATATTTTCATGATCCAGATTATTTAAAACAATTTTGAGTATTACATAATGCTATTGATTTAAGAGTACCTCAGTGAAGTCCTATATATGCTCCTGCCAATGGTATAGTATATAAGGTTTTTGATCAAGATTGACCAGGTCTTAATCGGATGATAATAGTTCATAAATATTGATATGTAACTGTTTATTTACATTTGAATAGGATTTTAGTAAAAGAAGGACAATTTGTTAAAAGATGACAGATTATAGCTGTTAGCTGATGAAAGCCAGGTACTAGATGAGCATGACTTCTATCAGAAGGCCCACATCTTCATTTTGAGGTTATTAAAAATTGACAATGGATCGATCCATTAAAAGTATTAGATTTGTCAGTTATAGATTTTGATTACAAAAAATTACCTAAAAAATATTGGCTTAAATATTATAAAGATAAACTTTCTAGAAATATTGATTTAAGTAAAGTAAAGGTTATACCTTGAAAAACTATTTTAGACAGAAGAATTAATTTTTTGAAAAAATATGGAAGTTGACCTTATAAAGATTTACAACTTTGGCAAAAAGCAGCAAGTGGAACAAAAATAGATATAGATTTATGAATATGTATTTGATTTGCAGAAACTTGATTGGGAAAACATTTTGCTAGAAATTCAAAGTGGAATGTCGGTAATGTTTGAAATAATGATAGATGAGATAGAATAGGATTTAAAACTCCTTTAGAAGGAGCTAGAGCTATTTATCTTACTTTAAATAACAAATATTTGAAAAATATATATACTTTGGATAAGCTTTCTAGATATTGATCTAGTAATGGTCCAATATATGCATCTGAACCTTACAAATGGCAAAAAAATGTAATGAAATGTTTAACAATGATAAAGTGATATTGGGTCCCTGAAGATTATCCGTTTAGAAAGTTAAGGTAGATTGTTTTCTCGTTTTTCTAATTCTTTAGTAATTTG
>Ga0256836_1001198_pt1 | contig 11906 bp, 10 predicted proteins | sample 4561380metaG_FD_185974 | JGI IMG/M metagenome (GOLD analysis project Ga0256836, IMG submission 185974) | Hydrothermal vent microbial communities from Guaymas Basin, Mexico - 4561-380 | ecosystem: Environmental > Aquatic > Marine > Hydrothermal vents | place: Mexico: Guaymas Basin | collected...
TTATAAATCTTATCAACAAAATCACCGTTAGAGAGATTAGAAGGATAATATTCTGATACCTCTGGTGAATCAAACATAGACTTTGCGACATCTTGTATAGTCCAACCCTTATCTGTGATATTTGATAACCAATAATTAAATCCATCAACATCTGGTGCACGATTGAAAGTAGCTATATAAACCTCTATAAGTTCTTCTTTTTGTAATTGGGTAGCTGGCATAAAAATCCCTTAATATTTTTATAATACTATCTAAATCTTTTAAATATATTTTTAAAACTATAATGAATTTTAAAAATCAATAATTATTTTTCCTATTTATATAATAATTTAGTTATAATATCAAAATAAACATAGAAAGGTCTATTATGTTAAAAACAATGACTATAAAACAAAAATTGCTCACATTAAGTATCGTTATATTAAGTGTTGTGTTCTTATTTTCGTCAAGATTGATATATACAACTTGGAATGAATATAAAAATATTCAAGAGACTGAAAAATTAGTTGAATTTTCAGTTAAGATGAGTGCAGTACTTCATGAACTTCAAAAGGAAAGAGGTGCTAGTGCTGGGTTTATCGGTTCAAAAGGAACGAAATTTGTAGATATACTACCAAAACAGTATAAATCTACAAATATAAAAGTAGCTGAATTGCAGAAGTTTATTGAAAATAATCCATCTCCATTAGTTAATCTTTTTAAAAAGAATATTAATTTAGATGATAGACTTTCTGTAAGAAAAAAAGTTCTCGCATTAAGTGTTCCTGTATCTACCCCTGTAAAATTTTATACTGGGTTAAATAAAAATATTATAGACACTATTTCTAGTTTTTCAAAAAGACCAAATGATAAAGATATAAGGACAAATTTCAATAGTTTTGTAGTCTTTATAAGTGCAAAAGAGAGAGCTGGAATAGAAAGAGCTGTAATGTCTGGTGTATTTGCTAAAGATAAATTTACACCAAAAACAGCTGCAAAATTTACATCTTTAGTATCTCAACAAAAGGCTTTTATTAATCTTTTTTATCATACTACAAGTCATAAAATGCAACAAGAGTTTAATAAAATAAAAACTCATAGTTCATTTAAAGAGGTTGAAAACTATAGGAATATAGCTTTTTCAAGAAATGAAGGCTTTGGTGTAAATCCAACAGTATGGTTTAAAACAATCACTAAAAAAATCAATAAACTAAAAGAGTTTGAAGATACATTATCTTCTTATACTTTAAATTTAGCATCTGAGAAAGTTTCATCTGCCTTTAATTTATTATTTATTGTATTTGCTGGTTCTATGTTAGTTCTAGTTATAACATTATTTATTACAACAAGTATTGGTAAAGGGATAGAAAAATCTATAAATAGGTTAACATATATTATAACAAATATCACAAAAAATGGTAGCTTAGAGATTGTAGTAGATAGAAGAGAATCGGTACGGGATGAATTAGATGAGATTACACATCAACTACATATTTTGGTAGTAACAATAAGAGAATTAACATCAAGAATAAATATATCTGTAGAACAAGCTTCTAAAGGTGATTTTAGTTATAAACTTAGCAGTGATGGATTAAACGGAGATTTTGCAGATGCTATTTCACATGTTCAAGATGGTATAGATGCTATGAAAGAAGCTCATAAAAGACAATCTCTAATCAACTTTAATTCCCAAATTAGAGAAATAGGAGATGTTGGTAAAGGTCTATCTTTACTACAAGATGAGATTTCAGGTGTTAGTTCTGGATTAGATGCTGTATATCTAAGCACAGAAGAAACAAGTAAAACATCCAATGACTCTATGATACAAGTTGAAGATATACTTGTTAAATTAAATACACTTGTTGAACATATTGATGATTCAAATGTTTCTATAGAGGGGCTAAATGAAAAAACAAATGAGATAACCTCAGTTGTTGATCTGATAAAAGATATAGCTGAACAAACAAATCTTTTAGCTTTAAATGCTGCTATAGAAGCTGCTCGTGCAGGTGAACATGGACGGGGATTTGCTGTTGTTGCAGATGAAGTTAGAAAATTAGCTGAGCGTACACAAAAAGCAACAAGTGAGATAACTACTAGTATAGATTCGATGAAACAAGAGTCTAGTTCCATTATGGATAAATCAGCGACTATGACAACCCTTGCAAGTGAAGCAAGTGAAAGTGTTGATAACTTTAACACTACTATGAATAAACTAAACCAAGATGCAATTAAAACAGCAAATATTATATACAATATGCAAGATGAAGTATTTGTTGTTTTAGCCAAAATAGACCATGTTATCTTTAAATCAGTCACTTATGACACCATAGTAGAAGTAGATAAAAGTAAAACTTTTACTTCACATACAGAATGTAGACTTGGTAAATGGTATAATGGTATTGGAAAAGATCGTTTTGGAAAAACAAATGCCTATAAATCTGCACTTGCCCCACATAAAGAGGTTCATGATAAAGCAATCACAAACTTACAATACTTTAAAACAAAAGATACAAGACTAGAAAATGAAGATACAATTATAAAAAATCTTCAAAATATGGAAGAAAATAGTGATAAATTATTTTTACTACTTAATGAAATGTTAGAGGAACATAAACACTAGAAACTAAATTTTAAACAACTTTTGGATATAATTCTCAAAAATTATATTCAAGAGAGTTTCAATGGTAACAGTTCAAAATCTTATTATGCGTTTTGGAAATAGAGTTTTATTTCAAGATATAAACCTTAAACTTGACCGTCATAAAAGATACGGTCTTATCGGTGCAAATGGTGCAGGTAAAACAACATTTTTAAAAATTCTTAGTGGTCAGATTAATGAGTATGAGGGTGATGTAATCATCCCTAAAGCAAACAAAGTTGGTGTTCTTGGTCAAAACCAATTTGCTTATGAAGATTATACTATTATGGATGCTGTTTTATATGGTAACAAAAGACTCTATGATGCTGTAAAAGAGAAAGAAACACTTTATGCAACTGGTGATTTTGAAGATGATGCAGTAAATAACCGTTTAGCAGAACTTGAAGTTATCTCAGTTGAAGAAGACCCAACTTATGAGTATGAAGTAAATATAGGTAAAATCTTAGAAAATGTTGGTATCCCTGCTAGTGACCATTATAACCTAATGAGTTCACTTGATAGTGCAGACAAATTTAAAGTTTTACTTGCTCAAGTTTTATTTCCTAAACCTGATGTATTGTTTCTTGATGAGCCTACCAACAACCTTGACATCCAAACAATTAGCTGGTTAGAAAATGAACTAAAACGACATGAGGGAACTATGGTTGTTATCTCTCACGATAGACACTTTTTAAATGCTGTTGTTACAAATATCTTAGATGTTGATTACCAAAAAATCCGTGAATTTACTGGTAACTATGATGATTGGTATATTGCTGCAAATGTACTAGCAAAACAAGCAGAACTTGATAATGCTAAAAAAGAGAAAGAAAAAGAGCAACTTGAAGCTTTTGTTAGACGATTTAGTGCAAATGCTTCAAAAGCAAAACAAGCAACTTCAAGACAAAAACAACTTGATAAACTTCAGATAGAAGATATTAAACCATCTTCTCGTCGTGACCCATCTATAGTTTTTAAAGCAAAAAGAACTATGGGAGATGAAGCACTTGATATCATTGATATTTCTCACTCTTATGGAGATAATGAAGTTCTTAAAAATGTAACTTTAAAATTTGAACCAGATGAAAAAGTAGCACTTATTGGTGGTAATGGTGTTGGTAAAACTACACTTCTTAAAATCATTATGGAAGAGATGAAACCAACATCGGGAGAGGTAAAATGGGGTGCTACTATTGAACCTAGTTATTTCCCTCAAGATACTGCTGATACCATAAGTGGTGAGGGTACTCTTTATGATTGGTTAAGAGGATTTGACCCAAAAAGAGATATAGCAGAGATTAGAAACTGTCTTGGTCGTATGCTTTTTAATGGTGAACAACAAGAAAAATCAGTTGTTAGCATCTCAGGTGGGGAAAAACATCGTATGATGTTAAGTAAACTTATGCTTGAGGGTGGAAACTTTTTAGTTCTTGATGAACCATCAAATCACCTTGATTTAGAAGCTATCGTTGCACTTGGTGAAGCACTTCACAACTTTAAAGGTAATGTTATCTGTGTATCTCACGATAGAGAGTTATTAGATGCTTATGCTACTAGAATTATAGAGATTCAAGCAGATGGTTCTTTGATTGATTTTAAAGGTACTTATGAAGAGTTTGCACAAGCGAGAGAAAAAGGGGAAATCTAGTATGCCTAAATATAAAAAATTTATAGGTCTTGGCATCGCAGGTAATTTCGCACTACATTTAGAACAAGCTGGTGAAGCTGAAGATTTTAAAAACATCATTACAGCTGATGAAGCTGCACCAAAAGGTATGTTCCCATCATACCTGCCTAAAAAAATAGTTGGAGCAAAAGAACAACTTCATGTTTACCCTTTTTCAAGTTCCAACATAAAACACCCACAAAATGGTTTAAATATACAAGCTGAACCAGAAGTTGGTCTTATCTGTAAACTTGAATACCACATAGGGAAACTTCATAAAATAATTCCTACACACTTTGGAGCATATAATGACTGTTCTATAAGGGTAGCAGGTGCTTCAAAAATTAGTGACAAAAAGAACTGGGGAGTAGATTCTAAAGGTATAAGTGATACTCTTATCCCTATAGATAAATTTGAAGATGGTGGAAATATTCACAACTATTCGATCTGTAGTTTTTTAAAAAGAGATGGTGAACTTCATGAATATGGTGAAGATGTTAAAGTAAGTGGTTATAGTTATTTTAATGATAAACTAACTGACTGGATGACTGACCAAATAAACACTCAAGAAGATGGTGACCCACTAGAACCTATTGGTGATTATCTTTTTAAATGTGACAATCCACATGAAGCCATTATAAGTATAGGTGCTACTAGATATACAGAGTATGGTGAAAAAACTTTCTTACAAGTTGGTGATGAAATTATAATCGTTGTATATAATCATATTAAACTTTCATTTGATGAAGTAAAAAAAGATATTAAGAATCATTCATATAATGAAAAAGATATGAGTATATTAGTACAAATAGTAGGTTAATATGAGTAGAGGTAAAAGGTTAGACCTTTTTATCGGTGCAGATATTGATGAGGGGTGGTCTGAAGTTCAATCACCTCGAAAATCTAAAATTGTAAGTGAAATATTAGAACCTAGTAAACACCAACTTTTTTTCTCAAAAGAGAAAAGAAGAGGTAAAACTGTCACTTTGATTGGAGAATTTTTTTTAAAAAAAGATAATGCATCAAAACTTTTAAAAACACTAAAGAAAAAACTTGGCTGTGGTGGAGTTTTTAAAGATGGTTTTATGGAGTTTCAAGGTGATTTAAAAGAAAAAATTCGCCCTTTTTTAGTAGATGAAAATTTTAGATTTAAACCTAAACATTAAGGTAAACTATGACAAATATAGAAAAAATAAACAAAGAGATAGAAACACTTATCAAAGAAGTAGATGGTGAAGATGCATTAGAAGAAGTAGAAAAAAGGTATAAACCTTTTTCTAAGAACTTAGACAAACTTTTAAAAACTAAAACTATAAATGATTACTTTGAAGTATTTGAAACTATAGATGAAGAGGAAGATTTAGTTTGTTTTAATCTCGATAACATAGATGAGATAAAAATTTATATAGAAGAAAATAATATTTCTTTTGAAGAACTAAAGCACGAAACTATGATAGCAACTTGTGAAATTTTAAAGTTTATTATCTATGATTCTGAAGATGAAGAGTATTAAACTCTTTTTCTAACTAAACTACCATAAATATTCCGTCCTCTTCATATATTCTCCAACTTAATCTTAAAATCAATTTAACAAAATTTACTAAAAATCATATAAGATGGTACAAATTTATAATTATTCTAAGTGCTACTTATATTCACATTATTTATAGATAAATCAAATATTTTTTAATATTTTGGCATAAATCAAGTTTCTTAAATCTACAAAGTGATAGTATTTAACTGTTAATGGACACCTTAACAAAAAACCGAAACTGAGCAAGGTTTGAAGTTGCTCCGTTTCAGAATAATAAAACAGGAGAAAATATGTCACTTTCAAGAAGAGAATTTCTAAAAAGTTCAGCGGCAGCATCTGCAGCAGCAGCTATTGGTATGAATGTACCAGCAGAGTTAGAAGCAAATGCTAATGCAGCTGAAAATGGATGGAGATGGGATAAGGCAGCTTGTCGTTTCTGTGGTACTGGTTGTGGTATCATGATGGCAACTAAAAACGGTAAAATCGTTGCTGTTAAAGGAGACCCTGCAGCTCCAGTAAATCGTGGTCTTAACTGTATTAAAGGTTACTTTAATGCTAAGATTATGTATGGTGCAGATAGACTTACTCAGCCTTTACTTCGTGTAGATGCTAATGGTAACTTTGATAAAAAAGGTAAGTTTGCGCCTGTAAGCTGGCAAAGAGCTTTTGATGAGATGGAAGTTCACATCAAAAAAGCACTTAAAGCTAGTGGTCCTGAGGGTGTAGCAGTATTTGCATCTGGTCAATATACTGTTATGGAAGGTTATGCAGCTCAAAAGATGATGAAAGGTGGATTCCGTTCAAATGCAATCGACCCTAATGCTCGTCACTGTATGGCATCAGCTGTTGTTGGTTTTTACCAAACATTTGGTATAGATGAACCATCTGGTTGTTATGATGATATCGAACTTACTGATACTGTTGTATCTTGGGGTTCAAATATGGCAGAGATGCACCCGATCCTTTGGTCTCGTGTAACTGATAGAAAACTTTCTGATCCAGATCGTGTAAAAGTTGTAAATATGTCAACTTATAGACACAGAACTTCAGATTTAGCTGATATCGAAATCATCTTTACACCAAATACTGACCTTGCTATGTGGAACTACATCGCTCGTGAAATCGTATATAACAATCCTGATGCTATTGATTGGGACTTTTTAAAGAAAAATATCATTTTCGCAGCATCTCCAGTAAATATGGGTTATGGTATGAGAAGAGCTGGTGAACCATCAGTTATGCCTGTTAGAGCTGATGGTTCTGCTGGTAAGTACAATGCTAAAGAGATGGAAACATATAACCATGAGATGGTTCATGTTGTATCTGAAAATGAAGCACCTGCACTAGAGCCATACGGTTATAAAGCTGGTGATAAAATGGTAAATAAACCTGCTGGTTTAAAACACTGGGAAATCTCTTTTGAAGAGTACAAAAAATTCTTAGCACCTTATACTCTTGACTATGTAGCAAAAGTTTCAAAAGGTGATCCAGATGAGGATATTGAAGAGTTCAAAAAGAAACTTCAAATGCTAGCTGACTTATACATTGAAAAAGGAAGAAAAGTAGTATCTTTTTGGACTATGGGTATGAACCAACACACTCGTGGTACTTGGGTAAATACACTTTCTTACAATGTTCACTTTATGCTTAACAAACAAGCACTTCCAGGTTCTGGTGCATTCTCACTAACTGGTCAACCATCAGCTTGTGGTACTGCTCGTGAAGTTGGAACATTCTGTCACCGTTTACCGGCTGATATGATGGTTAAAAATCCTAAGCATAGAAAAAAGACAGAAGACAGATGGAAGATTCCTCATGGAACTCTAAACCCTGTTGGAAATCAACACATTATGAAAATTCACCGTGATATTGAAGATGGTGTTGTTAAATTTGCATGGGTAAATGTTTGTAATGCTTACCAAGATTCTGCAAATGCTACTCACTGGATTAAAGCAGCAAGAGAGATGGATAACTTCATCGTAACTTCTGATGGTTACCCAGGTATATCTGCAATGGTATCTGACCTTGTTCTTCCATCTGCTATGATTTATGAAAAATGGGGAGCTTATGGTAATGCTGAGCGTCGTACACAACACTGGAGACAACAAGTTTTACCAGTAGGTGATGCTATGAGTGATACTTGGCAATGGGTTGAACTTTCAAAAAGATTTACTGTTAATGATTTATGGGGTCCTTATACTCTTAGAAATGGTAAAAAACTTGCTGATGTTCGTGGTGAAGCTGAAAAAATGGGTTACACTAAAGATACAACTATGTATGAAATCCTTTATGCAAACAAAGAAGCTAAATCTTACAAGATTGACTTAGATTCATTCCCTCAAAAAGGTTATGATAACTCTGATTGTAACGGTGATAGCAGAAATGTAATCGGTTCAGATGGTAAAGTTTGGAAAGGTTTTGGATTTATGATTCATGAGTACCTTTTTGAAGAGTATGCTTGGTTTGGTCGTGGTCATGGGCATGACTTGGCTCCATTTACTACTTACCATAAAGTTCGTGGACTTAAATGGCCAGTTGTTGATGGTAAAGAAACTCAGTGGAGATTTAATGCTAAGTATGACCCTTATGCAGCTGCAGCAGTAGCAAAAAGTGGAAATGGTTCTACTCACGCATTCTACGGTCCATTAGCTAAAGCTCTTACTCAGGGTGATTTAATGGGTATAAAAGACAAAAACAAAAAGTCTCTTAAAAATAAAGCAAAAATCTTTGCTAGACCATACATGGAGCCACCAGAAGTTCCAGATGCTGAGTATGATACTTGGTTATGTACAGGTCGTGTACTTGAACACTGGCACTCTGGAACTATGACTATGCGTGTACCTGAACTTTTCCGTGCAGTACCAGAAGCATTATGTTATATGCACCCAGAAACTGCAAAAGATAAAGGACTTAAACAAGGTGAACTTTGTTGGGTTGAATCTCGTCGTGGTAAAGTAAAAGCTCGTGTTGAGACTCGTGGTAGAAATAGACCACCTCGTTCACTTGTATTTGTTCCATGGTTTGATGAAAAAGTATTTATCAACAAAGTTTGTTTAGATGCAACTTGTCCTCAGTCAAAACAGACTGACTACAAAAAATGTGCTATTAAGTTATATAAAGCATAATTTTAAATTAAAGGTAAGGGAAGTATCGTTTTGAGCGAAAACAGACCTGAAAAGAAAAAGAAAAAACAACCAGTGAGTGATAGAAGAAAATTCATTCTCAATATGGCTAGAGGCTTTGGTCTTGCTACTATGGGTGGTTTAATATGGAGTGCTTATATAGATGAAGCTACAGCTTCTGAGTTACTCCTTAGACCACCAGGGGCTTTAAAAGAGGATAATTTTTTAAAAACTTGTATCAAGTGTGGACTATGTGTTGAAGCTTGTCCATACGATACACTTATGCTTGCTAAACCAGGTGATCATAAACCTTTAGGTACTCCTTATTTTGTACCTAGAGATATACCTTGTTATATGTGTCCAGATATTCCATGTGTACCAGTATGTCCTACTGGTGCTTTGGATGAAAAAAGTGTAACAACTGATGATAAACTAGATATAAACATAGCAGATATGGGTTTAGCTGTTATCGATAAAGAAAGTTGTATCGCTTATTGGGGTATCCAATGTGATGCTTGTTATAGAGCTTGTCCTATTTTTGGAACTGCTATAACGATAGAGTATAGTAAAAATGAAAGAACTGGTAAACATGCTTTTATGAAACCTGTTGTACATGCTGACGCTTGTACTGGATGTGGTTTATGTGAACATGCTTGTGTAACTGAAAAACCTGCAATATTTGTCCTTCCTCGTGAAACGGCGATGGGTAAAGCTGGTAATTACTACATAAAAGGTTGGGATAAAAATGATGAAAAGCGTCTAAAAGATGCTAAAGAGATCAAAACAACAACTGAATTAAGTAAAGATAGTGCACTTGATTCTTTAAATGGAAATCTGGGGGATTTATACTAATGGCAAAGCTATGGGATAACTACAGATATCTTTTTTTAAGAAGATTTACACAGATTGGGATTTTAGTTCTTTATTTTGGTGCAAATGCTTGGGGCTGGAATATCCTTATGGGAAATCTTAGTTCATCTAAGCTTTTTAACATTATACCGATGAGTGACCCTTATGCAGGTTTACAGATGTTATTTGCAGGTGCTATAATGGCTACTGACTTATTGGTAGGAATAGCTGTTATCAGTTTATTTTATCTTTTAATAGGTGGTCGAGCATTTTGTAGTTGGGTTTGTCCTATAAATATGGTAACAGATTTAGCCCATTATACAAGAGAAAAAATAGGTATGAATAAAGTTCAAGGTATAAAACAACCAGCATCTAGAAATATTAGATATTGGGTTTTAGCACTTAGCTTAGTCTTATCGGCTATTCTTGGTGTAACAGCTTTTGAATTTATCTCACCTATATCTATGGTTCATAGAGGTATAGTATTTGGTTTAGGTTTTGGTTGGGCAGGAATGCTTATCATTTTTCTTTTTGACCTATTTGTACTAAAAAATGGCTGGTGTGGACATATTTGTCCTCTTGGTGGGTTTTATTCACTTTTAGGTAAATTTAGTCTTATAAGAGTTAAACATATAGAGGAAAACTGTACTTTATGTATGAAATGTAAAGCAGTATGTCCAGAAAATCAAGTGTTACATATGATAGGTAAAGAGAGTTTACCTGTTTTATCTGGCGAGTGTACAAACTGTGCTAGATGTATAGAAGTATGTGATGACGATGCCTTAGAATTTTCTATAAGAAATATGGCAAAAAACAATAAAACGGGAGAGTAAAATGAAAATAATTAGTAAAATAACAATTGGTTTAGCTACTGCAACATTACTTTTTGTTGGTTGTGGTGATAATGCTACACCAGCTAAAACAGATACAGTAAAACCAACAATTAGTGAAGAATCTTTAGGTTTAAGAAAAGTATCTCTTTATAATGAAAATAAAACTGTAGCTCCAAGAAAAACAGCATATTCAACAGATTATGCAGGTGGAAGTCAAAAGATAAAAAGAGCATTCCAAGATGCTCCGCCAATGATTCCACACAATACTGATGGTATGTTACCGATTAAAATAGGTGATAACCAATGTATAGCTTGTCATGATCCAATGGTTGCAGAATCTATGGGTGCTACACCATACCCACCATCACACATGACTAACTTTAGACCACAAGCTAGTTATGCTATAAAAGCTGAAAACACTTCTAGTGAAAATCAAGCTCATATCTCTATTAAAAAAGAGGGTAAACTTGTTGGTGCTAGATTTAACTGTTCACAATGTCATGCTCCACAGTCTGATACTCCATTAGCTGTTGAAAATAACTTTGAAGCTCAGTACCTAGATAAAGATGGTGCTTCTAAATCAAGATGGACTGGTAGTAGAATGCTTGAGGGCTTAGATACTAGAAAGTCAGGTCATTAATCAAAATGCAGAGAAGAGAGCTTTTTAGCTTTCTCTCTTCATCCGTAAAAGGTGAAAAGGGAAAAGAAAAAAAATTTATAACTAGACCACCTTACTATAATGACCTAGATGCCTTTGACAAAGAGTGTGTAAATTGTGATGGTTTATGTGCCACTTCTTGTCAAGAGCATATTATAATAATAAGCGATGATAAAACTCCAAGGATTGATTTTTCATCAAGTGGATGCACATATTGTGATGATTGTGCTATAGCTTGTGAAAGTGGAGTTTTAAATATTGAAGATAAAAAACTAATAGATTTAGATATAACTATAAACCAAAAAACTTGTCTTAGTTGGCAAGGAGTTATGTGTTTTTCGTGTAAAGACCCATGTTTAGAAGATGCTATAGAGTTTAAAGCTATGTTTATGCCAACGATAAACTTAGACAAATGTACAGCTTGTGGATTTTGCATCAGTAGATGCCCATCTATGGCTATAGATATTAACAAAAAAAAGGAAAAAGATGAAGTTACTAATTAGTATAATCTTATTAAGTGTATCAATTTTTGCAACAACTATTCAAAAACCAAATGCTAGTTATATAGCTAGTGGTTCTGTTATAGACCTACTAACAACAGATAATAAGCTTTATGTAGCAACA
>Ga0256836_1001199_pt1 | contig 11899 bp, 11 predicted proteins | sample 4561380metaG_FD_185974 | JGI IMG/M metagenome (GOLD analysis project Ga0256836, IMG submission 185974) | Hydrothermal vent microbial communities from Guaymas Basin, Mexico - 4561-380 | ecosystem: Environmental > Aquatic > Marine > Hydrothermal vents | place: Mexico: Guaymas Basin | collected...
CCCGTGAGGCAATGGAAAAATTTGGCGCAGATATTTTTCATGATGAATCACGTCGCCGTGAGCTTGCAATGTGGGCCAAAGATGAGGTGATGAAGATCATTGTCAAAGATTTGGCAGATACAAACATTCACTTTGACACTTTTGTCTATGAGTCAACGCTTTATGATGACTGGGACAGAGTTATGGCAAAGATGGAGAAGAATGCACCAGGCAGTATCTATGAAAAAGATGGCAAGGTGTGGCTTGCTTCAGAAGCAAAGGGTGATGACCATGACAGAGTTGTTGTTCGTGAAGATGGCCGCCCTACATACCTGGCAGGTGACATAGTTTACCACAACCAGAAGTTTGAACGTGGGTATGATCACTACATCAACATCTGGGGAGCAGATCACCACGGATACATCGCTCGTGTAAAAGCGGCTATTGAGTATCTTGGTTATGATTCTGAAAAACTCGAAGTGCTTCTTTCTCAAATGGTAAGTCTTTTAAAAGATGGTGAGCCATACAAAATGAGTAAACGTGCGGGTAATGTTATTCTTATGAGTGACATAGTAGAAGAAATCGGTGCAGATGCACTGCGCTTTATCTTTGCAAGTAAAAAGAGCGATACTGCACTTGAGTTTGACCTGGCTGAGTTTAAAAAGCAAGACAGCTCTAACCCTATCTTTTATATTCAATACGCTCACGCACGTATTCAGACACTGCTTTCTAAGAGTACTTTGAGCAAAGAAGAGATTTTAACTGCATCACTGAAAAATCTTGGTGAAAATGCAGACTCACTTCTTTTTGATGCCCTTTTGCTTCCAGAAGTGGTTGAGGATGCATTTACTACACGTCAGGTACAAAAGTTGACAGATTATCTGAAGTCTTTGGCAGCTTCACTGCATAAGTTCTATTATGATGTGCGAATGATTGGCACGCCTGATGAAGCAAAACTGCTTAAGATGATGCTCGTTGTTGCATTGAGCATCAAAACAGGTCTTTCTTTGATGGGTATTGAAGCAAAAGATAGAATGGTAAAAGAGGAAGAGGCGTAGCGCCTCCCTTTTTATGATACTGCAAAAAATATTACTTACTTTTCTCCTCTTATTATTCTCTCTTGAGAGCTATGCATATGAACTTCCTAAAATGAAAATGCCAAAAAAGAATCAACCAAGCATTATTCTTTTTAATGCCAAAAGTATTGTTGTAGATAATGTTAAGAAGTATAAACTTATATGGGAAACGCAAAATGCTACACATGTACAGCTTACTTATTTTGGTAATGTGAAACCTTCCGGAGAGCTTATTATTACAGAGCAGGAGTATCAAAAAGGTCCTATCACTTTAACAGCAACAAGCATAAACTCTTCAGCTACAGACTCTCAAACTATCAATAAATTTATAAAAGCAGATAAAGAAGCACCTATTATTATTAGAAAAGAGAGTGACAAGTCTGCCTATTTTTATACAACGCCTGTAATTCCTAGACGAGCACCTTACCGAAGAGGTCTTCCTCCAAGAAGAGTAAGACCCTACTAGTCTGGATTTTACTGTAACTTGAGTGCAGGGTAGAGTTTTACTACTTCTTTGAGATATTTTTTAGGAACTTGAATTAAAATCGGGTTCTTCTCTCTATCTAACCAATCTATAATTTTTTTCAAATCCTCTTCTTTCATTGAAGTACATCCGACTGTTGGGTGATGTGGTCTCTTTTGAATATGCATGAAAATACATGATCCTCTTTGTGCTTTTGCGTGAGGGTTATGTGCAACGACAATGCCGTATTTGTATTGATTGTCTTTTCGTCGCATATGCTCAAAGCTTTTTTCACTTCCTGTTGCTTCAATTATTTGATTATAAAATGGTGAGTTGCTATCATCAACACAGATAAGGTTTTCATCTGCATAGAGGTAAGGAAGTTTTGAAGGCTTGCGTGAGGAGTAGCCAAAACTCTCACTAAGTTGAAAAATACCTGCAGGGGCTTTTTTGTCACCTTCATGTTTTGCAGGTTCATCTGCTGCGTGAGCTATATTTTGTATGCCAATACCCCAGCCAAGACCATTTTTACCAAGATTTACTTCAATATCTTTACAAATCTGCTTTTTACCCTCAAAACAGGAGAGTTTGGCCTTTGAAGCATTAAAATCATCGGCAACTACAAGAACTATTTGCTGCGCAGAAAACAACAATGTTGAAAAACTTATGCTAATTAAGAAACTTTTTATCATAAAGTATGGTACTATTACTATTATCTCAAAGTCAAGGGCAAAAGTTATGAGTATAAAAATTAGAACAGCAAAAGCTGACGATGCACCCTTTTTAGCGCAAATGATGTTACAAAGTTCACGTGCAGAGAAAAAAACAGGTATTTTCGATCTGATATTTGGAAGTAATGATGATGCAGAATTACTAGAAAAACTAGAAAGGCTTGCGACGACTGAGGCAAAGAGCCATTGTAACTACCGTAACTTTTTGATCGCTGAGATGGATGGCAAGAGTGTTGGAACACTCTGTAGCTACGAGCCTCGTATCTCAACGCAGGAGACATTTGTAAAGGCCCTTGAAGAAGTTGGTTGTTCAGATGATGTTACAGATGTACTGGATGTTGCCTATGCCTGTGACTTTAACTTGAATCGTAATACTCTTATGCTTGACTTTATGGAAGAGGCAGAAGGTTTTGTAGATGTGGGTGTGCTTAAAGCTTTGATGCAGAAGTCTCTCTTAAATGCCCGTATGAAAGGCTACAGTCGTGCGCAGACTCTTATAGAGATAGGTTCACTCGAAGCAGAGCTCTTTTACAAGAAACTCGGTTTTAATGTAGTAGATGAAAAAGAGTGTGAACTCTACAGAGAAGCCTTTGGGCGTAATGGTTTAAAACTGCTCTCACTAGAGTTCTAAGGAAACTTCATAGAACTCTCAGCTCTTAGCATTTTGCCTTCACTCTTGGCAATTGCTCTTGCCCTTTATAGTCGTAATGTTCTTCTCTCTTTATTTGGCGGTACACTTTTAGGTCTCTTTATTCTTTCAGACTACTCTTTTGTTGGTACCCTAACATCTACTTACGAACTTTTTATTTCACTTTTAAGTGAGGCTTGGATTCTTAAAACTTTAGCCTTTGCTATTTTGGTGGGAAGTGTTATGGAACTGCTGCAAAGTAGTGGTGGCATTGATGGTTTTGTAAAGTTTATGACACAGAAGTCAAAACTGGTAAACTCTGCTAGATCTGCTTTGATGGTGAGTTATATTATCGGTCTTGTTATCTTTATAGAATCCTCCATCACTTCGCTTATCGCCGGTGCAGTTGGCAGACCTTTGTGTGACAAAGAGGGTGTTCCTCACGCAAAGCTTGCTTATGTATGTGACTCGACTTCTGCACCTGTGAGCTCTTTGTTGGTGCTAAATGGTTGGGGTGCACTGCTTTTGGGACTCATAGCAACCCAGATAGATGCAGGGCTTATAGAAGGAGATAGTGTTACATGGTTGATAGAGAGTGTTGCATATAATTTCTATGCTATGAGTGCTGTTGTTGTGACCTTTATCGTAATTTGGTTTGGCATCGATATTGGACCAATGAAAAAAGCCACTCCTTCAAACACTCACGCAGAACTCAAAACAAAAAAAAGTGCTCCAATTAGCTATATGCTCGTACCTATTAGCGTTATGATAGTTTCGGTATTTCTCTTTTTGTATATTAGCGGTGAGGGAGATATTTTAAAAGGGAGCGGTTCGAGCTCTATCTTTTATACGATGTTAGTTACGCTTGGCGTAATGTATCTGCTCTATGTTGTACGTGGGAGTATGTCCGCGAAGAGTTATATGAGTGCTGTCTTTGTCGGTGCAAAGAAGCTCTTTGGTATAGCGATGGTCTTACTTTTTGCCTTTGCCATAGGAAAAGTAACAGGAGAGCTTAAAACCGGTCTCTATCTCGCCTCTTTGGCAACTGAATCACTCTCCCCATATCTCTTGGCAGCGGCTATATTTTTGCTAAGCTCTGTTATCTCCTTTTCAACTGGAACGAGCTGGGGGACTTTTTCTATTATGATTCCCATTGCTGTACCGATGGCAGTAGGACTCGATGCAAATGTAGCACTTGCAATGGGAGCCGTTATTAGTGGCGGAGTCTTTGGTGATCACTGCTCACCCATCTCAGATACTACCATCATCTCTTCATTGGCCGCTGATTGTGATGTGGTAGAGCATGTAAAAACGCAGCTGCCTTATGCACTTATAAGCGGCATAATCGCTTTGCTTGGCTTTGTGCTCTTTGCCTTTATGACTGCACAATCTTCATAGAAGGGTAGTGCAGCGCTGTTAGTTTGCCAAAATCTTTTTTCTTCGTATAGGTTGCACCGGTATCTATCATCGCCCAGTAGTCACTAATGACGGGTGATGGTACAGGTGTGTGTCCAAAAATGTTAAAGATACCGTTTTTCTTCTCTTTTTTGGGGTCAAAATCTTCTGGCTTTTTCATCTTTTTCCAGAGTATATCTTTTGCCTCTTTTGGGGTGTACTTGTGTTTTGCATCGACCCAGACCTTATGGATGTAGGAGTGTGAGACAACAAGGGGCAGTGTTTTGTCATCGATCTTGAAGCAGTGAAAATAAGGAAGAAGGCTGAGCCACTTATAGTGTGCGTGAGGGATTGTTCTGTTTTTGTATGAGCACAGTGTCTCTTCGCCACCACAAGCAAGCCAGGTTTGATGTTCTTTGTCCTCTTCGTACGAGCAGCTAAGCATCATAATCTCATGGTTTCCAAGAACACAGAGATACTCTTTTTCAATGATGAGATCAATGACCTTTGCACTCTTTGCACCCTTGTCAACAACATCACCAACAAAACAGACCGTAGCATCTGAGGGGAGCTTTTTGAGTAGCTTTGTAAGCTTCTCATACTCTCCGTGAACATCGCCGATGACCCAGACTCCCTCTTTGTAGCGTGCCATAGAACTTGTTAGTTTCCTAGATAGTGGTTGATAGAGTAGCGCATATCATCATCAAGGTTATCCATAGAGCTGAGCATCCATCTAAGATATCCAGGGTCTTCTTGTGCTACCTCTTCTAGGCTTTTGCCTTTGTGTTTTCCAAAACGAAATGTCTTTACCAAAATAGGTGTGTTTGTCAGATCGACCATCTTCTCTACAGGATTTTCTCCAGGGTACTTCTTCTCTACTGCCTCACGCAGTTTTGTCAAAAAGAGTTTAAGCACCAAAACATCACCGATGGCATCATGCGCTTTTACTTCGATGCCCAGTTTTTTTGCCTCTGCTTCCTCTTCTTTGTAAAGCCCCATCTTGTAACGAAAGTACTGTAGGCGGTGTGCCTCTTCATCTTCATAGACATGCTTTGCAACACGAAGAGTATCGATGACTTTCATAGCCACCTCAAAGCCCTCTTTTTCAAGCATTTTCAGATCAAAAGGGGCATTGTGGATTATCATGTAATTCTCTGGCGTGTTGAGCTCAAGCAGACGCTTGTATGCCGGCATCTCTGTGCACTTTGGTTTGCCCTTTATCATCTCTGGAGTGATACCGTGAACCTCCATCGCCGCATAGTTGATGGGAACATCGGCAGAGCAAAATTCATTGTGAACCTCTATCTCTTTACCTCCAAGTACCATATACCCAAGCTGTATTACTCTGTCTTGCTCATCTGTTCCTGTTGTCTCTGTGTCTAAAATTACATACTTTGCCATCTATCTTCTTTTATTTATAAATTCTGCAACAAAACTCTTGTGTGAGTTCGGTTCTACTGTGAGTGTAAATGTAGCCAAATTTCCCTTAGTGTAACTATAGGCTGCATCTGTGATAATTTTGGCATCACTGCGAGGAGTAAAAGGAACAGCGACGCTGATGGTTTTTTCTTTGTCTGAGTTGTTTGTTAGCGTGTACTCTATTATGGCATCAAACTTTGTTTTTGTATCTTTTCTCTTTATGAGTTGTTGCGTGAGCTTTGTGTCAAAATCTTTGCCTATGTCTAGTGTGACAGGGGTGTTTTTAGCCTGATTTTGCAGGCTGACTTCACCTAAAAGTAGGCTTGTTCGTTTGCTTTTATCTTGTGTGTATATGCGTACAGTACCTTTTGGCAGTGCAGTTTTTGGCAGTGTGAAGTTTATGCTCTGTGTAGGTTGCATAGAGCGTTCACCCATAAGGTATAGCGGATTGTTGGCTCTTACATGAAAGCTCTTTGTAAAGGCGAGATCTTTTTTCTCTAAAAGTTTTACGCGGTTGCTCTGAGAAATTTTAAGATCGACGCTAAAAGGGATAGTGTAGAGATGATAGCCCTGCATACTTTTGTGTGTTGCTACCGTTGGTGCAACTGCCGCATCGCTGGCAACGCTCATGGCTTTGTACATTACAGGGTAGTTTGGAGCTTTTTGGACACGGTGCATTTCACCTGCTAGCAGTTGTATCTGTGCATTTTTAAACTCTTTGTCTGTATTGTTTGTAATGTTTACCCAGCCGCTTAGCTGGGCTGTTGTCTCATTAAGGTTAAGAACATAGTCTGTTGTAAAGTTTATCTTGTTTGCAAGGTAGCGTAGTTTTACCTTTGCTTCTGTTTTGTAGCTCTGTTGCATATGCAGCAGGAGCGCATTTTTAGAGTGCAGCATTTTTGGAAGTGCAGAGTAGCTAAGCTCACGCACACTTACCGGTGTGATACGACCATTTGCTTCTAAAAAGGCTTCTGAACCATTAAGAGCTGCAAGGGTGTAGCTTTTGTCCTTATAGAATACTTTTTTACCTACAAAAGCTTTGGCGATATTGCGTGTCGTGAGATTGGGGTGCTCAAAGCTGAGTGCTTGAAGCTGCATTTTTTGTGGTAGTGTTACTGCTACAGAGTCAGCAACGATGCTTTTTGGAATGTTATCATACACAAGGGAGTCTGTCTGTTTGTCAAAAGTAAATGTGCTCTCCTCTTCAACGAGTGCAATACCTGAGTCATAGATGCTCAGATGTGTAGCAAAGAGTGTCTGCGTGAGCAGAAGAGAAGAGAGAATAAATAGTCGTTTCATAATTAAATCCTTTGTCAAATAATGATACACTTATAAAAAAAATAAAAGGTAACCGTTGATAACATCTCCACTACTTTATCTCTTTGTACTTGCACTTATGGCAACTTTTTTATATCTTTTAGAAGAGAGAAGCAGACTCAAGATATTTAGCTATATCCCATCGGTTGTGATGATCTATGCCTTTGCTATGGGGCTTGCTTCTTTAGGGCTCTTTGCGCAGAATGATGCCATAAATCATATCTACTCGCTTACAAAGACAAACCTTTTGCCGGCAATGCTCTTTTTGATGCTTTTGCAGATAGATTTAAAAGATTTTACCAAGCTTGGCAGAAAGCTCATTATCGCCTATCTCTTAGCTGTTGTCTCCATCGCTTTTGCTTTTGTGGCAGTGGCATATATCTTTTCATTCTCAAGTGAGATGGCGGCGGCTTTTGGTGCGCTTGCGGGCAGCTGGATGGGTGGCACGGCAAATATGATAGCAGTCGGGAGTGCCTTGGGTGTTGATGAGAATGCTTTTGCCTATGCTTTGATAGTGGATAGTGTTGATTATACTTTGTGGGTGATGCTGTTACTCTTTTTGGTCCCTTTTGCAAAATACTTTGACCGATTTAGCGGAGCTGTTTTAGAGGAGAATGAGCTAAAGGTCGGTTGTGCCTGCTCTATGGGTGCAAAGCGCTACTGGCTGCTGATTGCTCTAGCGCTTTTTGTCTCTTTTGTCTCTCAGATGGCAGCGGAGTATGTCACCTTTTTAAATAAAACAACCACCATTGTTCTTATTGCTTCACTGTTGGGAGTGTTAGCCTCTTTTACAAAACTGCGCTTTTTAAACGGAGCAAGTGAGGTAGCTACGACAATGCTCTACCTTTTAGTAGCACTCATCGGCTCTCACGCACACTTTGAAGATTTCTCAGGTGTTGGAGTCTATGTGCTGGCCGGTCTTCTTATCTTGGCTATCCATGCTGTCATTATGGTTGCAGGGGCAAAGCTCTTTCGTCTCTCGCTCTTTAGTATAGCGGTTGCCTCACTGAGTAATATTGGAGGCGTGGCATCAGCACCGATTCTAGCAGCTGCCTATAACAAACGCCTTGTTAGTGTTGGTGTGTTAATGGCTGTTATGGGTTATCTCATAGGAACTTTTGGAGGACTATTTATTGGTAATCTTTTACTAGGTTTAAGTACCTCTTAACAAAGCTAATAGTAGAGTTTAGAGTTTGAAATAATAGTTAATTATAATTAGGGAATTTATATGTCAGATATGAATGAAATAGAATTAGATACAAAGGCTTTTTTAGTCTCTGAGACAGATGAAAAGGGAATAATTCGTTTTGCAAATGATGAATTTTGTAAATATGCAGGCTATTCTCTTGATGAACTGCTTGGAAAACCACATAGTATAGTGCGTCATCCTGATATGCCGCGAGCTGCATTTAAAGACCTCTGGGATACGATTAAAAAAGGTGAGAGATGGCGTGGTTTTGTAAAAAACAGAGCTAAAGATGGTCGCTACTATTGGGTATTTGCGACAGTTTATCCTTTTATATCCTGCGATGGTTCAAAGGGTTATATTTCATGTCGAAGAAAGATATCGCAAATGGAAAAAGAGAAGTATGAGGCACTCTACAAAGAGATGCGGGCAAAGGAGTAGCAGATGCAGTTTTTAAAATATATATCAATAAAAAATAAACTTTTACTGAATGTGATTGTTCCGATTGTTACCATTTTAATTATGGCTTCATTGGTTATTATGGATCATCTTGACAAACAAGAGAAGTATGCGCAATTTGATACCATTGTAAAACTTGATGCAAAAATATCGGCACTGGTTCATGAAGCGCAAAAAGAGAGAGGTGCTACTGCTGCTTATCTTGGCTCTAAAGGAGAGAAGTTTGTCAAAAGACTTCCCGCACAACAAAAAGAGACAGACAAAAAGATAACAGAACTGAATAAATATATAAAAGAGAGTCAGATTGAAGAGCTACTCTTGCCTGATATAAAAGCAGCATTACACAAAGCAATGCAGAGGCTCTCACAGATAAAAGATGTCAGACAAAAGGTTTTAGCACTCTCAATCAATGCTAAAGATGCAATTAATTATTACACAAATATGAACAAACTCTTTTTAAATTTTATTGCAAAAACATCCAAACAGGCTGCTGATGCAGAGTTGACATATCAGACTTTGGCATACTATAACTTTTTAAATTCCAAAGAGCGTGTCGGTGTTGAACGGGCTATTGGCAGCAACACATTTGCAAATGATCGTTTTGCAAAAGGTGCAAAATCCAAGCTCGAATCTTTAATATCAGAACAAAATTCATATATGGAGAGTTTTGATACCTTGGCTGCAAAAGAAAATATAGATTTTAAATTAAAAACATTGCAGGGCAAAGCTGTTGATGAGGTAGAGAGAATGAGACAGATTCTCTCAAGTGCCAAAGAGATAGGTGGCTTTGGTATAGATGCTTCTTACTGGTTTAAAGAGATAACCCTAAAAATCAATCTAATGAAACAAATTGAAGATTATATGGCTGCAAATCTCAAAGCATCAACTCCAAAAGCACAAAATGCAATAAAAACATCTATAATGATTGCAAATCTTTTACATGAAATACAAAAAGAGAGAGGGCTTACAGCAGGCTACTTGGGTTCAGGCGGTAAAAAGTTTGCAAAAGAGATTCGTCTTCAAAGAAAAGAGACAAATAAAAGAGTCCATTCATTATTAGCTGCTTTAAGTATGATCAATCTGGCAAACTCTAATCAGGATTTTCAAAAAAATATTGCTTTAGTAAAGAAAAATCTTCAAGATCTTCAAAATATACGTAAAAAAGTAGATAATCTTGATATCACAGTACAAGATGCATTAAAATACTATACAGGACTAAACAGCAAGCTTTTAGAAAGTATTGCAGCACTCTCTCATAATCTTCAAACAAACCAGGAGACACGAAATCTTATTGCTTTTTATAACTTTTTAATGGCTAAAGAGCGTGCAGGTATTGAGCGTGCGGTGCTTACAAATACCTTTGCAAGAAATAAATTTTTACCTGGAATGAAAGAGAAGTTTATTCGTTTGGTGACAGAGCAAAATGCATATCTAAAAGCTTTTGAAGCTGTTGCGAGTCAAAAGTTTGTCAACTATTACAGAAAAACTCTTCAAGGTAAAATAATTCAAGAAGTAGAGCATATGCGTCAAGCTGCTACAGATGCGACAACAGTGGGTGGTTTTGGAGTTTCTGCAACGTACTGGTTTGATACTATTACACAAAAAATCAATCTTTTGAAAAAAGTAGATGATAAGCTCAGTAAAAATCTTTTAGAACTTGCTCATAAAAAGTATGAAGAGGAGACAAAAGCACTCTATATATACTCAATAGTTATCTTCTTTGTTATACTATTTACGGCACTTTTATCTTATCTTATCAGTAAAGATATATCCAACTCTGTTGCAAAAATCAGCCATGGTGTCAAGCAGTTCTTAGAGTTTTTAAATCGTCACCATAATGTTATAGAAAAAATTGACCTTGATGGTACAGATGAGTTGGCTCAGGTTGCCAAGATGGTGAATGAAAATACAGACAAAATAAATGACGGTATAGAAAATGATATGCTTTGTGTCGGTGAAGCAATTTTAACACTTAATAAAATAGAACAGGGATATTTTAACTGTCGTGTTCAAACACAGGCATCAAACTCTCAGATTCAAACACTTGCAAATACTATTAACAAAATGCTCGATACCCAATCACAAATTATGCGTGATATCTTAGACGGGCTTGAGAAGTATGCACACTATAACTATTTGGATAAAATTGAACTCGATGAAAAAATTGGTGGTGAAACCAAAGCTGTTGTTGATGGAATTAACAAGCTTGGTGAGGCAATTACGCGTATGCTTAATGCTACTTATGATAATTCACATAAACTTCTAGAACAGTCAAATATTTTACAAGAGAAGATGGCAACATTGAGTCACTCTGCAACACAACAAGCACAACAGCTAGAGACAACAGCAAATTCTGTTATGCAAATTACAGAGTCTATCGAAGATACTTCAGCTAAATCAAAAGAGATTGTTTCACAGTCTGAAGATATAAAATCTGTTATTGGCATTATTGCCGATATTGCAGATCAGACAAATCTGCTTGCTCTAAATGCCGCTATTGAAGCAGCACGTGCGGGTGAACATGGGCGAGGATTTGCCGTAGTTGCTGATGAGGTTCGTAAACTGGCTGAAGGTACACAAAAATCACTTGCAGAGATTAATACAAATATCAATATCCTCACGCAGTCAATAGCAGATATTGAAGCAAGTATTAGTGGTCAAACTACAAGTGCAGCTAAGATTAATGAAGCTATTGCAGAGATAGACAGTTCTACACAAGAGAATGCAAAAACAGCACAGGAAGTGAGTGAAGTTGCTGATTCTGTTAAAGAGATGTCGTCTGAAGCACTTGAAGATGTTGAAAAAAATAAATTTAATAAACTCTAAGTAGAATATATTTGGAATTAGGTACAGTTTTAACATATATAGTTCTCTATATTCTTTTAGAACTTTACGAGGTAGAGTGGCAAAAGGCACATACTATTATGGGTATGCTTGCTCGTATGTATCAGTGGTATCAAAAGAGTGCTTTCTTGTTTTTACTGATGCATCCGACACTCTACTTTGGCATCTATTTTGTAATGCTCACGCATTTTAATGGCTATGCAGTAGCGCTGCTTTCATTTAAAGCTGCCGATGTTTTGACAAAGATGTTTCTTATCAAAAAAGTTTTTATTGACCAAAGCCTTGATAAAGAGATGCAAGAGGCGCTCTTTACTCCAATAGGTTCGGTTTTACCCTACATAGGGATTGTTTTATACCCATTTTTTATTTTTATGGCTTTGCAATAATGAAGATAAAAGATAT
>Ga0256836_1001200_pt1 | contig 11887 bp, 12 predicted proteins | sample 4561380metaG_FD_185974 | JGI IMG/M metagenome (GOLD analysis project Ga0256836, IMG submission 185974) | Hydrothermal vent microbial communities from Guaymas Basin, Mexico - 4561-380 | ecosystem: Environmental > Aquatic > Marine > Hydrothermal vents | place: Mexico: Guaymas Basin | collected...
CGCGGGGATGACGTTTGAGTAGATGACCCTCGCCAGACCGCAGACCTTCTCCGTCCTTATGGGGTTCCTCTTGTGGGGCATCGTCGAAGAACCAACCTGCTTCTTTCCGAAGGGCTCGCTGACCTCAAGGATTTCCGTCCTCTGGAGGTTTCTAATCTCAAGGCCGATTTTGTCGAGGGTAGACGCAACCAGGGCCAAAAACATCATCAGCTCGGCGTATAAATCCCTCGGAACAAGCTGGTTGGTTATCAATGAAGGCCTGAGGCCAAGGTCTTCCATGACGAGCCTCTCAATCTCGAGGGCCTTCTCCCCGAAGGAGGCAGCAGTTCCAACGGCACCGCGCATCTTGCCAACGAGAACGCGCTTCTTGAGTTCTTCAAGTCTCTCAAGGTGTCTCTGAACCTCGTCGAGCCAGAGGGCGAACTTCATGCCATACGTAGTTGGAACCGCGTGTTGGCCGTGTGTCCTGCCGATGCAGACGGTGTATTTGTGCTCCTCGGCGAGACCCATAAGAACGTCTCGGAGTTCTCTAAGGTAGCGCTCAATAAGCTCAAGGCTCTCCTTTATGAGGAGCGCGTTGGCGGTGTCGATTATGTCGTTGGAGGTCGCGCCGAGGTGGACGTACTTCCCGTGCTCACCGCAGACCTCGCTTAAGGCCTTAACGACGGCCATTATATCGTGGTGTATCTCCGCCTCTATCTCTTTGACGCGCTCGAGTTTCACCCACTCCGTGCTGGCCCTCTCGGAAATCACACGGGCGCTTTCCTCGGGAATGTTGCCGAGCTTCGCGTGGGCCCTCGCCAAGGCCGCCTCAACGTCGAGAAGCTTTTGAAGCTTGTTCTCCTCATCCCAGATGCGCCTCATTTCCTCGCTTCCATAGCGGTAGTCAATTGGGTGAACCGCCATTTTAATCACCATTCTTGTGACTATTTTGGGCATTAAAACGTTTTCTTTTGACAACTATACGCCAATATCATCCAGGCAAACGAGCGTTTTTGAGATGCGCTCGCCACTTAAAAAGCTCTTCCCACAGATAGAACCGAAAAGTATTTAACCCTATGTCCGCGATAGGCTGATGACAAAACTTCCGGAGGTGCCAGAAATGGCTGAGGAGCACGTCGTCTACATCGGAAAGAAGCCGGTTATGAACTACGTCCTCGCCGTAATAACCCAGTTCAACGAGGGCGCTAAGGAGGTCAGCATCAAGGCTCGCGGTAGGGCTATCAGCAGGGCCGTTGACGTCGCCGAGATTGTCAGGAACAGGTTCCTCCCCGAGGTCAGGGTCAAGGAAATCAAGATAGGCACCGAGGAGCTCCCGACTGCCGACGGCAGGACCGCCAACACCTCGACCATCGAGATTATCCTCGAGAAGCCGTGAATTTGACCCCTTTCCTTTTCCTTCAGGTTTCTTCTGAGAAGCAAAGTTTAATAGCACCGCCCCGTACCCCTTCTGGTGGGCCCGTTGGAGTACGAGACCATAGACGTTACAGATGAGCGGGTTCGCGAGCTCGCGCAGGTTCTCGCCAACGAAAGGGCGATGGCCATTCTGAGGATTCTCCGCGAGCGTGAGCTCTCGATGAGCGAGATTGCGAAGGAGCTCGACATGCCCATATCAACAGTCTCATACCATCTTGACAAACTTCTCCGTGTGGGTCTCGTTGAAGTGGCCGGGAAAAAGTACGGCAAAAGATTGCAAGAGGTAAAGCTCTACCGAGCATCGAGCCGACCGATTCTTCTGCTTCCGCGCCCAGCAGAGCGGAGAACGTCACCGTTGAACAAACTGCGCGTCATAACCATCTCAGTTGCAACGGGCCTTTCCGCACTCGTCTACTGGGTGACTGACCGGTACTATGGGAACCCAGGCTCTACAACCTCCCAGACAGAACCGATACGTATGTTATCTGCGGAGACTGGCAAACAAGCGGGTTCATCAGGGAGTTACGTTCCCGTCCTCCTCGCGATAATGACGTTCGTCATCGCAATTTCCGCAGGGTGGCTTCTTAAGAAACGTTTTTAAGAAACTTAAATCAACCCCAACTCGTGGGGTGAGATTCCAATGATGGCCGTGGGACAGGTGGTCAAGAGAAAGGCAGTGATTGTGAAGCCCGACGACACCATAGAGAGGGTTGCGAGGATACTCTCAAGGCACAAGGTTGGGAGCGCCGTTGTCGTGGACGATGACGAGATAGTTGGGGTCATCACCGACCGCGACATCCTCGACAAGGTCGTTGCGAAGGGGCGCGACCCTAAGACCGTCAAGGTGCACGAAGTCATGACGAGGAACCCGATAACGATTGAGGACGACTACGACATAAGCGATGCAATAGATAAGATGATGGAGAAGGGTATAAGGAGGCTCCTCGTAACGCGCCTTGGAAAGCCCCTCGGTTTCGTTACCGCGGCGGACCTGCTGGCGGCCCTCAACAGCATGAACAGTGAAGAGGAAGAGGAAACCGTTGAGGAGACCGAGGTCTACGGAATCTGCGAGCTCTGCGGTCAGTACGGCCCGCTCTACAAGGTCTACATAGAGGGGCAGGAAAGGTGGATTTGCGAGAGCTGTAAGGATAATCTCAACCTTTAGCCTCTCAGCTCTCTCATTATCTCATCGAGGATTATTCCAAATTCCCTGTTCCTGTTCTCAACGCTCAGAACGTGGGTCTTTCCAAGGGGCCTGAACTTGTCAATCATCCTCCTGTGGACGACAGCTAAGAGAGGTTTGTCCGAGTTCAGCACCTCGCCAACGGCCTTCACGAACTCGTCGCTCTTGTACTCCATCGGGCCAATTTCGTCTATGACGACCAAATCCGCCTCGACGAGCGCACGCCTTATCGCTGAAACTCCAACCGCTCAAGCTCGTCAACGTGGACGACGTACTTTCCGAAGGGAACCCCTGACAAGTGAGACGTTCCGCGCAGGCTCGCGAGCGTTCCCTCCTCACCTGTGTCGAGGGCGATGATTTTGAAGCCTATTCTCCTTCCGTTCCGCTTGACTTCCTTCGTTATCATGCCCCCAACGATGTAACCCCATTTCTCGACTTCCCTCGCGACCCTCTCGACGAGCGTCGTCTTCCCAACCCCTGCCGGGCCGGTCACGAAAACTCTGACCATTTTTCATCACCGAAGGAGCTTTAAGTTCCTCCCTTAAACCCTTTGGGGTGGTCGCGGTGGAGATAAGGTATAAGCCTGAAGAACTCACGAGGCTCCCAAGGAGCGTTCGCTACGAGCCCGGAAAGGTTATCATGATTGACCAGACGCTTTTGCCGAGAGAATTTAAGACCATCGAGCTAAGAACAGTTGATGAAGTGGCTGAGGCAATCATCACGATGAAGGTACGCGGGGCCCCTGCCATTGGAGCCGCCGCCGCTTTCGGCCTGGCCCTCTACGCGGACACGAGTAAAGCGAAAACCAAGGACGAGTTCATGGACGGCTTTTACAGGGCATACAACAGGCTGAGGAACACGCGTCCCACCGCCGTAAACCTCTTCTGGGCGCTCAACAGGATTAAGAAGCTCGTCGAGGAGAACGCCGAGAGCCCTCTCGATGAACTCAAAAAGCTCATAGTTGCCGAGGCGCAGAGGATAGCGGACGAGGACGTTGAGGCAAACCTCAGGATGGGCCACTACGGTGCCGAGGCCCTGCCCGAGGGCAACGTTCTTACCCATTGCAACGCGGGAAGTTTGGCTACAGTTCAGCTCGGAACCGTGGGGGCCGTGCTAAGGGTTATGAACAAAGACGGAACTCTAAAGCTCCTCTGGGTGGACGAGACGAGGCCCGTCCTTCAGGGGGCCAGGCTTAGCGCGTGGGAGTACCACTACGATGGAATTCCGCTGAAATTAATAACCGACAACATGGCCGGCTTCGTGATGCAGCAGGGAAAGGTTGACGCGATAATAGTTGGCGCCGACAGGATAGTGGCCAACGGCGACTTCGCCAACAAGATAGGAACATACACCCTGGCGGTTCTCGCCAAGGAGCACGGGATACCGTTCTTTACGGTGGCACCGCTCTCGACGATTGACATGAGCCTGAAGAGCGGGAAGGAGATACCAATTGAGGAGCGGAAGCCGGAGGAAGTGCTCACCTGTGGTGGATGCAGAATCGCTCCAGATGTGGACGTTTACAATCCTGCCTTCGACGTTACACCGCATAAGTATCTTACAGGAATAATAACAGACAGGGGCGTCGTTTATCCGCCGTTTGAGAGGAACCTGAAGAGGCTGTTTAAGGATTTAGAATGACTAAATCCATGTCCCTTCTATTTCCTTTCTCTTAGAAGTCTCTTAATCCTCCCAAGGATTGACTTCTGCTCCTCGACCTCTTCAACGACAACATCCTGAACCTCACCGATGTGCTCCTCTATAGCCGGCAAGAGGAGGCCGAGGAGCTCAAGGGGCTCCAGACAGGGACAGTCAACGGAGTAGTCGATTGGCTCCCCCTCTGGAAACTCCACCCTAAGCGATACTCCCTCTTTACTCTTTTGGACTTCAAAACGGGCCGTTCCTTCCTTTCCGACGACTTTTCCCCTGACGAGCATCAGAAGTAGTGCGAGGGGGAACTTAAAGGCCTTTTTTAAACGGATGGTTGAAAACGAGATGTTAAACTCATTTTCGAGGATGAAGGCCCCCTCGTGGTAGTTTCCTCTACCCCAAAAGGGAGAGCCCGTAATGAGATGACACAATTAACACATTTTAGTCTCCTCCAGCAACAATAAAAGTCTCTTAGAACTCAATAACACTCCCCGTTCTCACGATTACGAACTTCTCAGGGTGTTTCTTCTGGATGTAAGTCTTAGCTTTATCGCCCGAACAGTGGGCAGGAGCTACGAGCTCCGTCATCCCAGCAAGTCTATCGAGGGTCGCTTTGGACGGGTAATGGAAGCCGCCGATTACAAGGTGGGCTCTTTTGTACCCTGAAACCTCAAGGACGGCCTCCGTCAGCCTGTCTGCGCCCGGATGAGAACAGCCGACTATGACGACGAGTCCAGAGGGCGTTTCCACCCCCACTGCCTGTTCGAAGCCATCCAGCGCTCCGGAGGTCCAGACACCATCGTTATTCTCCCCGCTTCGTGCACTTTGGCGATGTTCAGTCCCCAGATTTTCCCTCCAGGTGGAGCGTACAGTTCAAGCCCCGGGTTCAGCTCCGCAATTGTTGAAAAACCGCCGTAGTGATCGTAGTGCCAGTGGCTGAGAACCGCGAAGTCGAGGTCCTTCAAAGAAACACCGAGAGCTTCTGCATTATGGAGGAGGATTTCTCCCCTCGTGTCTGCATCGAAGAGGAAGCGGTGCTTCCCCTCAACCAAAACGCTCCAGCCCCAGTCATTGAGAAGTCCTTCAGCGGGCACGTTGTCGTTTAAAACCACGAGCCTCATACCAATCCCCCGAATTAAGGGTTTCCTTGTTCAGGGTAACACTATCCTCTATAGGAGCCCAAGGATAAGACAGCAATCAAACATATCTTGGTGCGAGACCGTTAAAAGGACTTTCCAAAACCTTAATGCGGTGATGGTGATGTTCTGGCTCAAGACGAGAATCATCGAGGGTAAGGGCTCCCTTGAAAAGCTCCGAAAGGAAGCTGAGGGACACGAGAGGGTTCTTATCCTGGCCGGCAACTCGATGAAGAGACACGGCTTCCTGAGCGAGGCTGAGGACTACGTTAAAGAGGCAGGGGCGGAGGTCTTCTCAATAACCGGCCTTCCGGCGGAGCCGAGCGTGGAGACGATAGAGGAGTTCCTGCCGAAGGTGCGGGAGTTCAAGCCAGACCTGCTGATAGCGCTCGGCGGTGGAAGCGTGATAGACACGACGAAAGCGCTGAAGGTCTTCTACGATGCCCCCGAGCTGAACTTCGAGGAGATAGCCTTCTTGGATAGATTTTCGAAGCCCAAACCTGTTCCGAAGCTGAAGACGAAGCTTATTGCTATCCCCTCGACGAGCGGTGCCGGGAGCGAGGTTTCTGGAGCGAGCGTTCTGAAGAAGGGCGGAATCAAGTACAATATCGTTACGCCCGAGATAGCGCCCGATGTGGCAATACTCGACCCGAGGCTGCCGATGACGATGCCGAGGGAAGTTGCGAGGAATTCTGGACTGGATGTGCTCGTTCATGGAATAGAGGCATACACCACCAAAGTCGCCAACGACTTCAGCGACGCGATGGCGATTAGGGCGATAAAGACCGTCTTCAACTACCTTGAGAAGAGCCTTGAGGGAGACGAGGAAGCCCGTGAAAAGATGCACTACGCTGCGACTATGGCAGGGATAGCCTTCCTCAACGCGCGCCTCGGCCTCTGCCACGCGATGAGCCACAAAGCCGCGTGGATTGGACCGCACGGGCTGCTGAATGCAATATTCCTTCCCTACGTCATGGAGTTCAATGCCGAGAAAAGCGACTACGCAAGGAGGCGCTACGACGAGATAGCGAGGGAGCTCGGCCTTAAGGACTGGAGGTCGCTGATAGAGGCCGTCAGGGAGCTGAACGAGCGGACGGACGTTCCGAAGCTGAGCGAGCTCGTCGATGAAGAAACCTTCATGGCAAAGCTCGACGAGATGGCCGAGAAGGCCTACCGTGACGGCCTTTTGGCCTTCAACCCCGTCGAGGCGAAGCCGGAAGAGATAAAGGAGCTCTACCTTAGGGCGTTCAGAGGGGAGTGAGGAAAAGAAAAGGAACAAACGGACTAAGCAACCTTCACCTCCTTTTCTCCCCCGTTCTCCACCTCGCGAATCTTTCCACCCTTCATGACCTCAACGATGGCCAGGCTTAGTATCGCTAAGAACAGGTAGATTCCTGCGGAAGTTCCGAAGAGCACCTCGTAGGCTTTGGTCGTCGGTATCTTTATCTGAACCCACGAGGGAGCACCGGGCGGGTGGAAGAGGGTGTAGTAGGTGCTCATGATGGTTCCCGCGATAGCTGGCCCCCACGTCGAGCCGAAGTTCCTGAAGAGGCTGTTCGCTCCTGTCGCAACGCCCATGACCCTCGGCGGGACGCTGAAGACGAGGACGTTGATGAGCGAGATGTTCATGAGCGTTATTCCCGCGCCGACGTATGCTATCATCGCCACGAAGGCCCAGAGGTGGTTCGGTGGGAATTCAGGGGCGTACTTTGCCAGAACGGTGAGGCCCGAGCTCGCGATGAGCGCTCCAGTTATCGCGAGCGGCTTTGCACCGACCTTCGGCATTATCCTTCCGGCGAGAGGGGCGATGATGAGCATCACAAGGGCCATTGGGGTCATGAGCAGACCGCTCTGGAGTATCGTCTTGCCGAAGCCATACGGGGGCTTCATCTGGAAGATGTAGGTGTTCGCCTGGCTCATCATGGATATGCCAAAGGCCGCGAACATGATTCCGAGGTTCACTATGGCGGGGTTCCTTGCGGTCACGATGTCGAGGGGAATCAGCGGGTTCTCCGCGCGTTTCTCCCAGAGGACGAGCAAAATTGCGCCGACTATCGAGACCGCGAAGAGGACGAGGGTTTCTCTTGCGGTCCAACCGACGTTCGGGGCGCGCGTTACCGCAACGAGTGCAGGGACGACGGCCCAGACGAGGAGCAGAGCGCCCTGCCAGTCGAGCTTTCCGGGGTTGATGTATCTGCTCTCGCGGAGTATCTTCCACGCGAGGATGAACATCAGCACGGCGAATGGGGCGGCGGTGTGGTAGGTCCAGCGCCATCCCCAGTGCTGGGTGACATAGGCACCTAATGGAAGCGCGATAACCATACCGACGCCGAACATTGCGCTTATCATCCCCTGAACCTGCGGGACCATCTCGGGTGGGAACTCCTCACGGACAAGGGCGAAGGCGAGCGGGAATATTGCCATTCCAAACCCCTGGATTGCCCTCGTGGTGAGGAGCCACTCGAAGCTCGGGGCAAAGCCGTTGAGTATGACGCCGAGGGTGTAGAAGCCGAGGGCAACCAAAAACATCTTCTTCTTGCCGTACATATCGCCGAGCTTCCCGAAGAGTGCCACACTGACGGTTCCGACGAGGAGGTAGATTGTGAGAACCCAGCTGACGTCGTTTGGATTTATCGCGAACTCCTTCTGAATCGTTGGCAACGCCGGTGTGAGCATAGCTTCCGTGTACATGACGAGGAGAGGCAATAAAACCACGACGAGCGTGGCCTTCTTCGCGTATTTGAGGTCGTAGGTTTCGCCGTTCCTCGTGACGTTCATATCTCTTCACCGATATGTCGAACGATATATCGTCTTATAAAGTTAGCGGTAGGGGTTATAAACCACACAACGCCAGGTTTAACCATGCACCCCCTCCTCAGGAAGGCCATCAGAGAGCGCTTTGGGAGGCTCAACCGGCTCCAGCAGGACGCTTTTAGGGAGGTTAGCTCTGGAAAGAGCGTCCTAATCATCGCACCGACCGGCTCGGGGAAGACCGAGGCGGCGGTTTTACCAGTCTTCAACGAAATCCTTGAAGAAGGACTAAAACCCATTTCGGCCCTCTACATCGCCCCGCTCAAAGCGTTAAACAGGGACTTGCTTGAGAGGCTCGAATGGTGGGGAAGGAAGCTCGGGATAACCGTCGAGGTACGGCACGGCGATACATCATCCTACAGGAAAGCGAAGCAGACGAAGAATCCGCCCCAGATGCTAATCATCACCCCCGAAACCCTCGGCGTGATTCTGACTGTCAAGTCCCTCCGGAAGCACCTGAGCAACGTGAAGTTCGTCATCGTTGACGAGATAGTGGAGCTTGTAGACAATAAGCGCGGTTCCCAGCTCCTCCTGAACCTTGAGCGACTTGCCGAGATAGCGGACTTCAAGAGGATAGGCATGACTGCAACCGTCGGCAACGAGGAAGAGGTGAGGGACTGGCTGAAGGCCGAAACGATAGTGAAGCCGAACTGGAAAAAGAGCTACCGCTTCCACGTTCTCTATCCAAAGCCGAAGGAGGAGGACAGAGAGCTTGCTGAGAAGTTGAGCGTCTCGCCCGAGATAGCGTCCCGTCTGAGGATTCTGTGGGAAATCGTTGAAAAGCACGGAAAAGCCCTCATCTTCACCAACACGCGCCAGTTCGCAGAGGTTCTTGCGCACCGCCTCAAGGCCTGGGAAAAGCCCGTAGAGGTTCATCACGGCTCGCTCTCGAAGGAGGCGCGCGTTAGGGCGGAGAAGGCCCTCAAGGAGGGGAAAATCAAGGCCCTAATCTGCACCTCCTCAATGGAGCTGGGCATAGACATCGGCGACATGGACGTCGTGATACAGTATATGAGTCCGAGGCAGGTGAACAGGTTGGTTCAGCGCGTCGGAAGGGCGAAGCACAGGATTGGCGAAATTAGCGAGGGCTACATCATAGCGACGAACGTCGAGGACTACCTCCAGAGCCTCGTCATAGCGAAGCGGGCCTTGGAAGGGCGTTTCGAGGCGGTCGAGCCGATAGGCGGGCTTGACGTCCTGGCTCACTTCGTCGTCGGCCTTCTGATTGAGTACAAAAGACTCCCGCGCGAGAGGCCCTACGAGATAGCGAAACGAGCGTATGTGTACAGGGATTTGAGCTGGAGTGACTATCTCGATGTTCTCCGCGTTCTGGAGGACGCTCGTTTGGTCGGCTACGACGAGGAGAGCGACCTCCTCTACCTCAGGAGGGGAGCATTCCAGTACTACTACGAGAACCTCTCGACGATTCCCGATGAAGTCTCGTGGCGCGTTTTCGACGCCAAAAGTGGGCACGTCATAGGGAGGCTCGATGAGAGCTTCGTGATGGATTTGGAGGAGGGTATGGAGTTCGTAATGAACGGGCGGAGCTGGATAGTGCTTAAAATCGACGACGAGGCGAGGCTTTTGAAGGTTCGCGAGAGCAAGAGCCTTGAGAGCGCGATACCGAGCTGGGAGGGCGAGATGATTCCCGTTCCCTTCGGGGTTGCGTTCGAAGTCGGCAGGCTGAGGAGGGAGCTGGCCTTCGACTTCAACAAAGCTTCAGACCTTTTGGAGGGCGTTGAGTTCAGCGAGGAGGAACTTAGAAGGGCATTTGAGGAAATCAGGGACGAGCCGTTTCCAACCGACCGAGATATCGTCGTCGAGAGCACCCCGAAGGCGACCATAATCCACGCCGATTTCGGGAGCAGGGCGAACGAAGCGATAGGAAGAATAGTCCACTCGTTCCTAATCCTCCGCTACGGCCGGGTCTTCTCCGTGAGGAGCCAGGGGCACGCGATAGTCTTCAAGACCCCGTTCCAGCTCAATCCAGAGGAGGTCAAGCGCTACCTCTATCAGGAACCTGAGAGCGTCGAGTTCATAGTTTCCCGCGCTCTGAGGGATTCCCACGCCTACCGCTGGAGAATGCTGAACGTGGCCAAGCGCTTTGGGGCATTGAGGAGGGACGCGAGGATAAGAAAGGTGGAGAGACTTTTCGAGGGGACGGTGATTGAGAGGGAAACGCTCAACGAGCTCTACCACGACAAGGTGGATGTAAAAAAGGCCGAGCTCGTGATGGAGCTACTCAAGGCCGGCTCGCTGAGGGTGAAGACCGTCTTAAGGAAAGAGCCGTCAACGCTTGCTAAGCTTAACATGACGGTGAGCGGGGAGTTCCTGCTGTCGGGCGTTCTCGAGAGGGACGAGCTAATTGAGCTGTTCAAAAAGAGACTGCTTGAACACGAGGTCGTTCTGGTCTGCACCAACTGCGGGTGGCACTCGAAAACGAAAGTGGCGAGACTTCAAAACATCAAGCTGAGGCAGTGTCCGCGCTGTGGTTCAAAGATGTTAGCTGTGGCGCACCCGATTGACGCCGAGGAGTTCCTCTCGGTACTTGAAAAGGTCCGCCACGGAAAGCCGTTGGAAAAGAAGGAGGAGAGGGCTTACAGGAAGCTGTTGAAGGCGGCAGATTTGGTCGATACCTACGGCTTCGAGGCTGTGCTGGCCCTGGCGAGCTACGGAACGGGGCCAGATACCGCCGCACGTCTGCTGGCGCAGTACCGGGGAGACGCCTTAATCCTCGCGCTCATGGAGAGGGAGAAGCAGTTCATAAGGACGAGGCGGTTCTGGGTTGATAGGAAGGAGAAGGAAGATACAGAAAACAGGAGTGCATCTTGATTTTGTGTCCAACAATAAGGGTTCCTTTGACTGAACCCCCACCAGTTACTGGTGGGAGCCTGCTTAAAAAGATTGGGTCAAAAGGAAAGAAATGCTCAATCCTTCGGCTCGTTCCCGCCGTAAATCTCGTTAAGGGCCTTTAGGAACTCGCTTGCCGTAACAACGTCCCTGACGTCTATGCGCTCGAATTTGGTGTGCGAGATGTCGAGGTTGCCGGGGCCGAAAACTATCGTCCTCGTTCCGTTGTACATGAAGTTTATCGCGTCCGTCCAGCTCCTCATCCCGCCGAACTCGTCGAGGCCCGTCTTCTCCATCGCCTTCTTGGCGAGCTGGACTATCTCCTCGTCCGGCTCGAGCTTGTAGCCGTCCCATATCTCGGTGTACTCGTAGCTCTTGGTGTACTCGTCGAGTATCGGATCCATTAAATCCAGAACGTCCTCGACCTCCTGCTCTGGTAAGAGTCTCGCCTCAAGTCTTCCCTTGCACAGGGCGGGGATTAAGTAGACGGGGTTCTCGCAGACGAGCTCTTGAATGCCGATATGGGGGTCGAAGAACTCGCCCTTGGCGTTGAAGGGTTCGAGCTTCTTGAGCTCCTCGAGCATCTTATAGGTCTCCTCAATCGCGTTGACACCGCTCTCGGGACAGGCACCGTGGGCCTCCTTGCCATCCACCTCGAAGTAGGCCTCGATGTTGCCGGCGTGGGCGATGTGCACCTCAAGGTCGGTCGGCTCCAGAACGACGGCCATCTTGGGCCGGTAACGCTCCATAAAGAGCGCGCTCCCACGACCGCCGAGCTCCTCGTCGCTGACGAAGACGATGCCGACGTTGAGGTCTTTGTTTTCCTTCTTCAGCTCCTCGAGCA
>Ga0256836_1001202_pt1 | contig 11882 bp, 8 predicted proteins | sample 4561380metaG_FD_185974 | JGI IMG/M metagenome (GOLD analysis project Ga0256836, IMG submission 185974) | Hydrothermal vent microbial communities from Guaymas Basin, Mexico - 4561-380 | ecosystem: Environmental > Aquatic > Marine > Hydrothermal vents | place: Mexico: Guaymas Basin | collected...
GGCAACTCAATACGATCAAGGGTAGTTATGCCATCTACTTCTATAACTCTGTAAAGCTCTCCAAAAACTATTTGTGGTTCAAAAACATAGTTCTCTAAAACTGCTTTTTGATCATTTGCACTGATTGTCTCAGGTAAGAGTGTATCACAGATACTATCCAAGTAGCTTTCACGCAACACATCATAACTATCCAGTGCTTCACTACAGTCAAAATACTCAATATTCATCATATCATCTGAATTTTCAACTTCTAAACTCAACTCTACCGTTGCATTTCCCTCTTCTTTTCGAAGATATATAATGTCACCAACATTTGCTGTTTCTAAAAACTCACTCAAATCTGCCAAAGATTTGTTTACAAGTTTAAAGCTATCGAGTGATATCTCTTTTTCTTCGCTATCTTCATCACTACAACCAAGGTAGTCAATAGCTTCACTTGGAATTACTTTGTATTTGCAGACATCCCCAACAGCATCGACTTCACCACTCTCTACAAGCGTTGCCACTTCTTCCATAAACTCTTGGATCTCTGCTTCATCACTGAGCGCATCAATATCATAATCCAAAGTCTCAAGTGAACCTAGGTTGTTTAAACCAATTTCTGTAAGATTACCTTCTATTACTATTTTTCTTTGCATAATTATGCTCCTTCATTTTCATTATCTGCAAATATTATACAACTAAAATGAGCATAAGAAATGGAAACTAAGTAGCATTTGATATATTAGTGTGAAATTTGTGGAAGAAATGGTGCTCGATACTGGATTTGAACCAGTGACCACCACCATGTCAAGGTGGCACTCTACCACTGAGTTAACCGAGCAATTTTGAAGTGGTGAAATTTTAGCACAAAATCCTTAAACTAATTTTCTTTTTTAAAAAATATTTTACATTCATGAAATATTGTAATATTGTCAGAATTTTACTTTTAATTTAGGTATATAAGTAGTATAATTTCACATATAATATAATTGTACCCTGAAGGTAAAATATGAATAAAAGTGAATTAGAAGATATTGGAATTAAGAATGTCGGAGAAATTTATCATAATCTCAGTTATGATGAATTGGTTCGACATGAACTTGAAAATGGTGAAGTAAGACCAACAAAAAGCGGTGCTGTTACTGTTGATACAGGGATTTTCACAGGTAGAAGTCCAAAAGACAAATATTTTGTCGATCGTTCTCCATCTAACAAATACATTGCATGGGGTGATGTAAACCAAAAGATAAGTGAAGAGATTTTTGATGAACTTTTAGAACTCTCTAGAAAACAGTTATCGGGGAAAGATCTTTATGTAACGGATGTATACAGTGGAGCAAGTCCTGCCTCAAAAAAATCCATTCGTTTTATCACAGAAATTGCTTGGCAATCTCACTTTGTTAAAAATATGTTTATTCGCCCTACTTCTGAAGAACTCGATTCTTTCGCTCCCGATTTTACAGTACTCAATGCTTGTAAAGCTGTGAATGACAGATGGAAAGAGCATGGAATGAATTCAGAGGTATTCGTTCTGTTTGATGTTGAAAGAAATCTTTGTATCATTGGTGGAACTTGGTACGGTGGAGAATTGAAAAAAGGAATTTTTTCAATGATGAACTACTGGTTGCCACTTGACGGAAAACTCTCTATGCACTGTTCTGCGAACGTAGGTAAAGATGATGACACAGCTCTTTTCTTCGGTCTTAGCGGAACTGGAAAAACAACACTCTCAACAGATCCGAATCGTGCACTTATCGGTGATGATGAACATGGATGGGATGACGACGGTGTTTTCAACTTCGAAGGTGGATGTTATGCAAAAGTTATAAATCTTGATGCAGAGAGTGAACCTGAGATTTTCGAAGCTATTCGTGAAGAAGCATTACTTGAGAATGTTGTTATCGATGAAGACGGAAATGTTGATTATAATGATGGTTCAAAGACAGAGAACACTCGTGTATCTTATCCTATTGAACACATTAAAAATCACAAAGAGGACCTTATGGCAGGTCACCCTAAAAACATCATCTTCTTAAGTGCAGATGCATTTGGTGTACTTCCTCCGGTATCTAAACTCTCACGTGAGCAGGCAATGTACTACTTCTTAAGTGGATATACTGCTAAAGTTGCTGGTACTGAACGTGGTATTACAGAACCTGTTGCTACTTTCTCAGCATGTTTTGGTGAAGCATTTATGACGCTGCATCCAACAGTGTATGCTAAACTTTTAGGTGAAAAAATTGACAAACACAATGTTAATGTTTACCTTGTCAACACTGGATGGACCGGTGGAGAGTATGGTGTTGGAAAACGTATGAGCCTGAAAGATACTCGTGCTTGTATCAATGCAATCTTAGATGGAACTATTAATGAAAGTGAATTTGACACAACAAAAACTTTCAGACTTCAAGTACCAAAAACTTTAGGAGATATTAATCCTGAACTTTTAAATCCAAGAAATGCATGGAAAGACAAAGAAGCTTTTGATAAAACACGAGATAAACTTGCGCAAATGTTTATTGAAAACTTTAAACGCTATCAAGATGCAGACAGTGAATTTGATTTCTCTGAAGCAGGACCAAAACTAGAGGAGTAATCTTCTCTGGTTTTTCCAATTACTCTTTCATAAATAAACTTTACTTTAAATATCCTATTTCACTTTTTTCTTTGTAGCTTTTTCCATATAAAGCCACACTGCTCCACCTATAACTAAGAGTATAACAGGTGCCAGCCATTTGTTTTCACTGATAAATATCGCAAAAGACTTAAGCGCTGCTCCAAAATAAAAACTACTAAGCCCAAAAGCAAGTGCCCATACAGCTGCAGCAAAAACATTTAAAATAGCAAACTTTTTAAAGTCGTACTTTGTAAGTGCAATGGCAATTGGCACAATAGTTTTTAACCCATAGATAAATTTTTGAATAAAGATAACCCAATCTCCATGCTTCTTCATCAAAACATGTGCAAGGGCTAACTTTCTTCTGTGTTTACGAAGACTCTCTACCATCATAGACTTCTGATACCTTGTCATCCAAAAAAGCAAAATATCCCCTACTGCATTACCTGCAAAAGCCACGGCTATTGAAGTAGCCAGATCCATCTTCCCCATATAGCTCAGCACCCCAGCAGCCACAAGCCCTACAAATCCACCACCAAGTGAGTAGATAAAGAGACCAATATAGCCATAGGTTACGAGGTTTGTCAGTGTATCTTCCATTTTTTTCCTTTTCTATATATCTATTTATTTTATTGTTTTATAAAATTTCAAACCATCTATTACTCTCAACGAAGACATTGGGAGCTAGAAAGAAATACATTTTTGATAATCTAAGATACTTATATTGTAGTAAGAGTTTAGAAGTTTTATGGAGAGGCTCAGACCGAAGGGAGGATTTGTCCTCGGAATAAAGCTTCTAAACTCTGACTTATTCTAAAACTACTTACAACTTTTTAATTTTTGTTATCTCATCACGAAGCCGCGCCGCCTCTTCAAAGTTTAACTCTTTGGCTGCTGCTTTCATCTTGAGTGAGAGCTCTTTTATAAGCGCTTTTCTCTCAGATGCCGGCATCTTGTCCATCTTTTTTCGCTTCTCATAAAGCCCACCTGCATCTTCAAGCTTTAGGTTCTCATCAAGCGTACGCTTCGTTGTTGTTGGCGTTATGCCATGCGCTTTATTGTAAGCCTCTTGCAGTTCACGACGCTTTTTAGTCTTCTCGATCGCTCGCTCCATAGAACCCGTCATCTTGTTGGCATACAAAATCACCCGACCATTCTCGTTTCTCGCCGCACGACCAATGGTCTGAACAAGTGCCGTCTCACTCCGTAAAAAGCCCTCTTTGTCTGCATCTAAAATACCAACCAAACTCACTTCAGGAATATCAAGCCCCTCACGCAGAAGGTTTATACCGATTAAAACATCGAACTCCCCTTGACGCAAACCTCTAATGATCTGATTTCGCTCAATGGTATCAATGTCTGAGTGCATATACTGCACCTTTATACCTAAATCGGCAAGATACTTTGTCAAAGCCTCTGCCATCTTTTTTGTCAGTACAGTTAAGAGTACGCGCTCATCTTTTGCGACTATCTTTTTTATCTCATCATGAATATCTTCGACCTGATTATCCGATGGTTTTACCTCGATGATAGGGTCAAGCAGACCTGTTGGACGAATGATTTGCTCTGCTTTAATGGCACTTCGCTCTAGTTCATACTCGTTTGGAGTAGCTGAGACAAAAAGATAGTGCGGCGCTTTTTCGATGTACTCTTCAAGTTTTAGTGGACGGTTGTCAAGTGCAGATGGAAGCCTAAAGCCATAATCTACAAGTACCTCTTTACGAGCTCTGTCTCCTGCATACATACCACGAAACTGCGGTAGTGACACGTGAGACTCATCTACGATGATAAGATAATCTTTGTGACGCACTTCAAAATAATCCAACAACGTAAAAGGTGCTTCTCCCGGTTTTTTATTTGTTAACAGACGTGAGTAATTCTCAATCCCTTTACACATTCCCGTTGTTTGAAGCATCTCAAGGTCAAACTCCACACGCTGTTTAAGACGCTGATACTCTACAAGCTTGCCCTCTTTTTGAAAGTATGCAAGGCGTTCATCAAGCTCCTCTTCTATGCGCTTGATCGCCACTGCCATTTTCTCTTTTGAGACGGCAAACTGACTTGTTGAATAGATGGTAAATTTCTTATGCTCTTCAAGTTTTTTGTTATCGATAACATCAAAGGTGTAAATCGCCTCTATCTCATCACCAAAGAACTCAACACGAATTGCCTCTTGTTCAAAGTATGGCGGATAGATATCAATACTCTCACCATTAACACGAATATGCCCACTGTCAAAGTAGCTGTCATTGCGTGAGTAACCCATCTCGACCAGACGAAGCAGCAGTTTTTTCTGGTTTATCTCATCGCCAACAGCGATGGACTGCACCATACTCTGATACTCTTCAGGATCTCCCAAACCATAGTTTGCAGAAACTGATGCAATGACAATGACATCATCATAACTTAGCAAATTTGCCGTAGCAGATAGCCGCAGACGCTCTAGTTCATCATTGATAGCCGAATCTTTTTCAATAAAAAGGTCCTGACGCGGAATGTAGGCTTCTGGCTGATAGTAGTCATAGTACGAGACAAAATATTCGACATGGTTGTTAGGGAAAAACTGACGAAACTCACTGTAGAGCTGCGCTGCAAGTGTTTTGTTGTGCGTCATAATGATAGTTGGCAGTTTGGTCTTCTCTATGACACGTGCCATAGTATGTGTTTTACCTGAACCTGTCACACCTTCAAGTGTCTGATAGCGATTACCATCAAGTATGCTTTGGCTTAGTTTTTCTATGGCTTGCGGCTGATCACCTGCCGGTTTATATGGTGATACCACTTCAAAATTTATATCTTTTTTCATTGGTGCAATTATAGCTTTTAATAACAAACAGAGTTGTTTGTATTAGCGTTTATCCCAACTTACCATTCCCCACTTTTCTAGTGAGTTTTGTAAACTTTGCATACTTTTGTCTTTATGACACGCATAACAGGCATTTGTCTCTTTTGGCATATTGTATTTAAGTGTCTCTTTCGGCGTTACAAAACCAAAAGCATGTGAACGTACAGTAAGAGGAGACTTCCCTGTATGGCGTCCAACTTTTGGCATATGACACTCAACACAAAGACTCCCTTTAGAGTTTGCTTTATGATGTGTATGTGCTTCAAGAGAGCTTTGATGTGGTCCTATCAGTGAGCCAAAAGAGTGACACTTCATACAGAGTTTATTCCCGCTGTTATGCTCTGCAGTAGGAGCAAGTGTATGTGGATTGTGACAATTGATACAGGTAATACCGTGCTTACCCATCATAGAGTGTACATATTCATTTCCCTGTGTTCTGTTCTTTTTCCCCATACCGTTTGCATAGAACTCTTTTGTCTCTTTACCGACAAATGGTGCTGGTAGTTTATACTTACTTAGCGTATCACCGGCACTGTAACCAAAAGGATAATCTCTTGCATCACCATAGATTGCACTCATGTTATGATCTTTTAAGCGCATATCACGATTACGCATATGGCACTGCAGACAAACTTCATTTTGACGCACAGGATCTGCCAAAGATGCAAGATAGACTTCATTTTCAGGCTCTTTGACATGATTTGAGCCAGGTCCGTGACACGCTTCGCAAGATATTCCGTTATCTACTCGTTTTTCTTCTTTCATATAACCTGTAAAGTGACATCCGTCACATGCGCGTGAGGTAGGAAGTTGATGATTATCATGAGGATATGCATCTTTATACCAATATTTCCACGGTTTAAAGTGCTGCCATTTTCCTGTTTGCACATTCCACTGATAATTCCCAAGTCTAAAATCATCATGTCCGTTTATCTTTGCCGGTATCATATATCGTTGTTTAAACTTTCCACCTACAGTATAAACAGCTTCTGATAGATTAAAATCTGCATCTGCAGGCAGTTTTGAAAAGTCAGCAACAACAACCTTTGGATCTTTTTTGATATCTTGAATCATTTTTGGATGACGAGAATGACTCCATGCATCGAACTTTTCACTATGGCATTTTTTACATGTTTTGGCACCCACAAAGTGCGCATCTTTTTGTTCTGCCGGCTGAAGATTAACCTCAGTGCCGATATGTGGTTTTGTTAACTGGGTATAAAACGGAACTATTTTTTCAACTTTAGTGTAAAGTAAATATATGCCAAAAAACAGTAATATCCCACCTGTGTATAAAAATATTTTTTTCATAAGGACTCTTCTTTTTACCTCTATTATATCAAAAAAAATTATTTCAACACAATGAACTACTTCTAAAAAAAATCTTAAAAAGTTTTTCTGTTTTCATACTCTTAAAGCAACTTAGCTATAATTTCATCTAAAATCATAAAAGGATTTGTGTGCGATTTAGAGAAAAAAAACTGCTTATCTTTGACTTTGACGGCACACTCATCGACAGTGTACCTGACCTTGCATCTGCACTTAATGCAATGCTGCGCACACTTGGTCGCGAACCTTTTAGCATAGAGATTATCCGTGAGTGGGTAGGTAATGGTGCGCAAACTCTGGTCTCACGCGCACTCTGTGGCTCACGTGACTTTGATAAAGCATCTCTTGCACAAGAACCTTTGGTAGAAGCACTCGATACCTTTTTACGCTACTATGAGAAAAATCCTGCCAAAGAGACCCTTTTGTATGATGGTGTTAAAGCAACCCTCCAAGAGCTCCATAGCAGAGGCTACATACTAAGCATTGTCACCAACAAGCCCTACAAATTCATCGCTCCCATCTTAGAAGCTCTTGAGATCAAAGATCTTTTTACGCTCTACATCGGTGCAGATTCACTTGAGCATAAAAAACCCCACCCCGAGCCGCTGCTGCATATCTGCAAAGAGCTGGGTTGCAGTGTAAATGCGTCTTTAATGATAGGCGACTCTAAAAATGATATTTTGGCTGCAAAAGCTGCCAAGATGGACTCGGTTGCGGTAAGTTATGGCTATAACTATGGTGAGGATATTGGAGCCTATGAACCCGATGTTATCATAGAACACTTTAGTGATCTCAAGCAGGTGGTATCATAAGATGGCTGCCAAAGTAGCGATTATCGGCGGAGGTATCGCAGGCTCAAGCGTTGCTCTTTTTTTGGCGCAGGAGGGGTATGATATAACACTCTTTGAACAAGAGAGCTCACTTGTGAGTGGACCACCTATGTGTCATCTGCACGCCGGAGGCAATCTCTACCCCGACATCTCTGATGAGCAGTGTATCAAACTGCTTAAACAATCCATAGAGCTCATAGGTTACTACCCTCACACAATAGACTACAGACCAACACTCATCACCTACCCAAAGAGCTCTCAAGAGAACCCAAAAGAGCTGCACAGACGCCTAGATATGCTTCAAATCATCTACAAAGAGCTCACGCAGCAAGATAGTACCAATAAACGCCTTGGTGAGCCTGAGAACTACTTTAAAAGCTACAGCTATAAAGAGGCAAAAGCACTCCAACACAACCCTCTTGCTGTAAAAGAACCAAAAACACTTGATGAGTGGATGATACAAACCCTGCGTGAGATAGATTTGGAACAGTTACAATATCCGCTCTTTATCGTTCAGGAGTATGGGCTCAATCTCTTTCGCATCGCTGCGAGCGCAGAGCTGATGCTGCAAAAACTGCCAAATGTTACACTCAAGTTAAACACAAAAGCCCAAACACTCTCACGTAGCCAGGATAAATGGCTTGTAAATGAAGAAAGTTTTGACTATCTTATCAATGCAGCTGGGTTTCGAAGTGGTATCATCGATGACCTCATCGGTAAAAAACGCTCACGCCTTGTAGAGTTTAAGGCAGCTTACGTGAGCCGTTGGGAGAAGCAGGAACATCTCTTTCCAGAGATAATCTTTCAAGGTAAACGCGGTACACCAGAGGGAATGGGACAGTTTACTCCCTACCCTGCAGGATACTATCAGCTTCATGGTATGACGCAAGATATCACACTCTACCCTCACGGGCTTGTCAAAAGCTCCCCACTCTCGGCACAGCCAAGACTCTCAAGTGAGTTTTTACAAAAGATAGAGCAAAAATGGGAGTGGAGTGAAGTGGAGCAGCGAACACAAGCAGCCATCAGACATATAAGCAGATATATGCCCGCATTTTCGAGTGCAAAAGTGGCTGCAAAACCGCTCTACGGCGCACAGCAAATTCCCGGTGAAGATGCAACGCTTCGTGCCTCAGAGGTCTCTTTTGAGTCAGAAAACTATGCCCGCTGTGAGACGGTAAAAGCCTCTTCGGTCTTTACTATGGCTAAAGATATTGCAGCAGATATGCAGACAAAAGGGCTCATAAAAGCAACTACACAAAATGTACCACACTACACAAAAGAAGATGTTGATAAGCTTGCTACACAGATAGCTGCCTCACGCGAGTACCCAAAAGCAATGGCAGGCATCACCACACTCTTTCCTGCTACTTAAGCCTTTTTAAGCGCCTTGGCACACAAAACTGCCGAGGCAAAAGCCCACTGGAAGTTATACCCACCCAGCTCGCCTGTCACATCGACAACTTCACCGATAAAGTAGAGATCTTCAATATCTTTAGACTCGAGGCTGCTAACATCAAGTGCCTCGCTCACAACACCGCCACGACTTACTTCTGCTTTTGAAAAGCCAAAGTTTCCTGCAGGTGCAAAGCTATAGTTATGGATGGATTGAAGTTTTGTCAGCTCTTCTTTTGTGATCTTAGCACACTCTTTATCTTTGCACTCTATGGCAGACAGCACTGCTTTTGCCAGGCGTTTTGGTAGAGGAATCGCAGAGGAGAGCAACTTTTTGCCTCCAGACTTTACAATCTCTTCTATCTTTTTTTCAGGTAAAAAGTTGATGCTCATCTCCCCTTTTCTCCAGTAGAGCGAAGCTGAAAGCACTGCAGGACCACTAATGCCTTTGTGTGCAAAGAGCATCTCCTCACGCAACAGCTTTCCAGCCACTTCTATCTCCACAAAGCATGAAAGACCACTAAGCTCTTTCATCCAAAACTGCTCTTTTTGCAAGGTCAGCCCAACCAAAGCCGGCTCAAACCTTTTGTATGCAATGCCAAACTCTTTGGCAATTTGAAGTCCTACATCACTTGCACCGATGTTTTTAAAACTCTCTCCGCCAGTTGCCACTACTACCTTTTTAGCAGCGTAACTCTCTTTGTCTGTTTGGAGCATAAAAGCATCTGCTTCTTTTGTTAGGGAAAGTATCTTCTCACCCAGATGGAAACTAGCATTTCTTGCATCACGCAGAAGTTGCTTGATGATAGCATCGGAGCTCTCCTTGCAGAAATAGTAACGCCCTTTTCTTAGTTCCAGTTCAATAGCATTACGTTCACAGTAGCGCAACAGATCATCACGAGAAAAGTGTTTGAGCACACTTGCCACAAATGCTTCATCCCCATCGTAGTTATGCTCACTCACATAGCGGTTTGTTATGTTACACTTGCCACCGCCTGAGATCTTAAGCTTGCGTGCAGCTTTTGTGTTAGCATCGATTATGCCGACGGAGAGTTTTTTTGGCAGGTTTGCAGCGCACATCAAACCACTCGCCCCTGCTCCTAAAATAAGTACATCATATTTTTTCATGTCCTAATTATAGTATAATTACAAAAAATATTTAAAAAGAAGTACCATGGCTAACAAACTCCATATCGTCTCCCTTGGATGTACGAAAAATCTCGTCGATACAGAAGTAATGATGGGGAAACTCAAAAACTTTGAACTCACCGATGCGCAAGATGATGCAGATGTTATCATTGTCAATACCTGTGGCTTTATTGACGCGGCAAAAGAGGAGTCACTCAACACCGTTCTCTCACTGCATGACGCACGAAAAGATGACTCTCTTTTGGTTATGGCGGGATGTCTCTCTGAGCGTTACAAAGAAGAGCTTATGGAGCAGCTGCCAGAGGTGGATATCTTTACGGGTGTTGGTGATTATGAAAGAATCGATGAGCTTTTAGCCCAGAAAAAGAGCCGTTTCTCTGAAGAGGTTTACCTCATCGACGGTGCTGAGCGTGTGGTGACGGGCTCAAACTACCACGCCTACATCAAACTCTCAGAGGGGTGCAACCAGACATGTAGTTTTTGTGCCATTCCAAGCTTTAAGGGCAAGCTCAAATCTCGAGACCTTGACTCTATCGCGCGTGAGGTTGAGGCACTTGTTGCAAAAGGTTTTTGGGATTTCTCTTTTGTCTCTCAGGATTCAAGCTCATTTTTACGTGACCAAAATGTAAAAGATGGACTCTCACTACTCATTGAGCGTATTGAGCTGATTGAAGGTGTAAAGAGTGCCCGCATACTCTACCTCTACCCATCAACTACAACTATTGCACTGCTTAAAAACATCGCAAAAAGCAAGATCTTTCACAATTACTTTGACATGCCTATTCAGCACATCAATGATGATATGCTGCGCATAATGAAGCGTGGTTTTGGAAAAGAGAAGACTTTAGAACTTTTAGAGTTTATGAGAAGTCTGCCTGACTCTTTTGTACGAACAAGCTTTATCGTCGGACACCCTGGCGAGACAGAAGAGATGTTTGAAGAGATGTGCTCTTTTGCTAAAGAGTTTGGATTTGACCGTATCAATGTCTTTAACTACTCAGACGAAGAGACAACATCTGCCTATGATATGCACGACAAAATCGATGATGAAACACGCGCCGAGCGTGCTGAGATCTTAGGTGCTATCGCCAAAGAGGTGATGCATGAATCACTTCAAAATGAGATAGGTAAAAAACGCACTATCGTCATTGACGGGGAGAGTGAGGAGCATGAGTTCTTACTCTCAGCGCGTGAGCTGCTTTGGGCTCCTGAGATTGACGGAGAGATTTATGTCAATGACCGCACTGATGATGAAGCAGAGCTTGTGTATGGTAAAGCTTACGAGGCTACCATTACAGAGCTTGTCGGTGACATCCTAACCGCCACTGTAGATAATGCTAAAAAAGAGCACTAAAGAGCTTTTAAAGGGGAGTAAAAACCTCCTTGCCTTCTCGGCTGGAGTTGACTCTACTGCACTCTTTTTTCTGCTGCATGAGGCAGGGGTTGCTTTTGATATCGCCATAGTTGATTATGGGCTGCGTGAGCAGAGTAAAGAAGAAGTCGCTTATGCCAAAGAGCTGGCAGATAGATACAATCTCACCTGCCACATATTTAGCGCACCCAAAATCACACAAAACTTCGAAGCAAATGCACGAAAGATTCGTTATGAATTTTTTAACTCGCTTATAGACAAATACCACTACCAAAATCTTCTTACTGCGCACCATTTAGGTGATAGACTTGAGTGGTTTTTGATGCAGTTTTGTAAAGGTGCTGGTTGCGCTGAGCTTGCCGG
>Ga0256836_1001203_pt1 | contig 11880 bp, 12 predicted proteins | sample 4561380metaG_FD_185974 | JGI IMG/M metagenome (GOLD analysis project Ga0256836, IMG submission 185974) | Hydrothermal vent microbial communities from Guaymas Basin, Mexico - 4561-380 | ecosystem: Environmental > Aquatic > Marine > Hydrothermal vents | place: Mexico: Guaymas Basin | collected...
CTAATTAAAGAGATAGCAGGTAGAGGGCTTGTGTTCCAGCCTGTAAGGGCGTATATACACCCTTACAAACCTTTCCATAAGGGAAGCTCCCTCTATAACTCGTAAGAGTTTAGAGGGAGTGGTTCACGTGAGCTAAATCTCCAATAGTTTTTGTATCTATATGAAAGCCCCAAACAATTGCCGTAATTATAAGAATTGCTCCAAGTCCGGCTGGAATTGCTTTTGTAGGGAGAAAATACATTATTGCCATAGTAAGAGCTACTAAAATGTAAATCCAAAAACTCTCTCCCTTAAAAAACTGAAACTGAGAATAAGCAATTACAATAGCAAGCCCATTTACAAATCCATAGACTACCGGCATTGGCACAAGACGGATAAACTTAGCAAATCCAAGTAAACCTACCAAAATTTGAATAATCCCAGCAAGTATAGCCGCAAGATAGAGGTATTCTATCCCGTATTTTTGCACAAGAGATACCACAACTACTGCAACACTTCCAGCAGCTCCGCTTATAAGTCCGGGTTTTCCTCCAAATGCCGCTGCAATAAGCCCTAAGATAAAAGCCGTATAAAGCCCAACAACCGGAGATACTCCGGCAACAAACGAAAAGGCTATAACTTCTGGAATCAAAGCAATCGATACAACAATTCCGGCTAATATGTCGTTTTTAATGTTTTTTGAGTTATAATTTTGTAAAATTTTTAAAAACAAGTTTTTTCCTTTAATTTAAAAAATGAATTATATCAAAAGGTTTAAGATGGAGAGTAGATACTTTACAAACAAAGATGAAGATTTTTTAAAAGCGAGCGATTTGGTGATTTTTTATAATTCTACTCCAAAAAAACTTACAAAAGATTTTGTGGTAATTGGAGGGGAGGAGGAGTTTTCAAAAGTTGATATTCCAAAAAGTTCAAAAAATCTTCCTTTACTTCTTGCAAGACTTGCATATGTTTTTGATGTTTATGATGAGAATTTAAAAGATGATATGGATTTTGAAGATTTTGTTGAAGGAGTGTTAAAATCAATTAGGGTTAAAAAAGAAATAAAAGCTCATAATACCACTCTTGAAGAGGTTGGAGGGGTTTTGTATCTTATGGATAAGGCAAAAAAGATTAGTGTTATTGTTGGAGATGTGGATGAAGAGGAGATGGAAAATTTGATAAGTTTTTTGAATATGTTTGGGGATAAGGTTGGGGTTTTTAGTAAAAAAGAGTTTGATTTGGATTTTCAATTTTACGGAATATAAGGAGAGAGAATGTATCTTTTAAATACTTATAATAGGTTTGATGTGGAGTTTGTAAGAGGTGAGAGTGCTACTTTGTGGGATAAAAATAATAATGATTATATAGACTTTACAAGCGGAATTGGGGTTGTGAGTGTTGGGCATGGGAATGTTCGCCTTGCAAATGCAATCTGCAATCAGGCAAGAGAGATTATCCATATCTCAAACCTTTATAGAATACCTCCACAAGAGAAACTGGCTGAGGTTTTAGTAAAAAAGAGTGGAATTGATGGGGGAGTGTTTTTTTGCAATAGCGGGGCTGAGGCAAACGAGACGGCTCTTAAAATTGCAAGAAAATATGGAGAGGTTAACGGAGAAGTTAAAAAGTATAAGATAATTACCCTTAAAAATTCATTCCACGGAAGGACAATCTCAACCCTAAAAGCAACAGGTCAGCCAAAATTTCATCAATATTTTGGACCGTTTCCGGATGGATTTACATATGCTGAGGATATAAAGGATATTTACAATAAAATTGATGATAAGACAATTGGGGTAATGGTTGAGCTAATTCAAGGAGAAGGCGGGGTTAATCCTTTTGATAAAAAAGAGATTCAAGAGTTGGCTGAATTTTTAAAATCAAAGGATATTTTGCTTATTGTAGATGAAGTTCAAACGGGAATTTATAGAACGGGTGAATTTTTGGCGAGTAATTTGTATGAAATAAGCCCAGATATTGTAACTCTTGCAAAAGGGCTTGGAGGTGGGGTGCCAATTGGTGCTGTAATTACAAGGCTTACTGATGTATTAAGCCCGGGGGACCACGGAAGCACATTTGGAGGAAACTATCTTGCTACAAGAGCATCTCTTGAAGTTATTAAGATTTTGGATGAGTATTATGAAAGCGGTCAGCTTAGAGAGACAATAGAGTATTTTGAAGGTAAGCTTCTTGAAATTGCGAGGGAATTTCCTTTGTTTGAGAGTATTAGCGGATATGGGCTTATGAGGGCATTAAAGGCGTATAGCAAAGAGATAAGGGATGAGATTGTTAAAAGAGCGTTTGAGAATAGGGTTTTAGTATTAAAAGCAGGTGATAAATCAGTTAGGTTTTTACCTCCTCTTACAATTACGCATCAAGAAATTGATGAGGGGTTTGATAGACTAAAAGAGGCGCTAAGGGGAGTGAATTGAGAAGACTTTTTTTGCTTTTGCCTCTTTTTCTTAATGCTTCAATTCTAAGTGATATTAAAAATAAAGAGTTTAGCGTTGATAAGCAAAAGAGTATAAAAGAGGCAAAAGAGACTAAAAATTCTTGGATAAATCCCATTATGCTTCAATCTTCAATTACAAAAGATACAATCCAAGATGTCATAACAACAAAAAAGCAAATCTCAATTTCAATAAATCAGCCAATTTTTAAAAGCGGGGCGATTTATTACTCTATTAAATATGCAAAATCTTTAAAAGAGTATAATTTAGTTCAAATTGAGATTCAAAGAAGAGCCCTTATTAAGCAGGCATATGACTTTGTTTATGATTATAATATTGCACTTTTAAATAAAAAAATATTAAACCTTCAAATTGATAACGCAAAAATTGATGTTGAGAGGAAAAAAGAAGCTTACTTAAATGGCACAGGAGATTCAAGTCAACTTGATAATGCAATTTTAAATCTTAATTCTTTAAAGCTTAGTTTGGAGGATATGAATTCAAATTTGGCTCAAATTGAATACTCTTTTAAAAAACTTTCCAATTTGGATATTAAAAAAGTAAAGCTTCCTTATTTAAGATTGATTTCAAAAAATAAATTTGTTGGTGAGAATTTGGATTTAAAAGCTCAAAGGGAGTTTGCAAGGAGTAATAAATATCTTTATAAGATAAATATTGGAAATTCTTTGGTAAGAATTTCACTAAATGGTAGCTATAATTATCAAGAAATTACCAACAAATTTCAAGATAATAAAAATAATTACTACACTATCTCTCTTAGTGCCTCATTGCCAATTGATATTAATGCTAAAACAAGGATTGAGAAGAGTAAATTATCTTATATAAAGTCAAAACTTTTAATAGAGGATACTAAAAATTCTCTTATTCAAGATTACAATTTAATTTTATCCCAGATAAAGACTTTAAAAAGAAAGTTAAAAATTTACGATGAAAATATTAAAATTTATGATAATTTAATAAACACAACACAAGAGTCAATAAAAGCTGGTAATGCAACATTGCTTGATTTAAAAATCCTTAAAAATTCTAAAATGGCGGCTATTTTAAATAAAAGAATTGTAAATCTTCAAATCCAAAAAAATCTTTTAAATCTTTATTATAAATTAGTTTCTTTTAGTAACAAAGAATAATAAAGCCTTTTTCTTTTGAGGTTTTTAATATAAGTTTTTGTTATAATGGGAAAATTTTTATTTAAAGGAGTGAGATGAAAGTAGATGTTTTAATAGTTGGAGCCGGGGGTGCTGGACTTTATGCTGCCCTAAGTGCTATTAAAGAGAATAAAGATTTAAATATTGCAGTTTTGAGTAAAGTTTATCCAACGCGCTCTCACACAGGAGCAGCCCAAGGTGGTATTAATGCCGCTTTGGCAAATGTTGACCCAACAGATAACGAAGAACTTCATACGTTTGATACGGTAAAAGGTAGCGATTATTTAGCTGACCAGGAAGCTGTAAAATATATGTGTTATGAAGCTCCGAAAATTATAAGAGAAATGGAACATATGGGAGTACCTTTTTCAAGGCTTAATAACGGAAAAATAGCGCAGCGTCCTTTTGGTGGAGCAAGCAAAGATAGAACTTGTTATAGTGCTGATAAAATGGGGCATGTAATGCTTCATACTTTATATGAGCAATGCATTAGAAATAATGTTAAATTTTTAAATGAGTGGTTTATGTTAAATATTATCCATAATGGTAAAAGGGCAATAGGGGTTAGTGCAATTAATATTGCAACAGGAGAGATTGAATTAATAAGAGCAAAAGCGATTATTTTAGCTACTGGTGGACATAGTAGAATTTATTGGGGGTATACTTCAAATGCCCTTGGATGCACAGGAGATGGAACGGCAGCAGCACTAAGAGCTGGACTTCCTCTAAAAGATATGGAATTTTTACAATTTCACCCAACAGGGCTTAGAAAATCGGCAATCTTAGTAAGTGAGGCTGCAAGGGGTGAAGGAGGACATCTTATAAATGCACTTGGTGAGAGATTTATGAAAAAATATGCACCTGAGAAAATGGAACTAGGACCTAGGGATTTAGTTAGTAGAAGTATTATGACAGAAATTAGAGAAGGTAGAGGATTTAAGGATGAAGAAGGAAGAGAGTATGTGCATCTTGATTTAACTCACCTTGGGGCTGAAAAAATTAAGACAAGACTTCCTCAAATTAGAGAACTTGCAATTGACTTTGAAGGTATTGACCCAATAAAAGAGCCAATTCCAATTAAACCAACGGCTCACTATGCAATGGGTGGAATTCACACAAACGTAAAATGCGAAACAGGAATTGAAGGAATTTATGCAGCAGGTGAGGCTCAATGTGTTAGCGTTCATGGGGCAAATAGGCTTGGAGGAAATAGCTTACTTGATATTGTAGTATTTGGTAATGTAGCTGGTAAAGAAGCAGTAAGATATGCAGAAGGGACAGATTTTGCAAGTGGTGGAGAAGAAAAATTAAAAGAGGATATTGAGTTTATTCAAGAGCTTATGAATAAAGAATCAAAAGAGACTCTTGGTGATTTAAGAGATGAGCTTGGTGAGATTATGTTTAGACATTTTGGAGTATTTAAAAACGAAAAAGAGATGCAAGAAGGTTATGAGAAACTTAAAAATTTAATTGAAAGAGCTCATAAAAATCTTGGGGTTGAGGATAAAAGTAAAGTATTTAACCTTGATTTGCAATCAACTCTTGAATTTTTCAACCTTCTTGAAATTGCGGATGTATTAGCGTATGCTTCACTTCAAAGAAAAGAGTCTCGTGGTAGTTTTTATAGAGATGACTATCCAAAAAGAGATGATGAAAATTATTTATATCATTCAATGATTACAAAAAATGAAGATGGTAGCTTTAATTATGAAAAAGGTGAAGTAGATATTAGCCTTTATAAACCTGCTGAGAGGAAATATTAATCACTTTAAGGTGGGATTTTTCTCACTTTGAAGTGGTCTCCCGGGCGGGACTTGAACCCACGACCTTCGGATTAGGAATCCGACGCTCTATCCAACTGAGCTACCGGGAGATTATTTGAAATTATAGCAAATTTTAGAAGAAATTGTAAAAAGATAAAATTTGTCTTTTTAAAGAAAATGATTTAATAAAGCTTAAAGGAAGGGCGATGAAAAAAATTAAATACACAGCAAAAATAAAAAGATTCAATCCAGAGACAAAAGAGTCTTTTTGGCAAGATTTTGAAGTAGAGGTTGAAGATAGCTTAACTGTGCTTGAACTTTTGATGTATATTAAAGATAAACTTGACCCAACTCTTACATTTAGAGCATTTTGTAGGAGTGCAATTTGTGGAAGTTGCGCAATGATTATAAATGGAAGAGCCGGGCTTGCTTGTAAAATTCAGGCAAAAGATAAAATTAAAAACGGCGTAATTAAAATTGAGCCTTTAAATCACTTGCCAGTAGTAAGAGATTTGGTAGTTGACCAAGAACCAGCATTTGAGAAATTCAAAAAAGTAAAACCATATCTTGTGCCTGATCCAAAAGTTGTGCCTGATAATAATAAAGTTGAATCACTTGTACTTCCAGAAGAATTTGCAAGATATGATAAACAGACTGATTGTATTTTGTGTATGGCGTGTTATGGTCAGTGTAACGCATTAGAAGGTGATGAGAAGTATCTTGGACCATTCCAGCTAACAAAAGCATTTAGATTTATTATGGATACAAGAGATGGATTGGATATTGAAGAGAGAATAAAACTAACAGAAGAAAATGGAATTTGGGAGTGTGTTCAGTGTCAGATGTGTCTTGCGGCGTGTCCAAAAGGAGTTAAACCAGCAGAAGATATTCTTGAACTTAGAAGAATTGCAAAAGATACAGGAGAAGAAAATATTGCTACAAGAAGAGCTAAATTCTGGTTTGCAACTGTATTTGAGACTGGACAAATTGATAAATGGCATCTTCCAGAAGTTGCGTTTGGAGATGAAAAAGGAGAGGCTATTACCAAAAAACTTGAAGTTGAGTTTAGAAATAGAGGTATGAGTGAAGATGAATTTGGTCCAAAACCATTTAAAGATATTAAGAAATTCCAAAACTTTATTAAAAAACTTGAAAAGGAACTATAATGAAAAAGATAGGAATTTATCCTGGATGCTGTTTTCAAGGGGCTGATATTCATAATTATGATATAACAACAGACTTTTTAGAAAAAATGGGAGTTGAGGGAATTTTGCTTGATAGGGCTGCTTGTTGTGGAGGAGGAGTTATTGATGAGACAAACAAAAAGATAGTTTATGGGTTAAATGCAAGAAATATCGCACTTGCTGAGGAGAAGGGGGTTGATTTATATACTCCATGCAATACTTGTTATATGATTATTGCAAAGACTAAACTTGCACTTGATAGTGACCCTGAGCTTAAAGCAAAAATTAACGAAATTTTAAAAGAAGAGGGGCTTGAATATAAAGGAAGTGCTAAAATTTATCATACTCTAAATTTAATTAGAGACTTCATTGGGATGGATGAGTATAAAAAAAGAATTAAAAGAAAACTAAGTGGGATTAAGGTAGCACCTTATTACGGATGTCATGTGCTTGCACCAAATGAAGTTGCACTTGATGACCCGGAAAATCCCCAAGTTTTGCAACAGATTTTAGAACCGCTTGGGGTTGAGGTAATTGATGAGTATAAGAATGAACAGACTTGCTGTGGATATCACGCAAGATTTACAGAACCTGAGCAAAAAGAGCGTCTTGCTATAAAACCTCTTGATGGAGCAAAGGAAGCTGGGGCTGATATTGTAGCAACTCCTTGTCCTCTTTGTCATAAGGCAATGGATGGATATGATGAGCCAATTGTCCAAGTAACTCAGTTGATTAATATTGCTTGCGGAGCAAGCCCAGAAGAAGCTTTTTTAAATCTTAATAAAACAGAAGTTAAACTCAGCTTTTAAGCTGGGTTTTTTTCAACAAAATTCCTAAAAAAAATGGTTATTTTTGGTAAAATTTATTGAAAATTTAAAAGGTTTTTGAAAATTCAAAAATTTGGCCTTATTAAATGATTTGTAAAAATCGTTTAAGTAAACTTTAAGGTTTATAAAAAATAGACCACCGAAATTATGGCATCCTTTCAGGTTGCAGCGATGACCCGATTTAAGGGGAGTGGAAATCTGTTTTATAATTATCTCTTTGCTAATTGGATTAACTTAAAGCGGAGTGAAATTTAAAAAGATTTAAGTTTTTTAAAAATAGTGCCAGAGATAAAAGGTAAAAAACTTTTTTGATATAATTTAGAAAAAAAGTTTGGTTATGAGGTATGATGTTTTGTGCAAGATAGGGGAAGGTAATAGAGGAGAGGTTTATAAAGTAAAGCTTGAAAATGGCAAGATAGCGGCTTTGAAGTGGGCTAAAAATTATGAGATTGATAAAGAGTGGGAAATTTTGAAGTTTTTAGATGGAAAATTTGCCCCAAAGCCGCTTTTTAGGGGGAAAAGATATTTTGTAATGGAGTTTATTGAGGGGGTGCCTTTAAGAGAGCTTATAGGAAGCAAGGAGTATTATAAACTTTTAGAGAGTGCGTTTGATGGGGCATACTATTTTGATAGTGTGGGGGTTGCTCACAAACAGCTTGGGCGGTATTATCATATCTATCTTACTAAAAGAGGGGTTAAGTTTATTGATTTTGAAAGAGCGGTTTTTTCTAAAAATCCGCGTAACTTTTTGCAGCTTATTGGGTATTATTTGCAAAGAGATGAGAATTTTGATAAAAAGCGCTTAGGTGATATTACGCATCAATACAAAAAGGATAAAGAAAAAGGCTTAGAGCTTATAAAGGAATATCTCAATGAAATTATTGATAAAGTCTAATAATTCCAAGGTTTGGTTTGAGGAGTTTGATGTTAAGCTTTTTTTATAATTATTTTGAAGAAGTTAATTTTTTTAAGGGAGCAAAGTGAAAGAAGAGTTTTTTATAAAGCAGTTTGACTCAAAGTATATAGGGGATGATGGTGCGGTTGTTGATTTGGGGGGGTGTAATGTTGTTGCGAGTGATAGTTTTTTTGAGGGGATTCACTTTAAAAGAGAATGGATGGAGCTTGATGAGATAGCTTATAAGGCAAGTCTTGTAAATCTTAGCGATATGGTTGTTATGAATTCAAAGGTTAGGTATGCGATTTTGAATGTCGGTTTTCCAAAGGGGATGAGTTTAAAAGAAATTAAGACTCTTGCTTTTGGATTTAAAAAGGCTGCAAAAGAGTTTGGGTATGAGATAATAGGGGGTGATACGATAAGGGATAATAAAATCTCAATATCCGTTACAATGATAGGAAGTGCAAAAAAGCCTATATTTAGAAGAGCAAAGGTTGGGGAGTTTGTGGCTTTTACTGGAAGTCTTGGAAGTGTGGGTAGGGATTTGAGGGTTTTGTTAAGAGGGGGCAAGGTTAGTAGAAATTCAAAATTTATAAAACCTTTAATAAGAAATAATTTTTTTTATAAGGCAAGTAGATACATAACGGCGGCTATTGATATAAGCGATGGGCTTTTTAAAGAGTTAGAGAGAATAAGCAATGTTTCAAATGTTGGGTATGAGTTTTTTGGAAAGTTTGATAAAAGGATTGGATGTAGCGGGGAAGAGTATGAAATAGTTTTTACTTTTGCTCCAAAGTATCTAAACGCTATTAAAAATATTGCTAAAATTACAAAGACTCCAATTACCATTTTTGCTAAAACAAAAAGAGGTAAATTTAGGAGTATTTGTAAAGAAAATCATTTTTAGGAGAGCTTATGAGGGTTTTGATGGATTTGTTTGATGGTAAGATTTTAAGGTATACTTTTTTACCGCTTTTACTCTCTCTTGGATTTTGGGGGGTTGTTTTTTTAGTGTTTGGGGATGAGATTATTCACTGGCTTGCTTCTTATGCTCTTTCGTTTCCATTTGGGGAGAAGATAAGCAAATTGATTGAGAGTGGGGGATTTTTGGTTTTGATAGTGCTTTATTATCTTTTAACTATCTCTACTCTTGGGATTTTTAGTAGCTTTTTTATTGATAAGATTGTGCTAAGGATTAATGAGAAGCATTTTAATTGCAAAGAGAGACAAACATCTTTTAAAGATACATTGTATGGGATTTTTGTTTCTATTAAGAGTTTTTTGATTTATGCTATTTTGTCTTTGTTTACTTTTTGGATGCTTTTTATTCCAGTTGTAAATATCTTTTATCAGATGGTTATGTGGACTATTTTAAATAAAAAGCCTCTTGTGTTTGATAGTAGTTATCTCTTTTTTGATCCGCGTGAGATTGAAAAGGAGCTTGGAATTAAGGCTTGGGTGGTTGTATTTTTGACTTCTGTTGTCTATTTTGTGCCGGTAATTTCGTGGTTTGGATATACCATTCAGCTTGTATTCCTCTCTCATATGGTGTTAAAAAAGTGTAAAACTTGATATAATTTTAATAAAAAAGGTTGAGTATGATTTATTCACACGCTCCAATAAATTTTCATTTTAATAAAAACAGCGAAAATTTTGTCGTAGAAGAGATACCTTTATATCCTTTTGCTCATACGGGTGAGTGGCTTATGTTAAAAGTTAGAAAAAAGGGTTTAACAACTGATGAGATGATTAAAAAAATCTCTTCAAAAACGGGGATTAAAGCAAGGGATATTGGGTATGCTGGACTTAAAGATAAAGAAGGTATGACAATTCAGTGGATAAGTGTCCCAAGAAAATTTAGGGATGAGATTAATAAATTTGAAGATTCTCAAATCAAAATCTTAGAACAGGACCTCCATAGAAACAAACTTAAAATCGGACATTTAAAAGGGAATAAGTTTTTTGTAAGGCTTAAAAAAGTTTTGCCAGTTGATGCTAAAAAGATTGATATGGTTTTAAAAGAGGTTAAAAAATATGGTATTCCAAACTTTTTTGGGTATCAGAGGTTTGGTAAATTTGGCAATAACTGGGAAGAGGGCAAGGCTATAATTGATGGGGATAAATTTGTTAAAAATAGAAAAGTTGAGAAATTTTTAATAAGTGCGTATCAGTCAAAACTCTTTAACGACTGGTTAAAAGAGAGGATAAATTTAAGCAACATTTTTGATTTGAGCGAAAAAGAGCTTTTAATGGCTGGGTATGATAAGGAGCTTATTAAGTTTGTAAAATCTCAAAAGCATCCTTTTAAACTTCTGCCAGGGGATGTAATGACTCATTATCCTATGGGTAAATATTTTTATCTTGAAAATAGCGAAGATACTGAGAGGTTTTTTAAAAAAGAGATAAGCGTTACTGGGCTTTTGCCGGGTAAAAAGGCACTAAGGGCAAAAGATAAGGCAAGAGAGATTGAAGAGAAGTATGATGAGTTGATTCCTGCAAACGGGGATAGAAGGCTTGCTTGGATTTTTCCAGAGATTATTGATAAGAAGTATTTGAAAGATTATGCTCAATATGAAATTGTCTTTACTCTTCCAAAAGGGGCTTATGCAACTGTTTTGATTGATTTATTGAAAAATGGAATTAAATCATTTTAAAGGTTTTTTATGAGTTTGCCGCGTCTTGCTACGATGGTAGCAACTTTTACCGCTTTGGTTTTGGCGATTGCTAAGATTATAGTTGGGTTTATGAGTGGGAGCGTTGCTGTTATTGCAAGTGCCCTTGATTCAATTCTTGATATGGTAATAAGCATTTTTAACAATATTGCCGTTAGAATTAGTGAAAGCAAGCCTGATTATAAATTTAACTATGGAAAAGGCAAGATTGAAGGGCTTGCCGCTTTGTTTGAGGGGCTTTTTATTATTGCAAGTGGAGTTTTTATTATTTATGAAGCTATTAAAAAAATAATTTATCATGAAACAATTAAAGAGATTGATGTTTCTATTTATGTTATGCTTTTTTCTATTGTTGTAACGGGGGGATTGGTTGGATTTTTGTATTATATTGCAAAAAAGACTGATAATTTGATTGTTAAATCGGATTTGCTTCACTATAAAACCGATCTTATTACAAACGGGGCGGTTTTATTATCTTTGTTGATTGTTAAGTTTAGTAGATTTTATTATATTGACTTTATTCTCTCAATTCTTATTGGGCTTTATATTATTAAAGAAGCGAGCGAGATTGTAAAAGATGGGTTTGAGATTTTGCTTGATGTCTCTTTGAACTTTGAAACGGTTGAGAAGATTAAAGAGATTTTAAAAAAAGAGCCTTTGGTTTTAGATTATCACTGCCTTAGGACAAGGAAGGCTGGGAATAGAAACTTTGTGGATGTCCATTTGGTTTTAACTCCTGATATGAAACTGAAAATGGCTCATATGATTATTGAGAGTGTGGATGAAAAGATAAGAGCCTTAGACTCAAATAAAAAGTGGGTGATAAATATTCACGCCGACCCTTATGATGATTCTCATATAAATAAACTTCTTGAAGAGTGTGAATAGTAAGCACTCTTTTAAAATTTGTTGGCGAAAGTTTGTTGGCGAAAGTTTGT
>Ga0256836_1001204_pt1 | contig 11874 bp, 13 predicted proteins | sample 4561380metaG_FD_185974 | JGI IMG/M metagenome (GOLD analysis project Ga0256836, IMG submission 185974) | Hydrothermal vent microbial communities from Guaymas Basin, Mexico - 4561-380 | ecosystem: Environmental > Aquatic > Marine > Hydrothermal vents | place: Mexico: Guaymas Basin | collected...
GTTAAAGGGAAGAGTGTCTCTTTCTCAATAAAAAGTGAATATATATGCCCTATTAAATGATTTACTCCAATAAGAGGTATATCTAATGCCACAGAAATAGCCTTTGCCATCGTTACACCCTCAACTAAAGTTACAGCTAAACCAGGAGTTGATGTTACAGCAACAGCTTTGAGTTTTGGAAAATACTCCTCTACCTGCTCTAGTATCTTAGGCAGTGCCTCTGCATGTAAACGTGCTGCTAGTTCAGGAACCACACCCCCATAAACACTATGCTCTAACTCTTGACTTATCTTTTTATGGAAAAGTAGTTTTTTTGTTTTTATCTCGGTGATAGATATTGCACTATCATCACATGAACTCTCTATGCTTAGTATCATCTATTTTTTCCTTATGAGCAATAGTACATTTTTTCTAAATCATCCAGACTAATATTATTGCTAGCCATAAATTTCTCATTTCTATTATATATAGAGTGTAAAATCACCCTTTTATCATCTCCTGAATGTATCTCTCTGTGACAAGTAGGACATAAAGAGAGAATATTATTCACATCATCAAGTTCAAATGAGTAGTTTTTTTGCTGAAACATTGGTACTACATGATGCCCTTCAACATAGTTCACACCTTTAGAAATAAAAGTAATATGGCTTTTATCTACTTGACAACTAAAAGAGTCTCTCTCTTTTGCATCTGCAATTAATTTTGGATCTCGTTTATACCGTTCATGTGCTGTTTTTCCATTAAGTTGACAAAGGAGAGTCTCATCATTGAAGAATAGGGATTTAAAAGAGATATTTTTATACAGAGTATTTACACTCTCATAAATAGAGTCTCCAATAAAGTAGTTTCCATTTTCTTTTTTAAGTATCTCAATTTTTACAAGTGAATTAATAACCCATGTATAAAACTTATCATAATCTTCATATTTTTTTATCTTTTCAAGATTTTTATTATGTTCATAAAGTCCAATATCACCATACTCTTGAATATAAACTAACTGCTCTCGAATAAACTCTTTAGTAAGCCCTTTTTCGGTCTCTTCTAAAAGTAATTTAAACAGAATACGAAAAGGAAAAAGTTGTAATTTAATCTTTTGAGTGCCATCATTTGGATATTTACAGTTATCAAGTTGATTTAACATATATCTTTTACACTGCTGATACTCTTCTCTTTCATAAAAGTATAAAAATTTGTCACCCTCTAATGTTAGTTCCAACATTTTATTAGCAGTAATACTAATAAATCCAAGAAAGAGTAAAGGGCGAAAAAAATGTGAGGGTGTTGAATTGTTTTCTATATATTTCGTAGTCTCTTCAAGATGTCCTTTTATCTCTCTCTCAAACTGAGATTGTGATACTTGTTTACATTCTTGAATATATTTTAAAACATTAATTGTTCTTGTATTCATATAACTTTTTTCACCAAGAGCCTTATCAAAAATTTGACCATTTCCAGGTGCTTGCCATCTATAATAATTCATCAACTAACCTCGTGGCATAGTGCTAAGTAGTGAGTCTATAAGAGTAGGGGGTACCCCCTCCCCTATCACTTGACGAATAAGGTTTTCACTTGCCCACTCTGGTGGTGTCCAATCATCAGGGAGACCTGTTAATATAAAAATCTCTTTGAGAGTTAAAACTCTGGCATCACTATAGGTTCCATCAGCCTTTAAGCGCCCAGGGTGGACATTGTTTTGGGAAGAAACAGAACCATTTGCCATAGTGATAGTTGGAGAGGGTTTATCCCACTCTATTCGTTTGTAGGTTGTATCGTACCCTTTTATCCGTGTTCCATCTACTTTTTTTGGATAGTGTATCTTGTTATGCAGTGCTGTTTTTCCTGTTGGTGTTTGCTTCAAAAAAGCGATATGTCTATCGTTGTGTACCTTTGCTGTATGGTATTTTATCTCTGAAGACTCCCCACTCTCTAAACTTGGAAGATGCTCAATCATCTCTCTTACTGTAATTTTTTCTCTCTTAGCAGGAAGTTCCCATTTTTGTAACTTTGAAATTAAAAATATAGCTCGTTTACGACTCTGTGGTGTTCCATAATCTGCTGCATCTACTATAACAGGATTTATAATATAACCCAAAGGCTCAAGCTCATTTTTTATAAAATCAGTAATTTTTAACTTCTCACCCTCATGCGCTAGAAAGGTGTTTAAAACCTTAGGAACATTTTCTATCAAGATATTTGTAGGCTCTAACTCTTGTGCTAACTTTATAACATACTTTATAAGTGAGTTTCTAGGATCATTTTCATGCATTTTTCCAGCTAAACTCATCCCCTGACAAGGAGGTGTAGCTATAAGAAAATCACACTTAGCTTTTTGAGATGCTTTTAAAACTTTTGTAAATACTGTATTATCTGTAATATCACCTTGAATAGTCTTACATTTAGGATGCATTTCTTTATGGAACTTTGCTCTATTTTCTAAAAGTTCATTTGCTACAGTAATCTCTATTTTATGATTTTTTATGTAAGTTTCAGCTATCCCTACATTTGCAAAAAGAGAAACACCCTTTATCATTTTTGACCTCGTATAAATGTCCTTATCTCATCATCTAATAAAAAAACATCCTCAATATTTTTTGGTATTTGAGTAAACTTTTCAAATGCAGCATTTATATTTTTCGCGATATCCATAAAACCTATCTCTTTGTTTATAAATTTTTCTATGGCAGCTTCATTTGCTGCATTTACAACCACACCACGAGCTGGATATTTTAAGAGCTCCTCTTTTATCTCCCAAATAGGATACCGTTCAGTGCCAATCTCGCGGAACTCTAAACTCCCCGCTTTAAGTAGATCAACATGTTCTAAAATATTTTCATCCATTTTTGCATCAAGAGCAAAAGCTATAGGAAGTTGCATACTTGCATTTGCAAAGTGTGCAGTCGTTGAACCATCCTTAAAATTTATAAGAGCATGAATAAGAGACTTTGTCTCAATAATAGCATCATAAGTACCCTCACCAAAGAGCCAACGAGCTTCTAAAAGTTCAAACATTTTGTTTACCATCGTTGCAGAATCTATAGTTATTTTCTGTCCCATTGACCAGTTTGGATGTTTTTGTGTATCGGCCAATGTAGCAGTTTGAAGTCTTGCAATATCCCAGTCTCTAAATGCACCACCACTCGCAGTAATTATCATCTTACTTATGGGTCTCTCCTGTAAGAGATACCAAAGCCCGAAGTGTTCACTATCTATAGGCTGAATCTTTGATGTATCTATGAATGCTCCGCTCGCAACTAAAGACTCTTTGTTTGCTAAGGCTACTTTTTTGTTGTGCTTGAGTGCAGTAAGTGTTGGACGAAGCCCTAGAAATCCAACAAGAGCATTCACAACCAATTCACTCTTTGAGTCAGCAATAACGGAAAGAATAGCCTCACTTCCAGCATAAACTTTTGGGTGATTAACATCTTTTATACTCTCTGCATTTGCAATAACAACAACGGCAGGATGATGTTCAGCTATCTGTTTATTAAGAAGCTTAATATTTGAACCACAAACAAGAACTTCAACATTAATAGCAAATTTTTTAGCGATAATAAGAGTGTTTACTCCTATAGAACCCGTTGAACCTAGAAGTACCAACTACACAAGCCCACGAAGTAATACAAGCATTACAATACCACCGAAGAGATAACCATCTATACGGTCAAGAATTCCACCATGACCGGGGAGAATATCACCACTATCTTTTACACCGGCACTCCGTTTGAGTGAGGACTCAAAAAGATCTCCAAATATTGAACTTACCGCAACAGCAAATGAAACAAGAAATGCTACACCTAAATCTACTATAGAGAGCCCAAAGAACATTCCCCCAAGAGTGGCAACCGCAATACCGCCAACAACACCCTCCATTGTCTTGTTTGGACTTGTTTCACAAAACTGAGTTTTTCCTATACTTTTTCCAACAGCATATGCGCCTACATCAGTAAGTGCTACAACTGCTAACAGCCATAGTAGAGACATCACTCCATACTCTTGGTACATGGTAAACATAAAAAGCATACCTGCTGTCGGATAGATAAAAGGAAAGAAATCTTTCCACTCTATCTCTTTATTAAATGCCACTGCACTTGCATAAGCCACCCCAGCTAACACAAATAAATCGTCACCATACGGGTAAATTCCAGCAACTAACCATACCCCAACAGCAAAAGGTAAAAGTCCATCTCTCTCTACTTCAAAAAGTTTAACAGCCTCTTTAAATGCTAAAAGATATATAGCTCCAAAAACAAGCCACATAATAAAAAAATTATCTATAAATCCTATTAAAAAAACTGCCCCTAAAAGAGAAAAACCTGTAATAATTCGCTCTCTATGATCTTCAAACATACTCATAACTAGTCCTATAATCTATATATTAAGAGCAATTATACCCTCTTAAGCATAAAATAAATTTATTGTTTCATCCAAGGTTTACTAAATAAAGTATGACGTAGAGCCATAAAATAATATATACATACCTCTCTACACAACTAAATCTAAATATCAAGACCAATAAGTTCAACCAATTGATCCCTCATCTTGAAAATATCTTCAACACTGAATTGCCGTAATAAGTCTAAAGTTGTTAGATAGTTTTCTAATCCACTCAGTAAAGCTGGATATGTAAATTCAATACCTCTTTGTATCTGTTTACCACTTAGTTTTATTAAAAAGTCTCGTATCTTTTTTGCATTATCACCATTATCATTTGCTATCTTCCAAACAAGGATACAAGCGTTAGATACTATTAAAAGCCTTTTAAATAGGGCTAATGGTTCTTTTTGTTGCCACTGTTCTAATTTTCGCAATAGCTCGGATACGTTTCATTGCTCCTAGAGCTGTTTTAATCTTACGAGGATGTCGATAGAAGCATAGTTTAATGCTCTCTTCCTATACCTGTATAAAATTGTTGTAGGTAATTTTTAAGTTTCGACCACTTTTTTGAATGAATTTACTATTTTTAGGCTTTTGCGCTTATTTTTGTAGGTTGAAGTTATAACATTTTATGGCTTTTAAGTCCTTAAAACAAGTGCTTTAGTTGGTTTTTCAGGACTGACTATGTACAGCTAGATGTATGCAGAGTAATAGAGATGAGACAATAGCCTTTTATGACAAACTTCGCATAGGCATAGAAGATAAAAACCCAAACAAAGCACATATAAAAATCAAAGAGTTACAAGACAAATATGGCGATGATATAAAGATAATAACTCAAAATGTTGACAATATGTTTGAGAGAGCTGGTTGCAGAGATGTATTACATCTTCATGGTTTTTTAACAACTGTTTATTGTGAAAAATGTGCTTTTAAAAAAGATATAGGCTATAAAAAGCAGAGAGATATGTATGCCTTGTGTCCAGAGTGTAAAGAAGATATGCTTCGTCCTGATATCATCTTTTTTGGAGAGTCCGCACCGATGTATGAAAACTTACAAGAGGAGCTTCGGAGTTGTGAGTTTTTAGTTGTCATAGGTACGAGTGGTTATGTAGTCAATACAGATATGTTTTTAAATCACAAAATAAAGTACTCCATACTCAACAACCTTGAACCAAGCAATGCCATAAATGATACACTCTACTCAAAAGTGCTCTATAAAAAATCAACAGAAGCTATAGATGAGATTGTTTGTGATGTGGTGGATTTTTTAGATTAAATATATAAGTTAGTTGACATAGTTTCTTTTTAGTTGTAGTATTGTAAAACAATTTATACAAAAAAGAGTTTAATATGATAAAACTGTATTTGAAAGAAGAAGAGATTGCTACATTTGTTCAGGATGATAAAAAGTATCTTATAAATTATAAAAACTTTGATATAAAGAACTCTATCGCTCTTTCACTTCCAAATACAAAACGGTTTTATACTTACAAACATAGATTTCCTCCATACTTTGAGACCTTTTTACCAGAGGGGTACCTGTATGAAATATTCAAGCAGATTTTAACAAAAGAGTATGGATATATTGATGATTATCTTATATTTTCAAAGCTCTCACCGAACATTAAATCAAGAGTGAATTTTGTAAGTGATTTTTCAAAACTTGACTTTGAGTTTTTAGAGATAGAAAATATTTTAGAAAATGACTCTAACGATACTTTTAGCAAACTTCTCGATATATTTTTAAATAAAAATGCCATTAGTGGTGTTCAGCCAAAAACAGTAGCTCTTTTAAAAGAGAAAGAGACGCTTCACATAAAAGAGTACATTATCAAAACATGGGGTGATGAGTATCCAAATTTAGCTGAAAATGAGTACTTTTGTCTGCAAGCTTGTGTTAAAGTGGGTATCAACACTGCTAAAGTACAACTCTCTCGAAATAGAAGATTTTTAGTGGTAGAAAACTTTATATTTCAAGAGAATGAACTCTTAGGATTTGAAGAGGTGCTCTCTCTAATGGATAAAAATAGAGATAATAAATATGATGGGAGTTACGAACAAGTAGCAAAAATAGTCTCGCAATTCACGAGTAATAAAAAAGAGGCTCTGAGTGAGTACTTTAAAATAGTAGTGATGAACTACCTACTAAAAAACGGGGATGCTCATCTTAAAAACTTTGGACTTCTCTTTTCACAAGACTTTTCAAAAATCTCTCTAAGCCCTGCCTATGACATAGTAAACACAACATCATATCTCTTTAGAGACAAACCTGCTCTTATGCTTGGGGGTAAAAAACTTTGGCATAACAGAGAAACACTTACTCGCTTTGGAGTGAAGAACTGTATGTTAACAAACAAAGAAGTAAACGTCATCTACGATAAGTGTGAAGAAGCTTTAAAAGATACTATAGTTGATATAGAAGCATATATATTGCAAAACCCTGATTTTAGTATGATTGGTAGTCGAATGTGTGAGAGTTTTGCTATATCTTTAGAAAATAAAACCATAAAGGAGCTTCCTCTTGAACTTACTAGAACTTGGAAGTAGTGTCAAAAAACTACGCAAAGAGAAACATATAACACAAGAGCAGTTGGCGACCATGGCAAGTATAAGCCGTGCCACACTCTCCAAACTTGAAAACGGACAGATTGCTCAAGTATCTATAGTGACACTTAACAACATTTTAAATCATCTTGGGTATGAATTAGATATAAAACCATCAAATCCTTTTATAACTCAGACATAAAGCTGTCAAACTACTTCTCTATACTTAGAGTATAAAAAAGAAGAGAGTAATTATGAAAAAACATGGCATACATGAGTTTATATCTTTTGACCATGACCTTGGTGTAGATGAGCATGGCAGGCTTCTTAAAACAGGACATGATTTAGCAAAGTGGCTTGTAGAAAATGATTTAAATGCCACCTTTCATATCTATCCCTAAAAAAAGGTGTATGAAATATATTTCCTTTGATTTTCATTAAGGTAAAATAATTTTACTTTTTATTAATATCTTCAATTATTTGATTAACTGTTATTAGCAACTGAACTATCTCATCATTACAGATGTCAAAAATAACAACTGCATCCAAATCAAAATAGTGGTGTGATAAAATATCTCTAATTCCTTTAATCTCTTTCCATTTTATATGAGGATATTGTACAAGTAATTTTTTATCTGTTAGTTTGTCTATATTTTTTAAACTTTCTCCAACAGCAATAAGTTTCATACAGATACTATCAAGCTTTTCTTGTCCCTCTTCTGTATCACAGAAGTCATCAGCATGTTTTGCGAAAGAGCATCTTTTTTCAACTGTAACTAAAGCATCTCTTATCTGCTCAAGTGTATCAAGAAGCAACTCTTTATCATACTGCATAGATACCATCTCGCAAAATTCGTTTTTTTAAGTAAGGATTCATATTGTCTCTTAGTCTTACAATATCTACTTTTTGATGAAGGTCTTCTTCTATAAGTTGTTTTATAGCTATCATATCTAAAAGTTTTGGATGCATTTGTACAAAAATATCTATATCACTATTCTCAGTTGCTTCATCTCTTGCATAGCTTCCAAACAAACCAATCTTTTCTACATTATATTTATTATGAAATTCTTGGAAGTGTTTACTAAGATAGTTTAGTACATCAGATTTTGTCATAATAAACCTCTCACTCATTTAATTGTTACCATTATAGCATTTTCAAGTAAAACTATAATTTGTTTAAAAATTCTTGCATATCTTTTTCGTAGTCTTTTTGAGTTAAAAGTATAGCCGTATCACTTTGTACTTCTTTTGAGAGTATATTATCCCATAGTTTATTTGAAAAAAGTTATTTAAAGCTCATATTAAACTGTAGTTTTTTTAATTAACTCAATTATTCTATAAAAAGCCTATTTTAGAGTTATTTGGATTATATTAGATCGAGTGATGGTGGAGCTGTGGAGGATCGAACTCCAGTCCAGAACCAAGTTTTCTATGGCGTCTACATGCTTAGAGAAGTTGTTTGGGTTTAATTTTGCTTCTCACAACTTGCAAAGATAGACAAAACGAGCCTCGGGATTCGTATTAAGCTGAGACAGACTTAATATATATCTACATAAGGGTTATACTTCGAATCCTATTTATCTAGAGTCCATAGGTGAAGCAGCCCGTCCTCTAAGAGGGGGTAAAACTTAAGCTACTGCTAAAGCTGGGCGGTAATTTGTATTGTTTGCATTTAAGCAATTGTGAGCCGTGTAACGGAAATGCTCAGTCCGGCATGCAACCATAGACTACTTAATCCTGTCGAAACCATGTCAGCCCCGTGGTTAGAATGTAATTATAGCATACTTTTATAAATCATCTAGTTTAAGGGTCAATCCTTTTAGATGTGAGATAGGGTGTGAGTAGGCTATTCCAGCTCCTTCACCTGTTAAATCAAGAGCATCTACAATAGATTTAATAATATTATCAACATTTTTTGTTTGAGTAATAAACATTAAATTAGAGTCATGTTCTCCCTCATGGAGCCTGTTGAAAAGATTTTCTATTTTTTCAAGTCCCATCCCGTGTGCTTTTGTAATGGTAACACCCCGAGCCCCTGCATCTCTTGCAGCCAAGAGTGCTTTTTCTTCTTTAGCTGAAGGGACTATGACATGAACGGCTGAGAAAGGCATATCGTAAGAGTGTCGTTTATCGGTTCCTTGAATATTAATAGTCGAGAGCTTCATATTGTGAACATCTTCTATAGCATGGCGGAGTTCATCCATATGGAGTAGCTCTTTTTCATGTTCACCTTTAACACCCATCTTTTCAGTGATGATACCATAAAGCATTACTGTTATCATTGGAAATAGTGATGCAAATGCGATAAGTCCAAAACCGTCTATTAGCGGATCTCGTCCTTCTATATTTGTCGCAAGACCAAGACCAAGGGCTGCAACTAATGGTACTGTAACCGTTGAAGTTGTAACACCACCACTATCATAGGCAATAGGAATAATATATTTTGGTGCCATAAATGTAAGGGCGATAACAAAGAGATATCCAGCCATAATATAGTAAACTATTTCACCCCCTACAACAATACGATAAGCACCAAGAGCGATCCCAATAGCAACACCAAGCGCAACAAATAAACGTAGCACGAAGTCATTTATTTTACCATCACTAATCTCTTTTGCTTTTCTAGCGATGGCGGTCAATGAGGGTTCCGCCATAGTAGTTGAGAAACCTATAAGAAAGCCAAAAGAGTAGATAATGATGTTGTTATCATAACGAGTAAGTTCAAGTGCCATAGTCTCACCAACAGAGAAGAGACCCATCTCTAAACCAACGATGAAAGCATCTAATCCAAGTATAACAAGTCCGAAACCTATCATAACATTTTTAAGATTTTCAATAGGTTTTTTAAGAATAATATACTGAAAAAAGAGAATAACAGCTAAGATAGGAACAACATCAACGATCACACCTCCAAGACCTTTGAGTATATCGATGATCTTAAAGTCAAACTGTGCAGCAGTAACAGCTTGTTTAACGGGTGCTAATCCAGCTGCGACTGGTGCAGTCGCATTTGTAATGGGTGTAACATCTATGAACTCATATACAAAAATACCATAAAATTGTACAAATATCATAGGGGTTAAAGAGGCAAAAGCTATAAGCCCAAAACCATCTAAAACAGGATTTCTCCCCTTTATAGTTGATGCTAAACCGATCCCTAAGGCTGCTACAAGGGGTACAGTGACGGTTGATGTCGTTACACCTCCGAGGTCATAAGCAAGCCCTACTATCTCTTTTGGAGCGAACATTGTAGCACTCACAACCATTACATACCCAGTAATGATATAGTAGTGAATAGGGTGCCCTTTAATGATTCTCCACACTCCAAGAACAATGGCAAAACCAACACTAAACGCAACAACCATACGAAGTGTAGTTGCATCGATGCGACCAGCACTAATGTCTGCCGCTTTTTGGGCTATAACTATGAGAGCAGGTTCGGCAACGGTAGTCCCAAAACCTATCATAAAAGCAAAAATAACAATCCAAAAAGTGGAGCCTTTATGTGCAAAGTCACTTGCTAAACCCTCTCCAACAGGAAAGATTCCAACTTCAAGACCAAGAAGAAAAACAGCAAGACCAACACCAACGATACCAAGACCGATGGCAGTACTTAACCAGTTCTCAGGAACCGACTGAATAATGGCAAGTTGAAAAAACATAATAACCAAAATAATTGGCAGAAGGTCACGAAAGGACTCTTTTAACAGTTGTAAAAACGATGATATACTTAACATCCATAACCTTTGTCTAATTTATATTAGGAATAATAGCTAAAATAGAGATAGGTTGCTATAATTTTATTATGAAAACATTATTTATAGGCGGAATTAAGAGTGGAAAGTCTTTTAATGCCGAAAAATACACATTAAATTTAGCAGATAAAAAACCAATCTATTTAGCAACAACAGAATTTATAGATGAGGGGATGGCAGTTCGTATACAAGAGCATAAAAAGCAACGCAGGGAAAACTTTACTACACTTGAAGAGCCATTGTATCTTTTTGAAAAAATAGGTAAAAAAAAGGAAAGTATTTTAGTAGAGTGTCTTAGCATGTGGATAAACAACATGATGTATCACAAAAAGAGTTTTAATGCGATGCAAGAAGAGCTTACAAAATTACTTTCATTAGAAAACAACATAGTATTTGTTCTAAACGATGTAGGGGCTGGTGTTGTTCCAGAAAACAAACTTGCTCGTGAATTTGTAGATATAAGTGGTAAACTCTCTCAGCTTGTAGCAAGTGAGTGTGATGAAGTTTACCATACTATAGCTGGTATTAGTACGAGGATAAAATGAGAGAATTTTTAAAAGGATTTGCTCTTGGAGTCTCAATGCTTACAACACTTCCATTTTTTAAAGTTCACCATTTTACAAAAGGTATAAACGGTTATAGTGTCCTCTCTTACCCTATAATAGGATTTTTTTTAGGCTCTATGCTATATGGGGTTTACTTACTTTTAACTCCTTACATTCCTACTTTTCACCTTGGAGTAATACTCTTTGCTTTATGGGCTTATTTTACAGGGGCACTTCATCTTGATGGATTTTGTGACACAGTCGATGGTCTGTATGTTCCTAAAGAGAGAGCTTTAGAAGTGATGAAAGATCCTCATAATGGGGGTATGGGTATGATCTTTGGAGGCATTTTTTTACTCCTAAAAGCTTCCTCTTTAGCGCTGTTTGAACTCTTTTATTTGCTTCCTCTTATATTACTATTGCCACGTTTAGCAGTTGTTATTAGTATTTACTTTTACCCTTATGTCAGTTCAAATGGCATGGGCTCTTTAGCAAAAGAGGAGCTCAAGCTTTGGCAAGTTCTTTTAGCTATTTTTTACTCACTACTTTTAGTAAGCTTTTTTGATGCATGGGCTCTTTTACTCCTTAGTTTCCTCCTCATTTTTGGAATAAAACAGTTTTTTATACAGCGCTATGGAGGGTTCACTGGAGA
>Ga0256836_1001206_pt1 | contig 11867 bp, 14 predicted proteins | sample 4561380metaG_FD_185974 | JGI IMG/M metagenome (GOLD analysis project Ga0256836, IMG submission 185974) | Hydrothermal vent microbial communities from Guaymas Basin, Mexico - 4561-380 | ecosystem: Environmental > Aquatic > Marine > Hydrothermal vents | place: Mexico: Guaymas Basin | collected...
TGGAAGTGGTGATTTTCTTTTCGATTTTACTCACTTCATATGTAAGAGGCTTTAATTCTTTTACAATTTCTTCCGCCTGTTGTTTATTTGAAATATCGAATTTATCAAGCTTTTTACCGTGATATTTAATCAAACTGCCCTCGGTCTTTTTAAAAATCCCCTCTATTGTCCAATACTCTTTTGGCTTAAACTCTTTAATTTCCCTTTCTCTATCAACAACAAGCTTAAGCGCCGCACTTTGAACTCTTCCGGCACTAAGCCCTTTTTGGATTTTTTTAGCAAGAAGGGGAGAGAGTTTATATCCGACAATCCTATCAAGAAGTCTTCTTGCCTGCTGAGCGTTTACTCTGTTAATATCAAGTCTTCTTGGGTTTTCAAGAGCTTTTTTAATTGCACTTTTTGTAATTTCGTGAAATACAATTCTTGGAAGCTCATCTGGATTTTTACCTAAAATATGAGCAATATGAAAACCAATCGCCTCACCTTCCCTGTCTTCATCAGTCGCAATATAAATAGTATCAGCTTTTTTTGCTTTTTCTTTAAGTTCTTTTGCAATTGCCTGATGGTCTTTTGTAACCCTGTATTGAGGAATAAATTTATCATCTTCTATTTTTATACCAAAAGAAGTTTTTGGCAAGTCCCTTATATGTCCCTTACTTGCCACAACTTCATACTCTTTCCCTAAAAAATTTTTAATAGTCCTAGCTTTTGCAGGCGATTCTACAATTATCAGTTTTTTACTCAAAATAAAACCTTTTTTGGCGAAATTATATCAAACTAACTTAACCTGTTTCTAAAATCTTCAAAATGAAACTCCCTTGCTGTCCAAAACGAGCCGTCTTTTCTTTTAATAACAATACTTGGAAGTTTAATTCCGTTAAAGGCGGTATTTTTTACCATTGTATAAATCGCCATATCTTCAAAAATTATCTTATCTCCGATTTTAAGTTCCTTATCAAAACTATAATCCCCTATCACATCACCTGCAAGACAAGTTACCCCACCAAGCCTGTAAGTATAAGTTTTTTCACCTGGTTTTCCAGCACCCCTTACATTCGGACGATACGGCATAGCAAGAACATCTGGCATATGAGCTTCTGCACTTGTATCAAGTATTGCTATTTTCATCCCGTTATCAACAATATCTAAAACCTCAGCCACTAAATATCCGGCATTTAATCCAACAGCCTCACCAGGTTCAAGATAAACGTCTTTAATGTTTGGATATCTATTCCTAAACTCTTTTATAATTTTTATCAAATTTTCCACATTATATCCCGGACGAGTTATATGGTGACCTCCGCCAAAATTTACCCATTCCATATCTTTAAGGTATTCACCAAAATTTTTCTCAAATCCCTCTAAAACCCTCTCTAACGCATCATCAAGCTGCTCACAAAGGGCGTGAAAATGGAGACCTGAGACGTTTTCTAGTTTATTAGCTTTGAAATTTTCCTTTGTAATTCCAAGTCTTGAATATGGGGCACACGGGTCATAAAGTGCAACGGGAGCCGATGAAACCCCAGGATTTACCCTAAGTCCGATTAACGCTTTATCTTTTACTTTTGTCTCAAACCTCTCAAGCTGATTAAAACTGTTAAATACAACAGTATGTGAAATATCCGCTACTTCATCAATCTCATCATATTTAAAGGCAGGAGAGTATGTATGCACCTCCCAAGGCTTCATTTGAGCAAGCTTTGCTTCCCAAAGCCCGCTTGCAGTAGCACCTGAGAGATATTTTTCAAGCAAATCAAAAGTAGCCCAGGTAGCATAACCTTTAAGAGCTACAAGAATTTTTGCGTTTGCCTCTTTTTGCACTTTATCAAGGATTTTTAGATTCTTCTCAAGCAATTCTTCTTCAATTACATAAGCTGGTGTTTTTATATTCATAAACATCCTTTTTAATAGAATTTTAGCGAGTTTTGATATAATTTGTAAAAAGGAGAGAGAATGAAAAAAATATTAATAACAGGCTTTGTTTTACTAACCTTTTTTAGCGGATGTTCAAAACAGCCACAACATCAAAAATGCCAGATTGACAATACACAAGCTCCCGCTTGGATATGCACTCCTCAAGATACAAAAGAGTATATAACAGCAGTAGGTTCTGCCCAAAAAAATTCAGCAGGGGATTTTCAGTTTCAAAAAGAAGAGGCAATGGCGGCTGCAAGAGACGCACTTGCTAGAAGAATTTCTATAAAAATAAAAAATATGTTTAAACAGTTTAAAGCCACAACAGGAGCCGGAGACAATCAAACATTTGAAAAAGCAACAGAATCTGTGTCAAAACAAGTTGCATATCAGACAATTCAAAACTCAAAACAGCTTGATATGTGGGTATCTCCTAAAGGAACTATGTTTGTATTAATAGGAGTTCCAAAAGAAGAGGTTAAAAACAAAATTAAAACATCACTTCATAACAATGAAGCACTGTATCAAAAATTTTTAGCAAAAAAAGCCCAAGAAGAGCTAAAAGAAGAAATAGAAAACGAATTTAAATAAGCCTGTTATAAACTAAAACATCCACCATCTCTTTGGCTCTATTTTTGCCAGAAGCATCTATATAAATAAAAAAATTAAAAAGAGAAAAAATATGAAAAAGATAATAATTTTATTAATTATCTTCTTAACCGGTTGTAATCACTCAAGTAAAACCTCTTCAAACACGCCTAATATAAAAGTTCCTTCTCTAACAATGGGAATTACACTTAGAATGGGATATCCTTTTTATATGAAAAACGGGAGTATTGAATGGATGGAAGGATTAAATTTTTTGATGGATGAAAATTTAAGTAATTTCGATTATGAAAATATTGAGGATTTTAATAAAACCTCATTTATTAAAACGATAAATTTTGTAAAAAAAAGAAAATATTTTACTACCTGGTTTAATTACAGCTGGTTTGAAAACAACAGCCCTAAAAACTGGTATCCTTTACATTCAATTCAAAAAGCTATGAATAATGGATACATACCTGTTTTTATCTTCTATTATTTCGGAGATAGATTTGTTACATCCCCGCCTCCTGAAAAAGAAATAGAAAAATATTATTTAGACACACAGATTTTTGCTGATTTCATTTCAGAACTGAAAGGAGAAAAAATTGTTATAATTGAACCAGAATTTAATAAACCTTACATAAACAATTCTAAAAACGGCAAAAAAATGGCAGAGGTTTTTTCAACGGCTATTGATATTATAAAAGAAAAAAACCCTAATACAAAAATTACCCTTTGTATGATGGATACGGGAGATAGAGGGGTAGAAGAAAAACTAAAAAAATGCGGATATGAAAACTGCTCATTAGGCGATAAGTATGAGTGGAGTCTTGCTGATAATGTATATAAATATTTAGTCGATAAGTTAGATTATATCTCTTTTCAGGAAATGGTAAGTCAGTTTTATAAAAAAGGGGATAAACTTATAAAACTTACAGAAAACGACACGGGAATTGACAATCTTCATTTAAGAATAAACAACTTTTCTAAATTTTTATTTAAAAAATACAAAAAACCTGTTATGCTTGCATATGTGGCAATAGCTAGCGGAACGTGGAATGATAAAAACAAAAACGGAAAAATAGAAGAAAACGAATTTAACCCGGAAGGTTGGAATAAAAAAATTTATAATTTTTATTATCAAATGGTTAAAATAAAAAAAGAGCTCAATAAAAACGGGCTTTTTTTATACACTCCTATGGCGCTGATAGACAATCCCTTGCATGATAAAGGAGGAAGCCAGTTTTTTGATAGAAACGAATACCATTTAGGTCTGATTAATACAGGGGCAGAAGACGAAAAAGATGAAGCTTTATATGGAAATTTAAGATTTAAAGCCTCTATTAAAACCCCTTAAATAACCCTCTCATAAACTAAAACATCTACCATCTCTCCGGCTTCAAGCCTATAAAGCCCTTCATTTAAACACATTAAGGCTTTATTATTTATAAGATTTGTCAAAATTCCGCTGCTTCCTTGTTTTTTTCCAAAAGTATTAACATAAAACTCTCCGTCTTTATATTCAATATTTACAGCTACAAATTGATATTTAGCAAATTTTTTCTCAAACGGGTGAGAGAGTCTTGCTTTTATCTTTTTTAACACTTTTTTTCCTTCAAGAGATTCTAAAATAGGCACCACATATAATAAAAACGTTACAAAAGAGCTGTAAGGAAACCCAGGAAGAGATACGATATATTTATCCCCCGCGCGTGCAAGCATTACCCACTGCCCAGGTTTTATATTAACTCCGTGAAACAAAACTTCAAATTCCCCAACAATCTCTTTTACAAAATCAAAATCTCCTACACTAACTCCTCCTGTTGTTACCACAACATCACTTGTTTTAAGGGCATTCAAAATTTTTCTTTTTATAACCTTTTTTTTATCTCCTGCTATTCCAAGATTTAATGCCTCAAATCCAAACCCTCTTGCAAGAGCTGTTAGGGTATAATTATTCGAACTTCTGATTTGCCCCATTTTAAATTCACTGTCTAAATCAACAACTTCCTCACCCGTTGCCAAAATACTTACAACCGGTTTTTTTACAACACTAACAACCGGCACTCCTATTGAAGCTAAAACCCCGATTTCTCCGGCTTTTAAAAGAGTGCCTTTTTTTATTAAAACTTCACCTTTTTTGAAATCTTCCCCTACGGGTCTTACTGAAAAACCTTTTTTAACCTTTTTTACAACCTTTAAAATATCTCCGCTTACTTCAACATTTTCTATAGGCACAAGCGTATCAGCCCCTTTTGGCATAAAAGAACCTGTATAAGTTTTAACGGCTTCATTTTCTTTTATTTCATCAAATTCAAAACTTCCTGCTGGATTTTTACCAATTATTTTTATTTCTTTATCTTGGTCTTCGTATTTTATCGCATACCCGTCCATTGAAGCCGTTGGCATATAAGGGTTGTCGTATTTTGCAACAACATCCTCAGCTAAAACCCTATTTAACGCACTATCTAAAAATACCCTCTCACTATCTTTAAGAGCTGGTAAATTCTCTTTTAAAATTTTTATTGATTTATCAAAACTTATATGCATTACTCCTCCTTTAATATTCCAGCATTTTTTAACTCTTTTGCCCTGTCTTTTGCAAAAATTCTCTTTCCATTTATTAAATCATACTTCCATATAGGAGCATTCGCTTTAAAATCTTCAACAAATTCTTCAAGATATTTAAATCCCTCACGCCTGTGTTTTGTAAAAACGGCACACAAAAAACTGGTCTCTCCAACCATAACATCTCCAAAGCTGTGAGCCATCATAATTTTTGCATCAGGTAAATTTTCCCATTTTTTAAACCACTCATTAAGCATCGGAAGATACAAATCAAAACTAAGACCATCAATTTTATTATCAGGTCTTACAATTCCTATAAAAGGAATCATAGCACCGTATCCTTCAAGTTTAAACTCTTCATACCAGCGCTGAAGTGTATCAATTACCGGAATTCCTCCCTTAAAAACCTCAACCATCTCAACCTCCACAAACAGGCGGCAGAATTGCTACCCTGTCTCCATCTTTTAATTTAACATCAAGCGATGAAACTATTTTCTCATTTACAGCCACAGCCGAATTTTTTAGCCACTCTTTTAAATTTTCATCTTTATTTAAAATCTCTTTTAATTCTTTTAATGTTTTCACATCTATTTCCATAGGCTCTTTTCCTATAGGTCCTAAAAACTCTACTCTTACCATTTTTTTCCTTTATGCTAAAATTTCAAAAAAAAGGCTCATATGTTAGGACATATTAATTACTTAAACCTTTTGCCATTTTATCAATTTTTGAAAAAAAAGAATATAAAAATTAAAAAATCCTACCCTTCTAAAATAAACGAATGGTTTGAAAAAGGAAAAATTGACGCAGCTTTTATCTCTTCGATTAAAGGAAAAAACAAAAAATGTTTTCCCGTTGGAATTGCAGCAAAAAAAGAAGTAAGAAGCGTTCTTTTATGTAAAGGGGAAGGAGAAGATTATGAATCTGCCACTTCTAACGTTTTGGCAAAAATTTTACAAAAAAAAGGAAAAGTGGTAATAGGCGATAAAGCGTTAAAAGAAAAAAACTGCGAAGATTTGGCAAAACTCTGGTATGAAGAATATAAACTACCTTTTGTCTTCGCCCTATTTTGCGTTAATAAAGATTATAAAAAATACGACAAACTTATTAATGAATTTTTAAAGCACAAACAAAAAATCCCTTATTCGACTTTAAAAAAATATGCCCAAAGAATAGGAATTACTCCAAAAGAAGCAAGAGAATATCTTGATAAAATAATTTATTATAGACTCGGATGGAGAGAAAAAAAAGCGCTAAAACTTTTTTGGAAAAAAGCCCGGGAACTTACCAAAAATTATTGATAAATTTTTTTTATATATTCCATTTTTCTTGTCATATTCAAAAGCAGCATATCAACAACCACACAAGCAGCCATAGCTTCTGTCACAACACTTCCCCTAATCGCTACAATCGGGTCATGACGACCTTTTAGATTTACTTCAACCTCGTTTCCGTATATATCCACGGATTTTTGAGGTTTAAAAATAGAAGGAGTCGGTTTAAAGTAAATTTCAATCTCAACATCCTCCCCATTGCTTATTCCACCAAGCACTCCTCCGGCATTATTGCTTAAAAAACCCTCTTTTCTTATTTCATCGTTATTTTCAACCCCATTTAGTTTATGGGAATCCACATTACCTATATAAACTCCCTTAACCGCGTTAATACTAACCATAGCACTTGCTAAAATATTGTCAAGTTTATAATAAACAGGCTCTCCAAGTCCAACTGGCAGATTTTTTATCCTGAGTTTTACCACCCCTCCTAAAGAGTTGTGCTCTTCACGGGCTTTATCTATTAAATCAATCCACTCTTTTTCAGCTTCACTATCAAGAGCAAAAAGAGGTGAAATTTTAGCGTATTCAAAATCTGTGTTTTTTGCCCTAACTCCTCCAATTTCAATAACCCCGGCCTCAATTTTAATATTAAGCTCTCTTAAAATCATTTTAGCAACTGCTCCTGCTGCCACCCTTGCGGCAGTCTCTCTTGCAGAGCTTCTGCCCCCACCTCTATAATCTCTTATGCCGTATTTATGAAAATAGGTAAAATCGGCATGACCCGGGCGGAAAATGTCTTTAATGTTTGAATAATCTCGTGAGCGTTGGTCTTTGTTAAAAATAACAATCGATATCGGAGTCCCTGTTGTTTTTCCTTCAAAAACCCCGCTTAAAACTTCCGGCAAATCATCTTCTTTTCTTTGAGTTGCAAATCGGTTTTTGCCCGGTTTTCTTCTTGCAAGCTCGCTTTTTAAAAACTCCTCATCAAATTCAACCCCAGCCGGTACCCCGTCAATTACAACACCTATTGCTTTTCCGTGTGACTCTCCAAAAGTGGTAAATCTAAAAATTTCTCCAAAACTGTTAAACATCTTCTATCCTAAATTAAGTTCTTTTTTTAATTTTTCAATAGTAACCCTTGCACCTTCTTGCTGAGCTGCTTTTTTGCTTCTTCCTTTTGCCCTTGCATACTCTTTGTCATTAATAAAAACCCCTATTTCAAACTCTTTTTTATGGTCAGGTCCCGTAGCATTTATAAGCCTATATTCAGGTACAACCCCAAAATGAGCCTGTGTAATTTCCTGAAGGGTTGTTTTATAATCTTTAAGAAGCTCTTCAGGCGTAATTTTTGGAAACTCCTCTTTTAAGAGTCTAAGAGCTGTCTCTTTTGCCTTATCAAACCCCGCCTCAAGATACATAGCCCCGATTAATGCCTCAAAAGCACTCGATAAAATAGAAGGCTTTTCCCTTCCTTTGTTGTTTTCTTCAGCAGGTGAAAGGAAAAGGTATTTTCCAAGATTTAACCTTTTTGCAAGCTTTGTAAAAGCATCTTCATTCACAAGGGCAGCTCTTAATTTTGAAAGTGTCCCCTCTTCTGCATTTGGAAAAAGATGATACAAATACTCCCCTACAATCAAATCAAGTACGGCATCGCCTAAATATTCAAGCCTTTCATTGTTAAAATCTTTTGTGTAACTTCTGTGGGTTAGAGCCTCGGTTAAGAGTTTTTCATCTTTAAACTCATACCCCAAGCTCTTTTGCAATTCTTTAGCTATCATTTATAATCCTTTCGTAAGTTTTTGGTATTAGATTTAAACACTCAGGCTTAAATTCTATTAATGAATTAATATCTAAAAACTGAGGCTTACTTGTTATATAAAAAAACAAAAAATGTATAAGTGCTGATATTTCATCTTTACATTCATTGCATTCACTTTTTTTTAAAATTTTAATCTTTTCATCTTCCATTTCCCATATTTTAGCAATTTCTGCAGCCAATTCAAACAAAGAGATACCTGTTAATCTCTTTAGAAGAATCCCGTATTCCATAGAAGTGGCATTTAAAACAATATCTACCTTTTCCTTTTTAGAAGCAAAAAGCATATCGCAAACACAAACAGCCACAGGAACTATTGCCCCGATTTCTGCATATTTTTTATAAATTTTTTCATTAAATTCAAATTTCATAAATTTTTCAAACTCCATCATAAAAGTAGCTTGAAAAGATTTAAAATCTATATTAAAAATTCCCCATTTTTCAGGAATTAAAAGAGTAACTAAATAAGAATAAATCAAAGCCTTTACCCTCTCTACACCTATTAGGGAAAAAAGCTGAATAGTATCATCAACCCTTTTAGAAAGGGAAAAATAAGCAGAATTAACAAATGAATATATCTGCTTTTTTAAAATCAAATCCTTATCAGCTTCCATAGCCGCCTTTTTTAACTCTCCTTCTTTTAAATATAAAAGAGATTTTCTAACACTCTCAGGCAGAGGAGGAACTTTTAAGAGATAATTTTTAATCTCTTCAGTCGTTATTAACAATTTTTCTCCTTAAAGCTTCCTCTTTTGCAATTTTATCACAAATTTCATTTTCCCTGTGACCGCTATGCCCTCTTATCCAGATAGGGTTTATTTTATGTTTTTTGCTAATTTCCAAAAATTCCCTCCAAAGTTCCGGATTTTTTACATTTTTAAAATCTTTTTTTACCCAATTCTCAAGCCACTCGCTTATTCCCTTTAACACATAAGTAGAATCGGCATATAAATCAATTTCACAAGGCTCTTTTAACGCTTTTATGGCTTCGATAACCGCTTTTAGCTCCATTTTATTGTTAGTGGTATGTTTTTCACCCCCTTTTAAGATTTTTTCTTTTTCTTTATATCTTAAAATAGCGCACCATCCTCCAGGTCCCGGATTTCCAAGAGAACTTCCGTCAGTAAAAATTTCTATTTTTTTCAAATGTTACCTTTTTAATATTTTTTATCAATTAATAAAAGAGTTATTTTATCTTTTTTTAGTTTTTGTGTTATAATAAACTTACAAATTTTATCAAAAGGAGGCAAAAATGCCAAAAATTAACAGATATCAAGACATTTCTCAAATCGATAAAGAAGCAAAAAAAGACTATATTGACAGACATTCACCATTTATTGAATGCGCAGATACAGCAAAAAAGGGTGAAAAATTCAAAGTAAAAGTAAGAGTTGGTAAAGAATACACTCACCCAGAAGATTATGACCATCATATTGCATATGTTCAACTTTGGAATGGAGAAACTCTACTAGCTCAGGCAAACTTCTTCCCTGAAACATATGCAAACCAAAAAACTCAAGTGGAAGTAGATTTTTATATCATCCCTACTAAAAAATTAAAACTAACAGCAATGGCCTACTGCACAAAACACGGTCTTTGGGAGAGCAAAATAAAAGAAGTTGAAATAACAGAATAATCTTCTTTTCTCCCTGTTTTACACCGATTTTACATACATTAACGTTTTTTTTTCAATAAATGAATACTCATATGTTAATTAAAACTTAAAAACTTATTAAATAATTACTTTTTTTTCTTGACTGGGACTTTTATTTGATATATAATTTAATAGCCTCGAAGGAGGGCTTATGTTTAAACGGATTTTGTTCTTTTACATTGATGGGTTTAAAAACCTGTCTGACCTAGGGCGCAAGCTTTGGGTAATTATTATTATTAAACTGGTTGTAATTTTTGTAGTACTGAAGGTTTTCTTTTTCCCAACAATTCATTCAAAAGTTAAAGGAGAAGAAAATTTACAGGATTTATATGTAAAACAACTTACAAAAATTACAACCACCAAACAAAAAAAGGAGGAAGAGCATGAATATTGATTTAAGCATGCTAGAATGGGCAAGAGCCCAGTTTGCAATGACCGCACTGTTTCACTTCTTTTTTGTGCCATTTACATTAGGAATGTCTTTTATAGTAGCATTCTTTGAAACGATTTATGTAAAAACTGGTAAAAAAGAGTGGAAAGAAATTACACAATTTTGGCAATTAATTTTTGGAATTAACTTTGCACTTGGTCTATCTACAGGTATTATTCACGAATTTGAGTTTGGTACTAACTGGTCTACTTACTCATGGGTTGTTGGTGACTTATTCGGAGCACCGCTTGCGGTTGAAGGTATAGTTGCATTCTTTATGGAAGCAACATTTGCAGCAATTTCATTCTTTGGATGGAAAAGAGTAAGCAAAGGTGTTCACTTAGCATCTTCTTGGTTACTTGCAATCGGTTCAAACCTCTCAGCACTTTGGATTTTAATTGCAAACGGATTTATGCAGCATCCAAGCAATGAATTCGGTTTCTTCAACATAGAAACTTCAAGACTTGAAATGACTGACTTCTGGACACTAATTATGCAACCGGTGGCTCAGGTTAAATTCTTACACGTTGTAAGTGCCGGATATACTCTTGCATCAGTATTTGTTCTTGGTATTTCAGCACTTTATCTACTTAGAAAAAAACATGTTGATTTTGCAAAAAAATCAGCGGCAGTTGCGGCAGCGTTTGGTTTAATTTCTTCAATCGTGGTAGCAGTTATTGGTGATGAACACGCTTATGAAGTTGCAAACACTCAACCTACAAAAATAGCTTCTGCCGAAGGACTTTATGTAGGTGAAAAAGGCGCGCCTATTGTAGCTATTGGTATTCCTAAAAATTTACCTGCATCAGAAGTTACAAGCAATGATGAAACATTTGTATTTAAAATTGAACTTCCATATATGCTTTCACTTCTTGGAAAAAGAGACCCTAACGCATACGTGCCAGGTCTTAAAGATTTAATAGAAGGGAATGAAGAGTATGGAATTTGGCCTTTAAGTAAACTTGCTCAAATTGGTAAAGAAGCAAGAGAAGATTTATTTAAATATCACGAAGCTAAAAAAGCAGGCGATACTCAGGCTATGGAAGAAGCAAAAGCTGACTTTTACAAAGTTGTATGGGAAGACAAAGAAAAAGGTCTTAAACTTACAAAAGCTGACTTAATCGGATATGGATATTTTGCAAACAAAGATGTAAATCCTGAATTTATCCATCCACCTGTACCACCTGTATTTTATGCATTTCATATTATGGTTGGACTTGGATTCTGGTTTATTTTATTATTCTTAGCATCTTGGGTTACTATTATAAAAGGTACATTCGAAAACAATACTCTACTTCAAAAAGCAGCAGTTGTTTCAGTTCCACTTCCTTGGATTGCAACAAGCTTTGGATGGATGACTGCAGAAATCGGAAGACAACCATGGACAGTGTTTGGAGTACTTCCAACAGCTGAATCAGTTACACCAATCGCATTACAAAACGTACAAGCAACATTCTTTATGTTCCTAACAGCGTTTGTTATCCTTGGTATTGCTGAACTTAAAATCCTATTTACGGTCGTTAAATCTGGACCAAAAGGAGCGCACTAATGACTTGGGCACCAATTACAGTGGACGCAACACATTTTTATCTACAGGTTTATTGGTGGATAATAATTGCGGT
>Ga0256836_1001208_pt1 | contig 11842 bp, 13 predicted proteins | sample 4561380metaG_FD_185974 | JGI IMG/M metagenome (GOLD analysis project Ga0256836, IMG submission 185974) | Hydrothermal vent microbial communities from Guaymas Basin, Mexico - 4561-380 | ecosystem: Environmental > Aquatic > Marine > Hydrothermal vents | place: Mexico: Guaymas Basin | collected...
CATCAATCAAAGGTTGAGTTTGAGTGATAAAATAGATGAAATTATAAAATTTATTGATGGTGAAATTAATATTGATGTAAGGTTTGATGGGGAGAATGTTTGGTTAAGACAAGATGAAATAGCTTTATTGTTTGGTAAAGATAGGAGCGTAATTACAAGACATATAAATAAAATTTTAAAAGATAAAGAAGTAGATGAAAAAAGCAATGTGCAAAAAATGCACTTTGCAAATTCAGATAAGCCAGTTAAGCTTTATAGCTTAGATATTATTTTGGCAGTAGGATATAGAACTAATTCATCAAAAGCAATTAAATTTAGAAGATGGGCTACAAAAATTTTAAAAGATTATATTTTAAAAGGCTATGCGTTAAATAAAAATAGATTAGAAAAAAATTTTAATGAGTTTAAACAAGAAATTGAACTTTTACAAAAAGCAATTAAACAAAATTTAAGTGAAGTAAAGGCAAAGGGGTTTTTAAATATTATTACAAAATACGCTAAAAGCTGGATTTTACTTAATCAATTTGATGAAAACAGACTCAAAACTCCAAAAGGAAAAGAAGCAGAGTTTATACTTGATTATGATGAAGCTGTTAATGAAATAGAAAAGTTAAAAGGAGATTTAATTAACAAAAAAGAGGCAACCGAGCTATTTGGATTAGAGAGAGAAAGAAGTTTTAAAGGTATTATCAGGAATATATATCAAACATTTGGAGGAGTAGATTTACTTCCTACAATTGAAGAGAAGGCTGCAAACTTATTTTATTATATAGTTAAAGATCACCCATTTGTAGATGGCAATAAACGAATTGGTGCTTTTATTTTTATATTATTTTTGAATAAGAACAATTACTTATATGATAAAAATAATGAGATTAAAATTAATTCAAATGCGTTAGTATCTCTTGCTTTATTAATTGCCCATTCAAATCCAAATGAAAAAGATTTAATAATTAAGCTCATAATGAATTTAATAGCGGAATAACAGGGAGTTTTTATGAAAATTTTAATAAGCGCGATTGAGCCAAGTGCAAATTTACACTTAAAAGAAGTTTTAAAGAAATTAAATGGAGTTGATATTGTAGGAGTTTTTGATAAATCTTTTGGAGAGCCTGTAATTGATAGTAATGAATTTAATGTAATGGGGTTTTTTGATGTATTGCCAAAGATTAAGCTTGCAAAAGAGACTATTGAAAAACTAAGTAACTTAGCAGGTGAAGCTGATAAGATTTTATTGATTGACGCACCTTCATTTAATTTAAGGCTTGCTAAAAAAATAAAAGAAAAGTATCCAGATAAGGAGATAATTTATTATATTCTTCCAAAAGTTTGGGCTTGGAAGAAGGGGAGGATAAAAGAAGTTAATAAATATATTGATAAAAAGGCTTATATTTTTCCGTTTGAGAGAGAAATATGGAAAGATGGGATATATGTTGGAAATCCTCTTTTAGATGAGATTAAAACTTTTAGAAACGATAAAGAAAAGGGAAATGTAGCCTTTTTACCGGGTAGCAGGAAAAGTGAGATTAAATCTTTAATGCCTACTTTTAAAAAGCTTGCAAAAAAAATTGATAAAAAGCCTCTTCTTGCAATCCCACCTATTTATAAAGATAAAATAAATGAAATTTATGGGAGTGTAAAAGAGTTTGAAGTTGTTTTTGATGCAAAGGATGTTTTGTTAAAGAGCGATTTTGCCTATATCTGTTCAGGCACTGCTACTCTTGAAGCTGCGATTATTGGGACTCCTTTTGTTTTGATGTATAAGGCAAGATGGATTGAGTATTTAATTGCAAAGAGTTTAGTTAAGCTTAATTATGTTGGGCTTGCTAATATTATTTTTGAAAAAGAAGGGCTTGGTGAATTTCATAAAGAGTATTTGCAAAGGTTTGATACTGATAGGCTTTTGAAAGATTATAAAGAATCTGATTTAAAAGAGTTTCAGGAAAAATCAAAAAAGCTAAGAGATATTCTCAAACACGGAAGTGCCGAGAATGTAGCTAAACTTTTGGTATAATTAAATTAAAAAAGGATAAAAATGCATAAAGAACCTATGACAAAATACGGTTATGAAAAACTTTCAAAGGAATTGGAATATCTAAAAAATGTAGCGCGCCCAGAAGTTGCAAAAGAGATTGATGCAGCAAGAGAGCTTGGAGATTTAAAAGAAAATGCCGAATATCATGCGGCAAAAGAGAAACAAGCACTAATAGAAAGAAGAATTGCAGAACTTAGCGATATTTTAAGTAGAGCCGTAGTTGTTGACCCTACTCAACACGCTCATAACCGCGTCGCTTTTGGGAGTACTGTTTATTTAGTTGATGTTGATACTGATGAAGAGTTAAAGTATACAATCGTAGGAGCCCCGGAAGCTGACCCGGATAAAGGACTTATCTCTTATCACTCTCCTCTTGCAAAAGCGTTAATTGGTAAAGAAGTAGGAGATGAGGTTGAGGTTAAGCTTCCAGGTGGTGTTAAAGTGTATGAGATTGAGAAAATTTGTTATGAAGATATCTGCTTTACATAAGAGGGTGTTATGGTTTTAAAGATTAAAAAATTAAACAAAGACGCAATTATTCCGGCATATCAGACAAAAGAGGCTGCCGGGTTTGATTTGCATTCAATTGATGAGGTGGTAATAAAAAAAGGTGAGAGAAAGTTAATTTCAACCGGACTTGCTTTTGAGATTGAAAAAGGGTTTGAAATTCAAATTCGTCCAAGAAGTGGGCTTGCATATAAGCACGGAATAAGTGTTTTAAATTCTCCTGGGACAATTGATAGTGATTATAGAGGTGAGATAAAAGTATTGCTTATAAACCTTGGGGAAGAAGATTTTAAGATTAAAAGAGGAGATAGAATAGCCCAAGCTATAATAGCCCCAGTTGTTCAGGCTAAGATTATAGAAGTTGATGAACTTAGCGATACTAAAAGAGGGGCTGGCGGATTTGGAAGCACAGGAGTTTGAAATGATAAAAACAGCAGTTGTTGGAGCTAGCGGATATACAGGACTTGAACTTATAAAAATCCTTATAAATCATCCCCATTTTAAAATAAAAGGGCTTTTTGGAAGTGAGGGTGGAGGAAGGATTGAAGAGGTTTATCCTAGTTTAAAAGATGTGTTTGAGATGGATATTGAAAAAACGGATATTGAAAAACTTAAAAAGTTTGACTTAGTTTTTCTAGCAGTGCCTCACAAAACTGCTATGAATATAGTAAAAGAGCTTTACGGGCATACAAAAATAGTTGATTTTTCTGCTGATTATAGATTAAAACAGAAAAATTATGAAGATTATTATTGCCCTCACATAGACCCAAAAAATCTTGAAAATTCAGCTTACGGACTTCCTGAGGTTTTTAGGGAATATATTAAAAATTCAACTCTTATAGCAAACCCCGGATGCTATCCCACAGCTTCTATTTTGGCTTTGTATCCTTTTATTGAATATATTGAAGATGGAGTTTTTGTAGATGCAAAAAGCGGAGTTAGCGGGGCTGGGAAAAAACTTAGCTCCACAACCCACTTTGTAAAGGATAATGAAAATTTCTTTGCCTACAATCCAATAAAACATCGCCACTCAGTTGAAATAAAAGAAAAAACGGGGTTAAATGTGACTTTTGTCCCTCAGCTTCTTCCAATTACAAGAGGAATGCAGGTTAGTGTTTATGCAAAACTTAAAAAAGATATTGAGCCTCTTGAAGTTTTAAAAGAAAAATATAAGAATGAATCATTTATAAGAGTATTTGATAAACCAGTTGAAATTAAAAATGTTGCTGGGACGCATTTTTGTGATATATTTGCGGCAAAAAATGGGGATATGCTTTTTATAAATAGCGTAATTGACAATCTTTTAAGAGGGGCGTCCTCTCAGGCGGTTGCAAATGCCAATTTGATGTTTGGTTTTGATGAAGGACTTGCACTTCCAAGAGTTGCGTATGTTCCATAAAGATGTTGAGGTTAAAGAGGGGGCGGTTTTTATAGCTGATGTTCATTATAAAAAGGGGGATAGTGATTTTTTAGATTTGCTAAGCACTTGGTATAAATCCCCTCCTCCTCAAATATTTTTGGTTGGGGATATTTTTCATGCACTTTTGCCGTTTAAATATTTGATAGATTATAACTCAGAGGCTGTTGCTCTTATTAATATGCTTGCTTTAAGGAGTGAAGTTTATTATCTTCAAGGGAATCACGATTTTAATATTGAGAGTCTTTTTGTGAATGTAAATTTTGCAGATGCTTTTTGGGATAAAAAGAGAGATATTTTTTTAACTCATGGGCATTTAAATTCAGATATTGGATATAATATTTTTTTTTCTCTCTTAAAAAATGAATTTTTGGAGCTTTTTGCTCATTTTGTTTCTTTTAATTTTTTGTACCCTTGGGTTTTTAAATCAGTGCTTAACAAAAAGATTTGCTGCAAAGAGATTGAGAATTTTTTTGAGATTGCAAAAAAGAGATTAAGCAAAGTAGATTCTAAAATATTGGTGGAGGGACATTATCATCAAGGAAAGAGTTTTGAGATTGAAGGAAAAGAATATATAAATCTTCCTTCTTTTTATTGCTCAAAAAAGTATAGCGTATTTGAAGCTAGTCGTTTTTTAAATAAACCATATCGTTAAGCAATAAAAAAAGCTCCCCTAAAATCTCTTTTTGTTGTTCTTCATCTTTTATTGAGTTTTCAATGTTTGTTTTTAAGAGCCTTTCAACTTCATCAATATCATAATCCAAATCGATTAAAATTTCTCTTATTTTTTGGGTTGGTTCAATAAATTCAATTTCATAGTTTCCTTCGCTATTGAAATTAACAATTGCTTCGTTTGTGTAGCTAAAAAGATTATGTTTCATTCCAAGTATCTCTTGATACGCTCCTACTAAGAAAAATCCAAGGTAATAATCCTCTTTATCTAAATCTACATCGTGTAGATACAAAGGATACTCTTTGCTAAAAGGAATTTCTCCATCACTATCGCAAGTAATATCCCATATTGTTGCACTTCTATTTGGGGCTGTGGTTAGTTTTGTAAGTGGCATTATAGGGAATCTTTGTCCAAGTCCCCAAAAATCAGGTAGGCTTTGAAAGATGGAGAAATTTACGAGATATTTTTCTTGGATTTTTTCGTTAATTGCTTTTAAGTCTTTGTTTTTAAATCCTTTTAAAGTTGCATAAGTTATAGCTTTTTTTATAATTAAATTTACTAAAATTTCGCTATTGCTTCTATCTATTAAGTCAATATACCCTAAGTCAAAAAGAGTCAAAAGACTCTCAAAATGATCAAGTGCGTCATGGAAATATTCAATATAGTTATTCTCATCAATGCTTTTATACAAATCATAAAGCTCTTCTACAAGGTCTGGATTTTTATCTTTTAATCTAAGCCCTTTTTCAGTATACTCTTGGGAGAAAAGCTCAATTACCGGAGCTACTAAGATGGTTGAAGGGGATGCAATAAATCTTCCGCTTTCTGTAAAAATATCTGGCATTGGGACCTTTTTTTTGTTTGAAATCTCTTTTAAAAGATAAACTACATCATTGCTAAACTCTTCAATAGAGTAGTTTTTATCGCGATGATTTTCCCATTGAGAATACTCAACCGCAAGTCCGCCTCCAATATTAATGGCACTTAAATTTTTAGCTCCCATTTTTCTAAGGTCTGCGTAGATATTTCCAGCTTCCCTTATCGCTTTTTTTAGGGGGGATATATCATTAATTTGGCTTCCTATGTGAAAGTGAATCATTTTTAGTTTATCAAGCATTTTTTCTTTTTTTAATCTCTCAATTGCTTCAATAATTTCAGTAGAACTTAGTCCAAATTTACTCTCAATCCCACCGCTTTTTGCCCAAATACCAGCTCCGCTTGTGTGAAGGCGAATTCTTATTCCTATATTAACCGGTATCTCATCATACTCACGGCTTACTTCTATGATTGATTGGAGCTCATTTAGTCCTTCAATTGTAATAGTGACATTATATCCCATAAATCCGGCAATAAAGGCAAGGCGAATCATATCTTTATCTTTAAATCCGTTTATTGTAATAGGGGCTTGTTTGTTGTTATAAGCCATTGCAAGTATAAGCTCTGCTTTACTTCCAGCTTCAAGGCCGTAGTTGTATTTTTTTGCAATTTTTATTAAAGGTTTTATAAAGGTTGGAAATTGATTTACTTTTAGAGGAAAAACCGCTTTAAATTCACCCTTATAATCAAACTCTTTTATTGCTTTTTGAAAGGATGTATAAAGAGAGTGGATTTGTTTTCTTATAAGATGAGGGAAACGAATAAGGATTGGACCTTGGAAGCCTTTTTCTTTAATTTCATTTACGATATCAATAAGTGCTGGTTGATTGCCATAGTTTATTTTAAGTTTGCCATTTTCTATAAAAAAGTTGTTAGCCCCCCAAATATCAATACCATAATTCATATCTTGCCTTTATAGTTCTTTTTCAAAAAATTTTCCCTCTTTTAATTCATCTCCCCCTACAATTAAAGCCTTTTTAAAGTTACCTTTATCAGCTGCTTTTAGATGGGCTTTTAGGCTTTTTGGCTTAACTTCCACATACACTTTTTGGTTTTTTCTCAGTTTTCTTGCCTCTTTTTGAATAAATGGAATTGCTTCTTTTATCATAGCCCCCATATAAATCCCGCTTCTTTCTTCATCCTCTTTTACCAAATCCATAATCCTCTCAATCCCAATGGCAAATCCCACGGCTGGGGTTGGTTTTCCGCCAAGCATTTCAACTAACTTATCATACCTTCCACCACCTGCTATTGCACTTTGAGCTCCAATCTCATCTGATATAAACTCAAAAGTTGTTTTTGTATAGTAATCAAGTCCTCTTACTAAATGTTTGTCAACTTCATATTTTATTCCTAAATTATCAAGCCCTTTTTTTAACTCTTCAAAATCACTCTTACAATTTTCGCATAAATTATCTGTAATTTTTGGAGCATCTTTTAAAATTTTTTGGCAGGATTCGTTTTTACAATCAAGCGTCCTTATTGGGTTTTGAGTGATTCTTCTTTGGCAATCCTCGCAAAGTTTATCTTTATTTTCATTTAAAAATTCAGTTAGTTTTTCTTTATAACTTGGCATACACTCATTACATCCAAGAGAGTTGATTTTTAAAGTATATTTTATCCCAAGCTTATCAAAAATATCAGCCGCTAAGCTTATTATATTAATATCTTCATAAATGCTCGCTTCTTTAAAACTCTCAATTCCAAATTGATGAAATTCTCTAAGTCTCCCTTTTTGAGGGCGCTCATACCTAAACATTGGTCCAAAATACCAAAATCTCTTTGGAGTCTCTAACCTATCAAATTTATGCTCAATATAACTTCTAACAACCCCAGCTGTTCCTTCTGGGCGAAGGCATACATCATTTCCGCCTTTATCAATAAATTCATACATCTCTTTATTTACAATATCGCTACTCTCTCCAACACTTCTTTTAAATAGTTTAGTCTCTTCTAAAATTGGAGTTTCTATATAAGAAAAGCCATAACTCTGAGCCACTTCTCTTGCAGTATCAAATATCTTTAAAAATTTTGGGTCTAAAATATCTTTCATTCCTCTTAGAGCTTTTATCATTTGAAGCCTTTTTATTGAAATTTTACTAAAAATTGAGGTTTAGCGAAACATTCAAAAATAGCTTTGGAGTGAAGTGATACTCTTTTGAGACTAAGAGATATGGGGTAAAGTCCCAAAAGAGATAGTTTTTGTTAAAGAGGTTGTGGCGGTAGGTAAAGAAGAGTTTGTAAGAGTAAAAAAAGGGCAGCTTCTTTCTCTCTCCACTGATTGTAAATCCATAAATTCTAAGCAGACTTTTATAGTTTGTATTGGTAAAATACCACCCTAGTGAATAAAAGAGGTTACTTTTTTGGGTGGAGAGGTAGGTTTTTGAGATTACAAATGAGAGGTTGTCTTTGTTAAAGGGTTTATTAAAGCTAAGGCTTGTAATTTCTATATACTCCCTTTGAGGAGCATAGAAATAGGCATATTCTTTAAAAGTTATGTTTTTTGAGTAGAGGGTGATGAAGTTTTTATATTCTGAGCGGTAACTGAAATACGGTTTTATGACAAGGGATGGTTCTCTTTTGTAGAGTCTAAGCATCGGGGTGATTTTGAATTTATAGGTTTTTATTTTTGATTTTGTGGTGGTGGATTTTGATTTTATTTTTGTCTTTTCAAAAGAAGGAAAAATTACTCTTAAATCAAGAGAAGTTGAGAGTTTTTTGCTTTTTGTATCATAAGAGACTTTTGCTTTTAAAAAATTCTCTTTTGGGGCGATTTGTAAAAAGCTTGGCAAAAGAGAATTAAAAGAGTTTATTATAAGTTTTCTTATGTAAATTTTTTCTTCTACAATTGTATTGTTTGTCTCTTTTATTTTTTCTTTTAAAATAATATTGTCACTTGCGTGTAAAAATGATATTATAAAAATTAATTTTAATCTTTTCATATTTAGAAGTATACCAAAAGGAATTTTATGAATATTTTATTCATAGGCGATATTGTAGGTAGACCTGGCAGAAAGATTATAAAAAAATTTTTGCCTTTGTTAAAAAAAGAGTATAAGATTGATTATGTTATAGCCAATTACGAAAATGCTGCCCACGGATTTGGATTGACTCCAAAGGTATTTAAAGAGCTTAAAGAGAGCGGGATTGATATTTTTACCGGTGGCAATCACACTTTTGATAAGAAAAAGGAGATTTTGCCTCTCTTTGAGAATGAGTTTTTATTAAGACCACTTAACTATTTTGAAGCTCCTGGTAGGTGGTATTATGAGGATGAGAGGATTATTGTAATAAGTGCTATGGGGATTTTTTCAATGCCTTATGGCAAAAATCCTTTTATTGAGCTTAGGGAGTTTGTAAAGGATAAAGAGAAGTTTGTTTTTATAGATTTTCACGCAGAAGCCACGGCTGAGAAGAGGGCTTTGTTTTATCTTTTAAAAGGAAAAGTAGGAGCTATTATTGGGACTCACACCCATATTGGCACTGATGATTTGGAAATTGAGGATGGGACTTGTTATTTAACAGATATTGGGCTTAGCGGATGTAGGGATAATGTAATTGGTATGGAGGTAAATGGACCGATTGTCTCAATGCTCACAGGCTTAAAAGAGAGGTTTGATGTGCCTGATAAGTGCAAGAGTATTATGCAGTGTGTTGTTATTAAGAGTGATGGAAGATTTAGTAAAAGGGCTTTTAAACTTAAAGTTATTGATGATAAAATTATAAACACCCAAGAGGTAGAATATGAATAATTCATATGAGCTTTTAATGTGGCTTAGGGAAAAGGAGCTTTTAAAAAATTCTCCAAAATATTGGTGGCCAAATGCTTTTACTTTTGAGGTTGTGGTTGGGGCTATTTTAACTCAAAATACAAAGTGGGAGAGGGTGGAGGAGTCTTTGAATGCTTTAAAAAAAGAGTTTCCTCTTACTCCTCAAAATATAGCCTCTTTGGATACTTGGTATTTGGCATCTTTAATAAGACCAAGCGGTTTTTACAATCAAAAGGCAAAGAGACTTATTTTGTTAAGTCAAAACATAATCAAAGATTTTGGGGATTTTGAGGAGTTTAAGTTAAATGTTGATAGGGAGTGGCTTTTATCTCAAAAAGGGATAGGTTTTGAGAGTGCTGATAGTATCTTGTGTTATGCGTGCGGAAGGGATGTGATGGTGGTTGATAGTTATACAAACAGGCTTTTAAGAGAGTTTGGGTATGAGTTTGAGGGGTATGAAGAGTTAAAAGAGTGGATGGAGAGAGGGATTTTGGAAAATTGGGATAAGTTAAGAGGACTTTATGAAGATAATCTTAATTTATGTTTTGCAAGATTTCACGGTAAAATTGTTGAATTTATGAAAGGGAGAAGATGAGATATTCAAAAATAAGTTTTAGAAGTAATGAGGTTTTGCCTTATAAATTTTTAGGTTCGGCTATTAGAGGAGTTTTTGGGAGTAGTTTAAAAGATGTGGTTTGTATCAATCCAAGTAGAGAATGTAAGGGGTGTTTTGCAAAGGATGGGTGTTTGTTTTATGAGTTTTATGAGATGGATAATCCAAAATTTAGGTTGAATTTGGAGATGGGAGGAAAGCTTGATTTTGATATTATTCTCTTTAACGATAAAGCTCCTTATGTTATAAGTGCACTTTATAAAGCGTTTAGGGAAAAAGGTATTACAAAAGAGAGAATAAAGCCAGATTTTAAGTTATATTTTAATGATGAGCTTATTTTTGATGGAGAGTTTAGAAGGTTTGATAATAAAATGCTTGAATTTAAAAGTGATGAGAGAGAAGGTGAGATTACTTTAACTCTAAAAACCCCTCTTAGAATTAAGGAAAAAGGAAAGTTTGTAAGGGATGATATTAATGTAGAGACTATTTTAAGAAGTATTCATCACAGAAAATGCAAACTCACAGATTCTAAGATTACTAAACTTGATTTTAAGGGAGAGTGGGAGGTTTTGGATAAGGATTTATCGTTTGTTGATTTGGTTAGATTTTCAAATAGGCAAAAGAGTAAAATGAAGCTTGGGGGGATTGTGGGAGAGATTAAATTAAGGGTTGATAAAAAGACTTATAAAATGTTAAAACTTGGAGAACTCATTGGAGTTGGAAAACAGACAACTTTTGGACTTGGAAGGGTAGAAATTGGAGAATAAAACAAAAAGAATATTAGAACTTTTGGAGGATTTAAAGAGTGGAAAAGAGGTATGTGTAAAGTCGTGGGCTAAGAAAAAGGGGATAAGTGAGAGGAGCGTGCAAAGGTATATAAAAGAGATTAGCCAGTTTTATGAGATTGAGCTTTATAAAACAAAACAGGGATGTTATGAACTTCCACAACTTGATGAAATTAAAAAAAGGAGCATAGATAAAAGCGAACTTAGGGATTTTGAGAAGTTTGCTCATCTTGTGGCAGCACTGAGTCCAGAGTTTTTAAAGTTTTTAGGGGTTGAGGAGAAGATATTAAGAAGGATAGTTGATGAGAAAGTTTATTATCTAAAAGAGTCTCCTATTGAAGAGTTAAAATCCTCCGAGTTTTTAAAAGTGTTAAAGAGTGCTATTAAGTATAGAAAAGTTTTAGAGATTGAGTATGAGAGTGATAAAACCTACAATTTTGAGTTTAAACCTTATAAAATAGTTTTTAGCGAAGGTAACTGGTATTTAACGGGAATGAGCAATGATAAGATAAATAACGGCTTTAAGTTTTTGAGGCTAAACTTTATAAAAAATATCAAAGAGACTTCTAAAAGTTTTAAAAAAGATAGAGAGGTTGAGGATTTTATCTACAATTTTCAGTCCCTTTTTAGTAGATTTAAAGTTGTGCCGTTTGAGGTTATGGTAAGGGTTGATAAGGAAGTTAGTAGATTTTTTAAAGCTAAAAAATTTTTATCATCCCAAGCTATTATTGATGAAGATGAAAAGGGGCTTTTGATTAGGTATTATGTAACAAGTGATGAGGAGATTTTGTTTCTTGCTAAAAGATGGCTTCCTTATATGAAAATACTCTTTCCTTCTTATCTTCAAGAAAAACTCCAAGAACTTGCCAAAAAAATATTAACCGACACTTTTTAACTCTTTTTTGTTATCCTTTTTTTTAAAAGATATGTATATAATTGCTTATGATGTCAAAAATGAAAAAAATTATAAAGTCAGAAAAATGGCATATTCTTTTGCTTTTAGAGGGCAAAAGAGTGTTGTTGAAGCTCTTTTGGATAAGGAAAAGCTTGAAGAAGTTGCGCTTAAACTAAGCAGAGTAATTAATCTTGAAAAAGATAGAGTCCATATTGTTAGAGTAAAAAAATTTTTGTATCTTGGCAGGGCAAAGGGAATAACTTAAAAAGGG
>Ga0256836_1001211_pt1 | contig 11832 bp, 10 predicted proteins | sample 4561380metaG_FD_185974 | JGI IMG/M metagenome (GOLD analysis project Ga0256836, IMG submission 185974) | Hydrothermal vent microbial communities from Guaymas Basin, Mexico - 4561-380 | ecosystem: Environmental > Aquatic > Marine > Hydrothermal vents | place: Mexico: Guaymas Basin | collected...
AATGTTTTTGATTTTTGGAAATCCGGTAGATCATTCAAAATCTCCGCTTATGCATAACTATTTTTTTAAGAAAAAAAATATTAACGAATGTTATACAAGATACTGTTTAGAAAACGGAGAGGATATTATCAAAAAATTTAAAGAGCTTAAAATCAAAGGGGCAAATGTCACGGTTCCTCATAAAGAGTGGGCATTTAAATTATGTGATGAAGTAAGAGGAATCGCAAAAGAAATTGGAGCCGTAAATACGTTAGTTTTAGAAGATAATAAAGTTATAGGTTATAATACCGACGCACCGGGTTTTTTAGAAGCGATTAAAGAATTTGAATATAAAAACGTTTTAATTATTGGAGCCGGCGGAACTGCAAAAGCTTTAAGCCTCGTATTGCCTGAAGCTTCAATTTTAAACAGATCTGAAAAAAGACTGGAATATTTTAAAGAAAAAAATAAATCATGTTTTACCTGGGATGAAATTAGTACTTTTAATTTTGATCTGGTAATAAACACTACAAGCGCAGGACTAAATGACGAAAATTTACCGACACCTAAGGAGCTTTTAGAAGAAATTTTTAAAAACGCAGAGTATGCCGTTGATGTAATTTACGGCAAACAAACACCGTTTTTAAAACTTGCCGAAAAATATAACCTGAAAACAAAAACGGGACTTGATATGCTTGTATATCAGGGGATTCTTGCAATGGAGCTTTTTTTAAATAAAAAACTTGACAGAAAAAAAACGGCCGAAATTTATTTTGAAATCTTACGGTAAAGGCTCGTTTTTAAGTTCCACTTCGGCGCCTAATGCTTTAAATTTTTCTATTAGTTTTTCGTAACCTCTGAAAAGATGGTATATTCTATGGACGTTTGTTTCGCCTTTGGCTATAAGTCCTGCTAAAACTAGAGCTGAAGACGCCCTTAAATCCGTTGCCATTACATCGGCTCCCACAAGTTTGCTAGGGCCTACAACCGTTGCAATTTTGCTTTGTATTTTTATATTTGCACCGAGCCTGTTAAGTTCCGGGACATGCATAAATCTGTTTTCAAAAAGTCTCTCTTCAATAATGCTCACTCCCTCAGCCTGCGTGGCTATAGCCATAAACTGAGCCTGCATATCGGTAGGAAACCCCGGATATTCCATAGTTGAAATGTTGGTAGGAAGTATTTTTTCAGCGGGGAAAATGGTGATTTCGTTTTTAGTTGCTTCTAGCTTAAAGCCCATTTGCGAAAATTTGACAAGTACGCTTTCAAGATGTGCGGAAATTACGTTTTTTATGGTGATTTGAGAATTTGTTATCGCACCTGCAGCCAAATAAGTACCGGCTTCAATTCTGTCGGGGATAATTCTTTCTTCTTTAAAATCCAAAAGCTCGCCATCAGTCCCTTGAATTATTATTTCATTTGTCCCGATACCTTTTATTTCAACTCCGGCGTTTTGTAAAACTTCACATAACTGTATAACTTCGGGCTCTTTTGCAGCGTTTATGATTCTTGTTGTCCCTTTTGCGAGCGCTGCGGCCATTATAATATTTTCAGTGCCTGTTACGGTGATTTTGTCAAAAATGATATCGGCACCTTTTAATTTTCCCGTAGCGTGTATATAGCCGCCTTCGATTTTAATTTCAGCGCCCATCATTTCAAGGGCTTTTAAATGTAAATCAACCGGTCTAGCCCCTATTGCGCAGCCTCCAGGAAGAGAAACTTTACATTCCCCGAACCTTGCAAGAAGGGGACCTAAAACTAAAATGGATGCCCTCATGGTTTTTACAATTTCATAAACAGCCGTTGTGTTGTTTATATCGTTTGTGTTAATGTTTAAGATATTGTCATGAAATTTATAATCTGCACCTAAAAGATTAAACAGTTTAAGAAGCGTTTTTACATCCGCAACTTCGGGTACGTTTTGAAGCAGTACGTCGTTTTTGGCAAGTATTGTGGATGCTATTATCGGAAGTGCGGCGTTTTTAGCCCCGCTGATTTCGATACTTCCGCTTAATTTCGGGGAGTGTTTGATATTCAGATATTTATACATTTTCAAAACTTTTAAGCAGTTTTATTTCCTCAGCCCATATTTTGGGCTCTATTGTTTCAAGAATCAAGGGGATATTTTCTATTCTTTTATCCCGCATAATAAATTTAAACGCATCAAGTCCGATTTCACCTTTTCCCAAAGAGTGATGCCTATCAACCCTGCTTGCAAATTTTGCTTTTGAGTCGTTTATATGCATACCTTTAAGGTATTTAAAACCAATTATTTCATCAAATTCTTTCATTGTTTTTTCATAAGCTTCTTTTGTGCGGATGTCGTATCCTGCGGCAAATATATGCGCCGTATCGATACAAACCCCAATTCTTTCTTTGTCTTTTACTTTATCAATAATATATGCCAGATGTTCAAATTTATAGCCTAAATTGCTTCCCTGACCGGCAGTCGTTTCAATTACGAATATACAGCTTTCGGTTTCTTTAATTGCTTTGTTTACGTTTTCACTTATTAAATCAAGGCATTCTTCCTCGCTCATTTTTTTTAAATGGCTTCCCGGATGAAAATTGAGGTATTTAAGTCCTAATTGCTCAACCCTTTTTGCTTCGTCTATAAAAGCATTTAGGGATTTTTCCCTTTTTTCTGTTTCCGGATGTCCGAGATTTATAAGATAGCTATCATGCGGCAATATGGCATCGGTATTAAACCCGTGTATATCCATTAATTCTTTAAATTTGTTTATTGATTTTTCACTTAACGGTTTTGCTTTCCATTGTCTTTGGTTTTTTGTAAATAGTGCAAATCCGCTTGCATCAATATCCGCAGCGTTTTTTACGGCGTTTTCAACGCCTCCGCTTGCACTGACGTGTGCACCGACATATTTCATTAAGACCCTTTTTATCGGAATTTTATCAAAAAAAAGAAGAAAAGCTTAAGAAAGCTTAGGCCAAAGCAGTTTCCCGTTAGGGTTTGCAACCATGTGAATGTGCAGATGAAAAACTTCCTGACCGGCGTTTTTACCGTTATTTGTTATTAACCTATAATCTGTAATATTCAGCTCTTTTGCGACATTTTTAATAAATTCAGCCATTTCTGGCATAAGCTTGGCAGGAGTTTCGTCAAATTTAGCAAAATGCTCTTTTGGTATAATTAAAACATGTACCGGCGCAATTGGATTAATATCGTGAAATGCCAAAAATTTCTCATTTTCCAAAACTTTATTTGAAGGAATTTCACCTTTTACTATTTTACAGAAGATACATTCCATTGAAAGGCTCCTTTTTTTTTGGTAGTATTATATCTAAAAAACAAAAGGACTGTTTTGGTGGATTTATCAGAAATCAGTAAAGTTTTAAACCTTGAAGAACTTGAAAAAATAAGGGTTAAACTTTTAGGTAAAAATGGAATTATTACTCAACAATTTAAAGAACTTAAAAACATTGCGCCTGAAAAGAAAAAAGAGGTAGCAAAAGAGCTTAATGAATTAAAAGAAAAGGCAATAAATCTTATAGCCGAAAAGAAAAAAGAGCTTGAAGAGAAGTTATTAGAAGAGCAGCTTAAAAAAGAGAGAATTGACGTAACACAGTTTGTCCCAAAAACAACAGGTGCGATACATCCTATTACTGAAACCATGAATAAAATAATTGACTTTTTTACAAAAATGAATTTCAGTGTGGAAACCGGTCCCTTAGTGGAAGATGATTTTCACAATTTCGAAGCGCTTAACCTTCCAAAATACCATCCGGCTCGCGATATGCAGGATACTTTTTATTTTAAGGACGGTTCACTACTTAGGACACATACTTCACCCGTTCAAATCAGAACAATGCAAAAACAAAAACCTCCTATCAGAATGATAAGTCCCGGGGCGGTTTTCAGAAGGGATTATGATTTGACCCACACACCAATGTTTCACCAGGTTGAAGGGCTTGTCGTTGACGAAGCCGGAAAAGTCAGTTTTGCAAATCTGAAATTTATACTTGAGAGCTTTTTAATACATATATTTGGGGATGTAAAGGTAAGATTTAGACCTTCATTTTTCCCATTTACAGAACCGAGTGCAGAAGTTGATATAAGCTGTATATTCTGTGAAGGGAAAGGTTGCAGGGTTTGCTCTCAGACAGGATGGCTTGAAGTTTTGGGATGCGGTGTGGTTGATCCTAACGTATTTAAAGCCGTGGGATATGAAAACGTCAGCGGATACGCATTTGGCCTTGGAGTTGAAAGGTTTGCAATGCTTTTACACAGAATTAACGATTTAAGAAGTATGTACGAAGGAGATATCAGACTTATGGAGCAGTTTAAATGATAGTGACAAGAAGATGGCTGGAGGAATTTATTAATTTAGAAAATATTTCAACTCAGGAAATTATTAATACATTAAATAGAATAGGGCAGGAAGTCGAAGGTTATAAAAAATATGAAATTCCTGAAAATGTCGTAATAGGGAAAGTAATTGAGTGTGAAAAACATCCTAACGCAGATAAATTAAACGTATGCAAAGTGGATGTCGGAGAAGAAATACTTCAAATCGTATGCGGTGCGAGTAATGTTGTAAATGCCGAATATGTTGTTGTTTCAAAAGTGGGTGCGGTATTACCGGGTAATTTTAAAATCAAAAAGGCAAAATTAAGAGGAGTGGAAAGCCACGGTATGATTTGTGCCGCAAGAGAAATTGGACTTCCTGATTTTCATGAGGGCATTATGATTATGGATGATTCTTTGGGTGAACTTAAAACAGGGGAATATGCCGGTAAATATTTAAATGACGAAATAATAGAACTAGGAGTTACGGCAAACAGGGGGGATTGTTTCAGTATTTACGGGATTGCAAGAGAACTGAGTGCTGGGTTGAATGTTGATATGAAAAAACCTGAATTTTCTTATGAAGAGCTTCAAGAAGGCATAGGAAGGCTTGTAAACGTAGAGAAAAATGAAGTTAAACACTCTTCGCATCTGTTAAAAGCAATTAACGGACATTTAAAATCAAATTTAAAAATTGATTTAAGACTTGCTTTGTGCGAAATTGATTACAAAAACGAACAGGATAAGGTCGTTAAATATTGTATACATGCTACGGGAGTGTTATTAGTATTAAGCAATATCGGTGAAGTTTCTTTTGTCAGTGAAAAAGGAATTGATAAATATATAACACAAAACGGTGAATATATTGTAGGAGTTAAAAACAGCATAGAATTAAATGAAAACGATTCATATATAATAAATGCAAACTATATTGACCCTGAGTATGTAAGTGAAATTGTTTTTATAAACGCTCTTAAAACGGATGAATATTTCTTTAGGGCAAGCAGAGGCAGCGAACCGAATTTAAATTTCGGAATTAATTATTTTTTAAATGAAGCAAAACTGCCTGTTTATTCGGGAAGCATAGATTTAAGCACTGAAACACCATCAAGATACATTAATTTAGATATTGCGGCAATAAAAAATATTATCGGGGCTGAAATTAATGATAAAGAAGTTGTTGAAATACTTAAAAAACTCGGATTTGAAGTAGAAGTTTTAAATGAAGAAAATATGAAAATAAAGGTGCCTTCTTTTAGAAGTGATATTAAAAATATTCAGGATGTTGCAGAAGAAATTTTAAGAATTTACGGAATTGATAAAATAGATTCAAAACCGTTAAATTTTGAAGAAACTAACAGAATCAACGAAATTATGGAATTTCAGGAATTTTTAAACAGATTAAAATATAAAGCTGTGTCACAAGGATTTTATGAAGCTCTTCATTTTATTTTTGATGATAAAGAAAGACTTCAAAAATACGGTTTTGAAGTAGTGGATGAGCATCTTGATTTAATCAATCCGATAGTAAAAGAACTTGACACCCTAAGAAGCACTCTTTTACTTCAATTACTAGAAGATATAGCAAGAAACAAGGCTAACGGATATAAGAGGGTATATTTATTTACCGCAGGGAGCGTATATAATAAAAATAGAGAAGAATCCCAAAAAATTGCGTTTGTAATTAATGGATTTGAGGATTATGAAAACCCTGAAAACCACGGAAAACCTAAAAATGTCGATTTTAAAACTATTGTAGATAAACTTTCACAAATTATAGGTGAGTTTACTCTTGTTGAAAACGATTTTCATCCTATAGCGCATCCATATCAAAATGCTAAAATTATTCAAAACGGTAAAAGCATAGGTGTGGTTGCAAAACTTCATCCTAAAATTGCAAAAGATTTTGATATTGATGATACTTATTTTGCAGAAATTGAACTTGATAAATTACAAAATGTAACAAAACAGGCAAGTGAAATTAACAAATTTCCAAAAGTAACACGCGATTTAAGTCTGGTAGTGGATAAAAATATACCGTATAAAGATATTTATGAATATATTATTTCATTAAAAATCTGTGAATTAAAAGATTTTTATCCTATAGATATTTACGATTTGGGAGAAAACAACTCACTTACCGTAAGATTTGTAATTCAAGGGGAAAAAACTCTTACAGATTCGGAAATTAATGCTATAATGGAGAAAATTTTAAATCAACTCGAAAGCAAAGGAATTAAGCTTAGATGATTTTAGAAGTAGTTGGCGGCAGAAAATTTGAAGAAGAGTTTGTAGTAGACGCTGATAAATCCATTTCACACAGATGTGCGATTTTTTCGCTTTTAACAAACGGGGAAAATATCGTAAAAAATTATCTTCGTGCCGAAGATACCTTAAATTCCCTTGAAATTGCAAAAGCTTTAGGAGCTGAAATTGAAGATAACGGAAAAACCATCATAATAAAAGCTCCTGAAAATCTTCAAGAGGCCGAAGATGTTTTATATTGCGGAAATTCCGGAACTACCATTAGAATTTATATGGGACTTTTAGCCGGGATTGACGGATTTTTTGTATTAAGCGGTGATCAGTATTTAAGAAAACGCCCTATGAGAAGAGTGGCTGATCCTTTAAGAAGCATCGGTGCAAAGATTGACGGAAGAAAAAACGGCGATTTAGCCCCTTTGGCCGTAAGAGGCGGCAAACTTAAATCGTTTAATTATTCAAGCAAAATTGCATCCGCACAGGTAAAATCGGCTATGATTTTAGCAGCACTTAATGCCGATAAACCTTCATACTATGAAGAGCCGATACTCAGCCGCGACCATACCGAAAGAATGCTTAAAGGCATGGGAGCAAATCTCGAATGTAAAATGGAAAATGGAAAATGGAAAATTAAAATACATCCCCTTACAAAAAAACTCGAACCTTTAAATATTGAAGTGCCAAATGATCCAAGCAGTGCGTTTTTCTTTGCCGTTGCGGCGGCTATAACCGATTCTATTGCAATTATTAAAAATGTAACTCTTAATCCTACAAGAATAGAAAGTTACAAAGCGCTTGAAAAAATGGGAGCGGATATTGAATATGTTTTAAAAGAAGATAAATACGAACCTATCGGTGATATTATAGTAAAAGGTGCAAAATTAAAAGCAATTGAAGTTAGCGAAAACATTCCTTGGCTGATCGATGAACTGCCGGCTCTTGCTATGGCTATGGCGGTGGCCGAGGGAAAAAGTATTGTAAAAAACGCTAAAGAACTCAGAGTCAAAGAATCTGATAGAATTTCTACGGTAGTAAACGGACTTAAAGCCTGCGGAATAGAGGTTAAAGAATATGAAGACGGATATGAAATAACTGGCGGCGTTCCTAAAAAAGCCGAAATTGATTCGAATGGTGATCATAGAATAGCTATGAGCTTTGCAATCTTAGGACTTCTTTGCGGAATGAAAATCGATAAAGCCGAAAGTATAAACACTTCTTTTCCGAACTTTTTTAAACTTTTTGAAAAAATAGCTGATTTTAAGGTTAATGATGATAATTGAGAAAGCCAAAAGCTACGGGTTTTGTTTCGGGGTAAAAAGAGCGGTTGAAATTGCGGAGGGATCTAAAAACGCCGTAACACTGGGTCCTCTTATCCACAATCCCCTTGAAATTGAACGACTTGCAAAAAACTATAACGTAAAATATATTGAAAGTATCGAAGATATTGATAACGACGTAAAGAGGGTAATAGTTAGAACGCACGGAATTCCTAAAGATAAATTACATAAATTAAAAGAAAAAAACGTGGAAATTATAGATGCAACGTGTCCTTTTGTAAAAAAACCGCAAGAAATTGTGGAAGAAATGAGTAAACTAGGCTATGATATAGTAATTTTCGGTGATAAAAACCATCCTGAAATACAAGGGGTTATGAGTTATTCGGTGCATAATAGAGTTTATGTTGTACTCTCCCCCAAAGAGCTTGAAAATATAAAATTAAAAGAACGCATTGCAACCGTAGCCCAAACCACCAGAAAAATAAAAGATTATTTAGAAATTACCAATTATCTTATTCAAAGGCATAAGGAAGTAAGGGTATTTAATACAATATGCAATGCAACGTTTGAAAATCAGGATGCCGTTAGAGAACTTGCAAAAAAAGCCGATATTATGATAATAATAGGCGGTAAAAACTCATCAAACACGAAACAGTTATATAATATTGCAAAAGAGTTTTGTGAAGCCTATCTGGTTGAAAGTGAAGAAGAGTTAAAAAAAGAGTGGTTTAAAGGTAAAAAGCACTGTGGCATCAGTGCCGGTGCTTCCACACCTGAGTGGTTGGTTGAAAAAATAATCTCAAGAATAAAGGAATTAGCATGAGCGAATTAAAAATAGGTGATGTGGTAGAATTTAAAATAGAAAAATTAATCAAAGGCGGATTTGTTGGATATGTTGACGGAGTGGAAATTTTTCTTCCTAAGAGTCTCAGCGGGCTGAAAGAAGACGAAAGCGTAATCGGTAAAACCGTAAAGGCATATGTTAAAGAATTTAAGCAAAATTCTGTCGTAGTGGATAGAAAGGCGTATCTGAACGATATCAAAGAAAAACTTGAAAATAGAGCCGGTGAAATAATAGATGCCGTAGTTACAAAAGTAAAACCGAAAGGACTTGTTATTGACATAGACGGTATAAGCGGTTTTGTGCCTAAAGAAGAGATTTTTTACAAAAAAATAGACCACCGTCAGTTTTTCAGTGAAGGTGATGAAATTCAGGTTAAATTAGTTGATCCTCTCAGAAGAATTTTTTCCATTAAAAAAACCCTTCCAAATCCGTGGGATGAAGTAAAAGAATTAAATATAGGAGACGTTGTAAAGGTTAGTGTATCGCATATTACCGATTATGGAGCGTTTGTAGACCTTGGAAACGGGGTGGAAGGATTTTTGCATATAAGTGAAATAAACTGGGACGGAATTAACGATTTGACGTTGGGTGACGAAATAGAAGTTGAAATTGTTGAAATTAATCCGGAAGCTGAAAAATTGAGAGTATCAAGAAAAAATCTTTTAACAAAACCGGCAGTAATATTTGCACAAAAACATAATGTTGGAGATGTTGTTGAAGGCGTTATAACTAAATTCATAAATGTCGGGGCATTTGTTGAAATAGACGGAATTAGCACCCTTTTACCGAATAAATTTGCTTCTTACAAAAAAGGTGAAAAAGCAAATGAAATATTCAATATCGGCGATAAACTTGAATTTAAAATAATTACAATTTCACCTGATGAAAATAAGGTAATAGTTTCAAGAAAAGACGCAATGCCAAATCCTTACGATACGTTTGCCAAGAATCATCAAATAGGTGACGAAGTTGAAGGAAAAGTTAAATATATTACCGATTTTGGAATGTTTATTGATTTGGGAGATATCGAAGCGCTTGTTAGAAAAGAAGATTATAAAAACGAATATCAAATAGGCGACACCTTTAAAGGTAAAATAATAGAAATAAACGGTGATAGAGTAAAACTTGCTGAATGAAAATAATAATTTCAATATTAACAATAATTATAGCGGCAATTTTATTTATTACTTATGATAAAATTTCACAGCCGGAGATTGAGAAAATTCAACCAACCAAGCAGACAATAACAAAAACAGAGGCAGAGGGTGATGTATTAAAACTCTCTTTTAATTCTTTCACTTTTCCGGCAAGAGAACTTTTTATGAAAATTGATTTTAAAGAGTATAAAAATATTATACTCTATAAAGTCACCATTAATGCAAATGACGAATACGCAATATTTAACATAAAAGCCATACTTGAAAATGAAAATATTGCATATTCGATGCTTGAAAAGAAAAAAACGGAAATTTTTATTTTATTTAAGACATTGCAGCAGGCGGAAAGAATTATTAATATTTTTAAAAGTTACAATTTTAAAATAAAAATAGAAAAAATAATCAAAAGGATATAAATGAAAGTAGTAGTATGTGATCCGATTCATGAAGCGGGATTTGAAATACTAAAAAAAGCAAAAGACATAGAATTAATAGATGCTAGCAGAACACCTAAAGACGAACTTCTTAAAATAATCGAAGATGCAGATGGTGTTATTACAAGAAGTCCGACTCCGGTTGATGAAAAATTCCTCTCACACGCTAAAAAGTTAAAAGCTGTCGTAAGGGCAGGTGTAGGTGTTGATAACGTTGACATGGAAGCGGCAAGTAAAAGAGGCGTTATTATAATGAATGTACCTACTGCTAACACATTGGCCGCTGTTGAGCTTACAATGACGCATTTATTAACGGCTGCAAGAAGTTTTACAAACGCAGTGTGGAATTTAAAAAAAGAGCATGAATGGAACAGGGAAAAATGGCTTGGAATCGAGCTTGCCGGAAAAAAACTTGGAATTATAGGGTTTGGTAATATAGGTAGCCGTGTCGGTATCAGGGCAAAAGCACTTGAAATGGATGTAATAGCATACGACCCGTATATTGACCCAAGCAAAGCGACTGATTTGGGATGTAAATACACAACTGATTTTGAAGAAATTTTAAAATGTGATTTTATTACCATACACACCCCTAAAACCAAAGAAACAATCAATATGATTACAAAAAAAGAAATTGAAAAAATGAAAGACGGGGTTGTTTTAATCAACTGTGCAAGAGGGGGACTTTACAACGAAAAAGACGTTGCAGAAGCCCTTAAATCAGGTAAAATTGCTTGGCTTGGAATTGACGTGTTTGAAAAAGAACCAATTACAGACCATCCTTTCTTTGAACTTGAAAACACTTCAGTTACACCTCATATAGGTGCAAACACACGTGAATCTCAGGAAAGAATCGCCGTACAGGCTGCGGAAGCTATTATTGAAGCTCTTAGAGGCAGTAGCTATCCGAATGCTCTTAATCTTCCGATTAATACCGCAAATACACCTGAATGGGTAATTAAATATCTTGAACTTTCACAGAAAATGGGATATATCATATCTCAGGTAATTAATAAATCCATTAAAAAAGTAAAAGTAAATTTAAGCGGTAATATATCTAAAGAAGAAAAATCCGTTTTAACTTTTGCACTTGTGGGTCTTCTTCAAAACATAACCGAAAACGTAAATTACGTAAATGCTGAATTTTTGGCTGCTGAAAAAGGCATAGTAACAGAAACGAAAGAAATTAAAAATGAAACATACAAAAATCTTGTAAATATCAAAGTAATTACGGATGAAGGGGAATATTCAATCAGCGGGACTATGCTTGAAGCCCATCCTAGAATTGTAGAGTTTAAAGGATTCGATTTAGAATTTGAACCAAAAGGTAAAATGATATTCTTTAAAAATACGGACGTACCGGGAGTTATTGGAGAAGTTGGTATGACTTTAGCAAAATACAATATAAACATAGCTGACTTTAGACTCGGAAGAAACAAAGAAAATCAGGCAATGGCGGTTATTATAGTGGATAATGATGTTAATGAAGAGGTTTTAAACGAACTAAGAAATCTAAAAGCGGCATTAAGTGTAGGATATGCAGAAATTTAATTAAGTAGTTAAGTTGTGAAGT
>Ga0256836_1001213_pt1 | contig 11812 bp, 10 predicted proteins | sample 4561380metaG_FD_185974 | JGI IMG/M metagenome (GOLD analysis project Ga0256836, IMG submission 185974) | Hydrothermal vent microbial communities from Guaymas Basin, Mexico - 4561-380 | ecosystem: Environmental > Aquatic > Marine > Hydrothermal vents | place: Mexico: Guaymas Basin | collected...
GGTCTTAACATTATCCTCAAGGGTCTTAGCACCTTTCAGTAGATCATCTGCCAATTTATCTTGTTTCTGGCTACCCTGTGTAACCCTCTGGGAAACGGCATCTACTGTCTCTGCCAACTTAAGAAGATTATCAGTAGAACGACTAACCTCCTCAGTAGAGGCTGTTAGCTCTTCTGAGACTGCAGCAAGGTCCTCTGCCATAGAAGACAGTTTCTCAACATCGGTGGCCGTATCTTGTAAGCTATGGGCTACCTCTTCTCCACTGCGTGTTGCCTCACCAAGGGCTTCAGTTGTAGATTTCACATCCCCAGCCAGTCTGCTGGCAAACTCAGAAAGTCCAGACATAATCTCCTCAATGCGGCCAACAGATTCTGTAGACATCTCTTCCAGCTTTCTTATTTCTTCTGACACAACGGCAAACCCTTTACCGGCCTCTCCGGCACGGGCTGCCTCAATAGCGGCATTGAGGGCAAGGAGATTGGTCTTCTTGGCAATATTTCTGATCTCTTCTATGATAGAACCAACCTCAGATGACACTTTGGAAAACTCTTCAGTTAATGCATTAACCTTTTGCATCTGCTGGTTAAGATTGCTGAAGGTTGCGATAACAGACTGCAAATTCTGGATATTCTCCTTCGTCCTATCTTGCATTGATATAGAAAAGTTACTAAGGGCTCCAGCACTGTCGGCGAGAGATTGGGAAGCTTTACGAATGCCATCTATGTTATCAGAAATCATCGCCGTTGCCCCCGTCAGCGTATCCACCTCTTTGCTAAGATTATTGGAGACATTGGACATATCCTCTGCAAGATTAGACACATCTGTACTCACTCCCATAACCGTAGTCATAACACTATCAATAGCCATAGCTGTCTGTTCAACGCCACGAAGCACCTCTTCTTAGACTGTAAGGCCTCCTGCGTAGCTTCATGGGCTTTTCTGTATACATTTGAAAAGTCTATAAGCAAGGCTATGGCAGAAACAACAACGGCCAAGAGCATGCCTATAGCTACAGGATTCAAAATAAGATGAATAACGCCAAGTGCACCTAAGATACCAAAGATATAAGAAAGGCCCATAAAGGCCAAACCGCCAAGAATAAATCTCTCTGCAACCCCTTCAGCCAACATAATGTAATAACCTGAGGTGTAAAAGTATAACAACAGCATGAAAATATCCATTATTTTTATAAAAGTTTGAAAACCAGCATAATTGGGAATAAGAAAACTCAGCACCACCAAGCCATAAAAAACATATAGTAGTTTCTCAAACCAAGGCTTCAAATCTCCTCTTATAAACATCAACATTGCTTGCAAAAACATAGTAGCACCAACAACCATGGCAACATCGCGGATCTTTTTCATTGTAAAGTAGTCAATAGGTAAATAAAACACACTTTCTCTCAGTGTTGTGACATATACAATAATAAACGCCAAACCAAACAACAGATAGCTCTTTCTCTCTCTACCAGTAAGAAAATACAGCATGATAAAAAGCAATCCAACCATTACCATAACGGCACCATCAGCTATAAATATACCCTGATGCCAGAAATTATTGACATATTTATACTCATATGCATTCCAGCTATCATCGGTGATAAATGCAGGCTGGGTTGTAAAACCATAGCCATATTTATAAGAAAGGTCTATCTCTATCCTGTGTGTGCCGGGAATAAGCTTCATAGGGAAAATCTCAGTGACAGGGGCCGAGTTGACATACGCCGCTTTGCTCTTCTCTATCTGCCCTACAAGATTATCATCAACAACAACTCTATATCCTCCACCGGCTACAAAGTTGGGTATAACAAGATAATATACATCTGCCTTATCTACACTAATTGTCGTCCACAGAGATACCTTTGTAAAATCAGACCTGTAATCCTCAACAAAGCCAGAAACTTCCTTAGCCCCTGTAGCATGCCACTTGTCAATGACAGTAGTAGGCTGATACCTATCCATAGACAGTGTGGCCACAAAGCCAAAGTATGCACCCACTATAATCAGAAACAACACAAGAAATATCAGGACATTCTTTACAACCCTCATGATAAGCACTTCATCAAATATTATGTTGAGACTGCTATTGAAATCAATCTATCTATACCGATACTACCATCAGTCTTATACTTTTCCACATCTTTCAGACACGGATAATCTTATAGAAAAAAGGCAGGCTAAGACATCGCATCTCTGATGCGGGGTAGTTCACATTTGCAAGGGGTTATAATAAATATGCATACACAATCATTACCGTTATCAAAGAGGGAACGCATGGCAAAGCACGGAATAAAAAGAACGCTAATCAACACAACAGCAATGTTCCTTGTTATTGGTCTCCTTGTTGCTGCTATTCACTATACACGAACATCGGCAGATATGATGGAAATACTACAAAAACGTATCGCATACACCGAAGAGATTTCATTAAGCATGCAGAAATTGTACACCTCTATGGACAACAAGTGGAAAAAAGAGCGTATTAACTTTACCAAATTACAGACCATTATCATAGCAGACTCTATCCAGCTGGCATATCAAACTACAGGCAGCGTGGGATTTGCCAGAGATATAGCCAATACTTTAGTAATAATGACATATAACTTTTCACCCAACACATACTCGTATGTGCTTGATACACAAAGTGGACTGGCAGTATCACATCCCACAGACACATCAGCTGGTCCTCCACACTACATCGCAGAAAAAATCATTTCTGCATGTCCCGAAGGACTGACATCGTATAAATGGTATAAACCGGGTATAAGCTCGCAAACCGAGAAATTTGCCTACATAAAGTGTATACCATCACTTCACTGGGCCGTAGGCACATCATTATATCTTGACGACATTGAAAATTCACTCAATACTGTAAAACAATACATTGCGGAAACTATAGACACTTTGGCCAAGCCCCTTGAAAGTTATATTGACTTTCATATCTATCATAAACTGCCCCCTGATATTGCCGACATACCTCCTACAGGTAAAGTTGTGAGAACAAATGGGACATACATAGGCATCGTACACAGCAGTATTACAGGACTTTACTATGTATACAGTATCACCAACACAACTATCGTTAAAAGAACATTGTGGTCTTCATTACCATTCCTACTCATTATGCTATTTTTACTTCTTGTTGTCTACTTCAACATCAAGACCACCATGGAAAAGGAAAAACTCCTTGAAGACATATGGAATGAACTATCAGGTATAGAACAAACAAGTACTGTTAGCAAAGAAAGGCTACTGGCCATGATCAAAAAACGTATAGAAGAGATAGAATCCGCACTGACTATCAAAGAATTTGTTGGAGAACTGTCTTCTCTCATCGCAGCAGCCGGAACACTGACAGAAGCACTAGAATATATGTACAATTACCTGATTACCCCATTCAAACTAAAAGGGCTTTATCTATATATGGAAAAGCAGGGGAAAAATGTCCTTGTCACCCATATAGGCCAAAACACGGGTATCTCCACAACAATACCATTTCAAGTGAAAGACAAGTCTTACAAACTCACTGTTTACACTGAAGAACCTTTATCTTCCTTAGAGATAGAAATACTGGGCGAAATCTTAAAAACATTTTACTCCAAATTAGAAGACATAGATGAATCACTCACCGATCCACTTACTGGAGCGTATACCCGCCGTTATCTTGAGGATTATGGTAACGAACTTATATCAGAAGAGAAACCTTGTGCTGTGCTCATGCTTGACCTTGATCACTTTAAAGAGGTCAACGATACACTGGGCCACGATGAAGGTGACAGGGTGCTAAAAGAGGTTGTTTCCCGTATAGAGAGCACCATTAGGCCTTCAGATATCGTTATTAGAATGGGCGGAGACGAGTTTGTCATTATTATGAAAGACATCAGTTATAATGCTATGTGTCATGCTGCTGAGCGTATCAGGGAACATATCAAAGAGCCACCTATTGTAAAAGACATACCTGTTAGTGCATCTATAGGAGCTGTATATAAAGGGGCCGGTCAAGAAATAGATATAGATACGCTTATCAAGACGGCAGATAATGCCATGTACAAGGCCAAAGAAAAGAGGGACAATGTCGTATGCGTGCAGGTAAGTTAGCAGGTGGACTTATATTGGCAACTGGGTCATTAACTATCACTATATACCTATTTGTAGCGAAAGGCATCATGACAGGTATGTTGGTAATCATTGCATCAGTCCTTGCCCTACTTGGAGGTATCGTTATTGGCAAATCACTGACCACAAACAAGATAGCCTCCCTGCTTCAGGAAGAACTACCAGAAGTAAACGAAGACGGCATAGCCCATATCATAGAGAGATTCAAGAGGGGAATAGACAGTGCTAAGCCGCTGGCTGACCTTGCCATGCACCTTGAAGAGGTGGTAGATAGGGAAACGGCAGCAAGGGTGGGAGCGGCATATCTACTGGCAACACTACCTATATTTGAAATATCCCTTGAGGTTATCAGTCCCCGTGGAGACAAAGAGGTTATATCTACAGTGTGGGGAGACCGGGAAAAACCCCAAAACAGCAGACGCATAGTGATCCAGAAGAAAGACAGCGAAGGCAATATACTCATTCTTAGCATCACAACCGATGAAGAACATGCTAGGGAGACAACTGAGATAGGAATGAAGGTATTAGAGATGATTATCAGACGCTGGAACAACCTCATTAAGATGTATACAGACCCCCTGACAGGGGCAAGAAACAGGGGATACCTACCTGTGCTTATGCGGAGGCTGAGAGGACACAAAGAGAGTATTGCCGTGTTTATGATAGACCTTGACCACTTCAAAGAGGTTAATGATACATTGGGACATGATGAGGGGGACAAAGTACTTGTAGAAGTTGTCAGACGTATAAAAAAGGTGCTTCGCAGTGGAGATGAAATTATCAGATACGGTGGCGATGAGTTTGTTATTGTCATCAAAGATGTAGGACTTCGCACCACATATACTATTGCCGACCGTATAAAAACATCTATCGCCAATCCACCTATTGTAGAAACTATACCGGTTACGGCATCTATAGGTGTAGCCTACAAGATGAAAAATATACCATTTGATCCGGAAAAAGCCCTAAAAACAGCAGATGAGGCATTATATAAATCAAAAGAGAGAAGAAACACATACTATGTATTTGAGGCATCTTAAGTGATAAGATGCATATGAGGTGATAGCATGGCAGAGCATATAGAGATACCTGAAACACATACACGGGCACTGGCAACATACACGGTTTTCTTACTTGACCTTGAGGATGTGGCCACTATACCGGCATCACACTTTTTACAGGAAAGCGCAGAAAGCTATGAGGGATTACTGCCTCAGATAGCAGAATCCGACAGCCTCATGTTTGATACCATTATCGGTATCATCACAGCCCATGTCATCAGTGCACTACTGCCACCGGTTTTCGCACCGGCCTTTGAAAATGACAATCCCCTTATACAGGTTAAGGGCACCATTAGGCTGATGCAGGGCGAAGAGGTTATGTCCTGGCTGAAAAGCTCACTGGAAAACACCGTTATATCGCTTGTCATAGAAAACCCCGACCTTATAGATGCATTTGCCGAAGAGATATCGGAAATGACCAGCCAATTTACCGAAACCAATGATATAGCATCTTTACAAGAGATTAGTCCAGATACATTCGTGGAAATCTATAAACTCAGTACAGAAGCCGGAAAGAAACTACTAAAAGAGATTCCACTTATCATTACCCAGGCAAATCCTTTCACTACCATGATGCTTGAGTTGTATTCCTCTGTGGCCGTTGGTGTACAGACAAGTCTTGTGCTGTCGCTAAAAACCGATGGCTGGGATGAAGAAAAGGAGCTAACCGTCAGTAAATTCACCACCTATATGATCGCATATCGCTTATCTAAATTATTTGCTCCACATATCTATCATCCGCATGATATGGCTACAAGTGCCCTCAACAAACTTGTCAAGGGTAATATCATTAGAAACTATGCTGAGCTATTGAGAAAGAGCGTTGAGATCATGGAAGATATGAATATGTCTGGTATCTCATGGGAAGAGATGAGAAAAGATCCCAGCATATTTCCCGAAGTACTACGGCAGGCCCGAGATAGCGTTTAGCTTGTATATACTTTATACTTTACCAGTGGTCTAAATACACCATAGACATAGTAAATTTTGTATACATTCCACAGAGCTATAAGAAGAGAGCCCCATATCCAGCCTTTTGCCATGGTAGATGTTAGGATAATAGCAAAAGACACGGCATAGAATATAAGGCCAAGAATCCTAGCCCACTTCTCCACTGTTGCAAGGAAGACAAATCTCTTCACATTCTGCTCTGACTCCAGAGACTTAATAACCTGCCACGCATCTTGGGGATACAAAAGACCATTTTTAGCATACTTGCTAAGTGCTTCCCACCATGTCTTTTCGCAGTCTTTAAGACGATCACTTCCCCTATCATAAAGCTTGTAATGGTCTGATGACACAGATATGAATCCCAGCACCTCAAACCACAAAAAAGCCCTTGTTGCCGTGCAGTCTTTTCTCCTGAGCTTCATCACGGCTAAAACCTCTGCCGTGATAAAGAAAATCATAGACAGCAGAAAAGAGAAAAATGCCACAGCGGCCAAAGTATCTGCATTCATATGTCTATACCTCCTTTATACGTCTCAGTTTTTCGTTTAGGCTCTCAAGACGACTAATCATATTTCTACTATGCCTAAGAACCTTCTCACTCTCTCCAAGGATATCATCTATATCCTTTTTTATATGGGAAACTTTTTGCAGTGTCTCCTTGTGCTTTTGCGAAGCATCTGCCAAAGATTTCATCATGTATGCAGAGCGAATAAATGCATAAAGCGATGTAGGACCTACCATATATACACCCTTGGAAAACGCATAGTCTACCAACGCAGAATCTGAAACAATCTCATTTAGTATAGCATCTGATGGCACATACATTAGGGCAAACCCTGTATCAGAATAGGGCACATATTTAGAAACTTCATCTATACGCCTTTTCACCTCAGAGCTATCACCATATGTAAATTTACTATCTACAGGTACCTCAACGATACCAGACCCCATATTCAGTTTTAGAAGCACATCTACACGGTAAGGCCCCAATGATACCTGCGTTTCATACTCACCGGGCAACAGTATACGCTCAAGGAGAAACTGTAGGGCCATCTCACCACTGCGTCCTCTACTGCCCACAATACTCTCATATAGCCGGCCAATTTTAGGGGATATCTCCTGCAAAGAGCGAGATACCTGGGACACCATCTGAACACTATCAAACACATGCTTATCTACATGGTCAAGAACCCCAATCTTGCCATCAATCTTACCCAATGCCACATTACCTTGCTGTACCTGTCCAACGAGGCTATCCACCATATCTTGCAATCGCCTTATCTCTTCTCCCAACCGTTTCTTTTCAGATACATACCACAGTGTTAGCATAATGTTGTATAATAAAAAGACAACCAGTGAAACACCAAAAAACCATTCCATATACTCACCACCTACCTATTGACATATAATTGCAACTTTGGTAGAATATTATCACGAAATAAGGGAACATAGGAGAGGAACCACCTCCCTTCCCCCTCCCCTCCCTCCTATGAAATAAGGGCACCGAGGGACGGTGCCCCTTTGTGTTTTATATGCAGCTTTATGCACAAAACACTGCATTATGCAAGAATTTTTTCAATTTCTCGCCATCCATAGGACTTCTCTCTATCCATATGCAAATAAATGTACCCAGCAGTACAGATGCCCCTTCAAATGTCGCCTGTCCACCAAACATAAATATAAAGGCAATCAGCCGATCAATCAGCCTTTTGCGAAGGGTTTCTTCCTCTGCTATGGCACGGGCAAATATACGCCACAGCTGAGGAGAGTGTTCTTTTTCCCTCATAACCGAAGATATTAATATATCCAGTGCTTTTTCAGCATCAGAGGCACTCTCCTCAGCATCCGTAAGCATCATGCGAAATTTCTCCAAAGCACTATCTACAATATGTTGCCACAAACTCTCCTTTCTGTCAAAGTATTGGTAAAATGTGCCCTTGGTAAAACCGGCTATCTCCATAATCTCTTCAATCTTTATCTCGTCAAATTTCTTTTGCTCCATAAGTTTTAGGGCAGTTTCCGCTATACGATCGCGTATTGTCTCCCTATAGCTCTGTCTTCCACGCATGCTATCCACCTCTTTTATATAAATGATGAGTCTTCAATATAAATGGCCTTCCATGACCGGGATATATGAGTGTATCACCGGGCACAGCCTCCATAAATTTTCTTATAGACATACGCATTTTTGCACTGCTACCACCAGGCAGATCAGTTCTACCTATGCCATCGGCAAAGAGAAAATCCCCTACAATGGCAACATTCTCATCGGGAAAATACAAGGAGATACTACCCGGTGTGTGGCCCGGTGTGTGATAGACCATAAATGATATATCACCCAGCGTATGCATACCCTCACACATATATGAAGGTCGCACACTGACGGTGAGCGGGGCAAACAATCCCCGAAGGGAACCATTCAGCATGGGATCAGAAAGCATGGGAACATCGCCCCTATGAATATACACGGTATCTACAGGCATAAGAGGAACCCCAAGAATATGGTCCCAGTGGCCATGGGTCAGCACTACATATAGATGTCCCTTAAGCATACCCAGTGATGCCAGATCACTACATGCAGGGTCTATTACAATAGTGGTATTTTTATGGGTAATAACAATCGTGTTTGTCTGCAGTGGTCCACACGGGTGCACCTGTATCTTCACTATGACACCTCCACAAGGGTACTCCCTTTAATATCTATCTGTACACCATCAAGGTGCTTTAGGCTCCCCACCAGTTTGTCATACATCTCTTTGTCAACCTTTAGCGTCCACCTAACAACCTCTTCATAACGGGGAGACAGCTCTCTCACATCTATGCCCAGAGAGCGAAGAATACCATCTATCTTCACATCGTAGGTATGGGTAATCTCCACAATATATCCCTCACGGGCCTCTGCCACGCCTGCCTTTTCTATAACAAGCTTGGCTGTATGACCATAGGCATCAATAAGCCCCCTCTTACCTAACTTTATGCCACCAAAGTATCTAACAACACATATAACCCCATGGGTCACACCGGCCCCTTTAAGGGCTCTAAGGATAGGAGGTCCCGCAGTACCTGCAGGTTCTCCTGCATCGGAATAGCCCTCTACCGTGTGTATAACATATGCCCATGCCACATGTGTAGCATCGCTATACTTTTCCCGCACCTTGACAATAAAATCTTTGGCCTCATCTTCTGTCATAACAGGTGATGAGACACCTATAAATACTGACCGTTTAATGTGATATTCTACCTCAACCTGTCTTCTCAATACCTTCATGTTCATCACCATGGTATATTGTATAACATAAAAACAAACCGCCTATTTTACATAAATGGTTGTTAATGCCACACCGGTTTGACATAAACAGACATATTTTTTATAATAAGTGTATCGGAGGTGAAATAGGTGCGCAGGTGGCAGGAAATACTGGAAATAAACAACCCACACCTTATGGGCTCATCTATGAGGGAACTGGACCTGCCAGAGCACCCACTCCTACCTACATATTCTCTGAAACTCTACGGCAAGGGTAGACTACTGATTACCGGTTTTCCCGGTGTCGGCAAGACGGTTCTTGCCCGTCAGTTTATAGGACACCTTGCCAAACGAGGCTTGAAAAATGCCTACTATATAGACATGAAAGATGTTGGGGACAAGGAGGCCTTTGTAGAGTGGCTGGAAAAGACTATTATGCCCGATATTGTTGTCCTTGACCACCTGCCATATCCTATTCCCACCCGCATAAAGGCACTGCAGATTGTAGACAGGGCTGGAGAAGACATGCCACCGCTGACATTCCTGTGGTATCTACGCATGAGGGGTGAAGATGAGCTGGCCGATGAAATACTGTCTCTAAAAACCATAGAAGACTTTGCCGTGCATATGCAGTGGAACGCCGTCATGCTCCACCACCTATTTAATCTATACCTCAGAGGTGGTGGACTACCGGGCCATGTCAAAGACAAAGAGATAAACATAGAAGGAGATCTATATAGACTAGAAAGCCATCTGCGTGGGGCCAAACGCACAGTAGTTTCATGGCTGGGCAAACATGCCCCCAGCGAGGTCACATTTCTACAGATAGCAGAGATGACAGGTCTGACAAGGCAGACAGTGGCTAAAGTCATCACAGAACTGGATAGCATGCATATTGTCAACATCATTAACAACAATAACTCCAAAGAGAAACGCAGAAAGAAACTCATACTCTTTACATCACCTATAGCCTATGGCTACAACCCCGTTGCCCGCGTGAGACTCCAGAAAGTGCACCTGCTATCCATGATTGCCTCACACCTTAGGGGAAATGTGTATACCATCAAAGAAAAGCGTGTTAAGATAGACCTGGTCACCAGCAAGTATTACATCTTCGTTATAGCCGGTGAAGAGGAACTGCCACCGGCACTGAGAAGGGCCAAAAAACTCACAGATAAACCTTCTATTATCGTGTCGCTCATGCCTACCACACCAAGAAAACCTTATCAAGGGGTTATTATCACACCGGCCTTTTACTACGACTTTATTGTGAAGAAACTGCCTACACTTGTTTAGCGTCCCTCACGGGGTAGCTCACCAAGTATATATGCCAAGAATATGGTGGCATAGCCCCCCTTGGGAAGCACAAAGTGGATATCAAATTTCAGCCTTCTAAAGACATCATCACCAGAATGGCCGGCATCTTTTAGCTTGGGAATCATGAAGACCTTTCTATACCTGAGGGGAAATGTCACTCCCCACACACGGGTCTTAAAGCGGGTTGGGTCTATACCCTCTTTTTCCAAGAAAAGCCTCATACCCTCGGGCATCTCTTCAGGCTTTAGATACGGGCTGGGATATGGATACTCATCAAATGGAAGATCCATAGGCTGTCTGGAAAAGTTTAAGGGCAGTCCCTTAACCTCTACGGCAAACACATTATCGGAGCGTCTGAGAATCTCATAGCTAACAGCTCCATTCCACACATATGACTGGTAGGCAAGTGCTGCAATGGCCTTCTGCTCTTTAGGCACTATACGTAGGGCATCTCTGTATGCCCCCTGCCTACGGCCCAGAAACTTAAAGACTTCCCGCTCCCAGCGATGGCGGGCCACCTTTACACATATATCCCACACAGGATGCTGACTTCTAAATATAGACTCACATGATGCCCTAACCTTGGGGGTCAGGAGCATAAGTAGGGCATCTTTATAACGTCTTTGAATCATAGCCTTGGCGGGAAAATCTCCACTAAAATATGAGCCAAACCTCTGGGGGCCAAAGTAGTTGGGCACTTTCAGCTCACCGGGCATCTCCAAATGCTCCATAACACGCTCCACATCGGCCGAAGACAGGTCTCTAATGGTAATGTAAAACTCATTACCTACGATATCATCTTTGGATACATGACGGGATACCTCACCAACAGGGGTAATCTTCCAGCCCCTACCTCCTACCTTGCGACCAACGACACCTTTAACAGTAATATACTGGTGGGTAATGGCCCTCTTATCTTTCATGCCACCAAATGATACAGCCCTATACCTCACCCCAAGGGCATCAGCCACCTCTTTTACAGCATCTATTGTTGTGCGGTTTTTCTTGGTAAGCAGATAAAGGCCATAGCCTTTACCTTTAGGCGGAAGATTCATCAGTTCCTTTACTTCAAAGTCTTCTGGTCTATACTTTATTACCGCCAAGGCCGTATCCCTCCAGAG
>Ga0256836_1001214_pt1 | contig 11799 bp, 12 predicted proteins | sample 4561380metaG_FD_185974 | JGI IMG/M metagenome (GOLD analysis project Ga0256836, IMG submission 185974) | Hydrothermal vent microbial communities from Guaymas Basin, Mexico - 4561-380 | ecosystem: Environmental > Aquatic > Marine > Hydrothermal vents | place: Mexico: Guaymas Basin | collected...
ATCTGTAAACGCAAATACAGGTTTGCACTTGCACCTCCGACTATGGCAAAATTTTTCGGAGGATGTTCTTGAAAATACTTTTTGAGTTTATGCGTAAGATGTTTTGTCGCTATATGCTCAAATGAGGCTGCTATATCTTTATAATCTTTTTGCTCTGATTTTTCTACGGCAAGTCTTACCGCATTTTTTAACCCCGAGTAGCTAAAGGCAAATTTCGGAGTACGCAACAGCGGTACCGTAAAATCATACGCTTTTCTCTCCCCCTCTTTTGCTAACGCTTGTATGGCCGGTCCTCCGGGATAACCCAGTCCCATCATTTTTGCTACTTTGTCAAAACTCTCACCAAAACTGTCATCCATACTCTTTGCAACTGTTTTAATATCGGTCAAACCCTGTACTTCCATAACCTGTGTGTGTCCGCCTGAAACAAGCAAAACACTCAAAGGAAAGGTTGTCTCTTTTTCAATAAAAAGCGAGTAAATATGCCCTATAAGATGATTGACACTGATAATGGGAATATCAAGTGCCACACTCACAGCCTTTGCCAAGGTCACACCCTCAATAAGCGTCACGGCAAGTCCCGGGCTTGAAGTAACAGCTACTGCTTTTAAATCTTTAAAATAAAACTCACACTCTTGGAGTATCTTCGGTAGAGCTTCGGCATGCAGTCTTGCCGCAAGTTCGGGCACAACACCGCCGTAAACACTGTGCTCAAGTTCTTGAGAGATTTTTTTATGAAAAAGAAGTTTGTTTGTTGCTATTTCTGTTATAGATATTGCACTGTCATCACACGAGCTTTCTATACTTAAAATCATATACTTTTTCCTACAAATTTTCGTACTTCTTTATCTATCAAGAATATATCGTTTACATGTAAAGGGAGTGCATCACTAAACTTTTCATAAGCACTTATAATTGTTTTGCTGATATCCATAAATCCTATTTTCTTTGCTATAAACATCTCAATAGCTGCTTCATTTGCCGCATTTATAACAACACCCATTTGTGGAGTTTTTAAGAGTTCATCTTTGATTTCCCAAATAGGATAGCGTTCTTTTTCTATTTTTTTAAATTTAAGAGAACCGACTTGCAATAGATCTACATGCGGAAGTATCGCTTCATTCATCTTTTCTTCTAACGCATACGCAATCGGCAATTGCATACTTGCATTGGCAAAATGTGCCGTAGTCGAGCCGTCTTTAAAATTTATCATTGCATGAATAAGCGACTGTGTTTCAATAATAGCATCATATTCACCCTCGCCAAAGAGCCAGCGTGCTTCAAGCAGTTCAAACATTTTGTTGACCATCGTTGCAGAATCTATGGTGATTTTTTGCCCCATCGACCAGTTTGGATGCTTTTGCGTATCTTCTAGTGTGGCATTTGCGAGTCTTTTTATGTCCCAGTCACGAAAAGCACCACCGCTTGCTGTGATTATCATTTTTTTTACCGGTCGCTCTTGTAGCAGATACCAAAGACCAAAGTGTTCGCTGTCTATAGGCTGTATTTTTGATGTATCTATAAAACTGCCGCAGGCTACTAGGGATTCTTTGTTTGCTAAAGCTACTTTTTTATCGCACTCTATTGCTTTAAGTGTCGGACGCAGTCCTAAAAATCCTACAAGTGCATTGACAACTAGCTTTGATGCGGCATCTTCTATAACTTTTAATATAGCTTCTTCACCAAAGTAAACATTGTTATGTTGAACTTTATAAACATCCTCTTTATTTGCGACAACCACAACTTTAGGATTATGTTCTTGTATCTGTTCGTTGAGTAATTTTATATTTTTACCGCAAACCAATACCTCAACATCAATGCCAAAGCGTTTGGCAACTATTAAAGCATTGACCCCTATGGAACCGGTTGAACCTAAAAGTACCAACTAGACTAATCCTCGAAGCAGAACAAGCATAACAATAGCACCGAAAAGGTAGCCGTCAATTCTGTCTAAAATTCCACCATGACCAGGCAGCAAAGTTCCGCTGTCTTTCACACCGGCAGCACGCTTGAGTGAAGACTCAAACAAATCACCAAATATAGAACTCACAGCAACCATAAAAGAGATAACAAGTGCAATCCAAAAATCAACCACAAAAACTCCGAGATATGCTCCCACAAATGTTGCAAGAGCTACGCCGCCTATGACTCCTTCGAGTGTTTTGTTTGGGCTTGTCTCACAAAATTTTGTTTTTCCTATGCTTTTGCCGACAAAATAAGCACCGATATCAGTTAAAGCAACCACGCCAAGCAGCCATACAAGCGATAAAACACCATACTCTTCATACATCGTCAGAATAAACAGCACTCCTGCAGTCGGATAAATAAATGGTAAAAAATCAACCCACTTCAGGCTTTTGTCATAGGCAACAGCACTTGCATAAGCAACACCCGCCAAAACAAACAGATCATCACCGTATGGATAAATTGCGGCTATCAGCCAAAGTCCTGCAGCATATGGTAAAAGATTGTCTTTCTCTACTCCAAAAAGGATAACGGCTTCTTTAAAAGCAAGCAAATACACTGCTCCTAAAAAGAGCCACATAACAAAAAAGTTGTCAATTAATCCGACCACTAACACAACAAACAGTAAGGCAATGCCCGTAATGATTCTCTCTTTGCTGTCTTTTAAAATACTCATAAAAGATTCCTGTAAATTATTTGATATAAAATTATATCCAATCAGACTTTAATATCTAATAGATGCAGAGGTATTTCCTGTTCTTCTTCATTTTTCTTTTCAACTATTTTATGCCCTTTTTTCTTTGGAAGGTTTTGTGTCTCTTCATCAGCTTCTTCTTTCTGATGTTCACGATCGGGGTCTATTTTATGGCTTTCTTCTGTAGGACGTACTTCTTCGATCTCTTTTTCTTTTTCCTGCACTGCAGCTTGGGCAGCTACATTTTGCAAATCAAAGCGAGTGTATTGGTTTCCTTGCACAGGTGTAACGGCAGGTGTCATTTGGTTTACTAAAACTACATTACCGATAGCTCCGACACTCATACCGTCCTCCTTGCTTTTGGTTCCCAAAATCAAGGAACCTTTATCTTTTTATCCGCTGATCGCTAGGATACTAAAGCTACAAAAAGCATTGCTTTTTGAGAAAAAATCTTTTCAGCTTACATGTAAACACTTTCCTGCTCTTGGGAAGCGATGCTTTAGCTTCGCCTTTTATGCTTTAAAACAACTCAGCCCAGGTTGAAACCTGGGTTCCGAAAAGCCTTGCAAACTTACATGTAAACACTTTTTTACTCTCTTGTATCCACCTCTATTGTCTTGTATTTATTATACAACACATTTGCACCGTTTTGTATGGTTACTTCTCGTCTTGGAGTATAATCGACCAAAAACCTGTCTTTTGAAGCGGTGCTGAATTCTACACAGAGCTTTGCCGCTGCCAAAATAATATTTTGCGGTAAATTCTGCTTGTCGGTTGTAATGATAACATGCGCTGATGGGCGATCTTTCATATGCAGCCAGATATCTTTTGCCCGTGCATTTTTCAACAGTTCAACATTGCCTTTTTCATTTTTTCCAAGCTGTACTTTATACCCTTCTATCCAAAAAACTTCTATAGAATCATTCTGTTTTACTTTTTTATTTTGCACTCTTTTAGGAAACAGAAAGGCTATTTTTGCCACATCTTTTGCCTCTTTGACAACATTGACAAATAGTTCTAAATGCTCGATTTTTGAGCGCAGAGACTCTTCTTCAATGTGCAGATGTTTTGCTTTTTGTTTTGCTTTTTTACTTTTTGCAAAGAACATTTCACTTATCATAAAAGGAGTGGCGTATGCTTTGTCTAAGTGTACCTGCACTTTTGAGCCGTCATAATCATCAAGTTCGATTTCTCTCGCATAGGGCTTGATATTTTGCACGTTTGAAAGCACTAAATTTCCCAAGTGCTCACTCTTTTGTGCTTCTTTCTCCAAACTCTCTTTTGAATCAAGTTTTTCATAGAGTTTTTGCAGTTTTTTAAGTTTTTTATTAAGCAGTGCGATTTTTTGCTTTTTCAGTCCCTCAAGTTTTGCATGCTGCTCTTTGTCATACACTTCATACAAAAACTTTTCAACATCCTCAATCGGATACTCTTTGGCTACAAAGGGTGCAGGCGGAACATCAAGCAGTTTTTGTCCGACTCTCACTTCACGAAACGAAGAGAACAGATCAACATGACGCAGGGCTTCAAGAACAACATTGTTTTCATCCAAAATAATCACATTGGTATATTTTCCGGTAAACTCCAGTTGCAAATACGTAATCTCTTCTTTATATGCAGAGGCCAAAGATGTTTTTATACGAATGATTTTATCGTTGTTTAACAGCGTTACATGTAACACATTTGCACGGTTAAAACGTTTTGCCAAAATAACGTCAAAAGGGGCATTATAAACTTTTGAACGCGGATACTCTTGGCATTTAAATATGGAAGAGTTTGAACGTTGCATATTAAAGTAGAGCACATCATTTTTGTCAAAAACTATTTTTATAATAGTGTCACTAACTCTGTGAACAGCCGATATTTTCGTAAAATTTTGTAAATAATTGGTAATTTGTTTTAAATGTGAAAGTTTCATAAGAGTATTTTAGCTAAAATTCCAAAAACAAAAGAGGACTCCTGAAAATATGCCTAAAGGTTTCGGTAAAAACTACTTTACACTAGCAGCAATTCAAGCCTACATCTCTGCACAAAAAATCATAGCACTTTACAGTTCTATGGGCACACTTGATGGGAAACCCCTCAAGCTCAAAATAAATTCTCCTCCCACGTCTTAAATATTTTTCACAAACAATACAAAAAAATATTTAAGGATACTTATGCAAAAAACAATAAAACTACCACTACTCCTAGGCGCTCTTTTGAGCCAGCTACTAGCACAGGAGGTCACATTGGCACCTCTTGAAATAACCTCAACTGCCATCAAAACAGATGAATTGCAATCTACTGATGCTGTAGAAATTTATACGGCCAAAGATATAGAAAAAGCCCATGTGCAAAATATCTATGAGTTTTTAAACCAGCAAACTTCAGTTATTACAATGCCCTCTTACGGAAACCCTTTTTCTCAGAAAATTGACATGCGAGGTTTTGGTATAGGCGACGGATATGAAAATATTGTTATCAAAGTAAACGGCAGAAGATTGAATAATATTGACGGTGTTCCGCAACTTTTGGCAAGTATCTCTCCTGATGCGATTGAAAGAATAGAAATTATCAAAGCAGGCGGTGTAGTTGAGGCCGGAGACGGTGCGAATGCCGGTGTTATCAATATAATAACAAAAAAATCCAACCATACCCAGATAGGATTTTATGCCGGAAGCTATAATACTTTTGATGGCACTTTCAATATAGGTCATATTGACAACAAACTTTCATACAACCTCAACGGAGAGGCTCAAAAGCATGGAGGCATCAGATATATTGATGACAATGGACACAAGGCTGAAAACAAATTTTCAAATTTTAGTTTTGATATTGCCTATAAGGTGCTTGAAAATTTAGAGCTTAGAGCAAATGGGCTTACATCAAATATAGATGTTTGGTATGCAAGCAGTCTTACACTTGATCAATACAATGAAGACCCAACACAAAAAAGCAACTCTTTTTTCGCAGGTGTTCATCAAAAATCCAGCAGTGATGTTATCGGAACTGGAGTTACCTATGATATTTCCAATGCAATTTCTTTAGATATGAATTATAATCATGAATATAAAACATCTAATTATGTCACATATAACAGTGAATATAAATATAGTTATAACTCAGCGGACGCTGTTGTAAAATATATAAAGGAAAATTTTGAAGTTATTGCAGGCGGGTATCTATTTGATGGAAATAGAAAAGCCTCTACAAATGTAACAACTAAAAAAAATCTAGCTGCATTTGTCAAAACAAACATCTATCTGGGGAAAAACACACTCAAAGCCGGTTACAGATATGAAAAAGTTTCTTATGAATATGCTCCGTCTACAGGCAATACACTCAATCAGGATGATGCATTACATGGTATAGAACTTGGGTATAACCATATGATTGACAAAGAGCAGTCTGTATTTTTTAATTATGCGAAAGCTTACCAGGCACCCAATATAGATCGATTCTTTAACAATGGCGGAACTTTCAACCAGTTTATCAAACCGTCAAAATCAAACAGCTTTACACTGGGTTACAATAAAATAACAAAAACAAATAAACTGAAATTGTCAATATACTATATCGATATGAAGGACGAAATCTACTACTATGCGGATCCGACCTATGTTAATTCCAAAAACACGAATATTGACAAATCTCATAAATACGGTTTTGACTTGTATGACAAATATCTTTTTTCTCAAACACTGAATGCAATTTTTAACTATAACTATGTGCAAGCGATTATAGATAATGAAACCGAAAACGGTGAAGATTATTCCGGAAATAAATTGCCGGGTGTCAGCAACCACAATGTCAAAGCAACACTTAACTATCTGCCAAACAGTTTTACAACCCTGGCGATAACTGAAGTATACCGTTCGAGTGCCTATGCCGCAAATGATTTTAACAACAACTTTACACAAAAACAAGAAGCCTATACAAGTACAGATATTTCTTGTACCTATGCGAAAAAGAATTGGGAAGTTTTTGCTAAAATAAACAATCTTTTTAATCAAAAAAACGGTTTGTGGATCAGGGATGATGCGATATATCCTGTCAACTTTACTACAACGGCAATTTTTGGATTAAATCTAAAATACTAAAAGGCAGACCATGAGCATAAAAACCCTTCTCCTTATCTCCCTTTTTATGCTCAATCTTTGGGCAAATGAGCGCATAGTCTCTCTGAGCCCCTCCATTACAGAAATTATTTACGGACTGGATGCAGGCAATGAACTTGTCGGTACTTCATCCTATTCACTCTACCCAAAAGCAGCACAAAAACTGCCTATTGTCGGTGGATATACCAAGCCTAACATAGAGAAAATTTTAGCACATAAACCAAGCCTTGTTGTCGGACAGACATTCAACCGTGACACCTTACAAAAGCTACACTATTTTCATATAAAAACACTGATTTTACGACTCAAAACCATTACAGATATTCAAAAATCTATAGCCCTTTTAGGTAAAACAATTTCTAAAACAACAAACGCTAACAAACTTATAACAAACATAACAAATGCAATCAGAGGTATTGCAAAAAACAAACATCCGCACTCTGTGTTGATTGTCTATGGGCTTAAAGAGGATCTGCGAAACGGTATTTATGCTGCAGGAAAAAATATCTTTTTTAATGACATCATCAAACTCAGCGGCAACACCAATGTATGTGAAAGTATGCATAGCGAACAGCCTGTTTTGAGTTATGAAAACATTATAGCGCTCAACCCCGAGCAGATTATCATTTTACATTCCCATGCCACAGAACCCAATGTCAATGTGAAAAAGGCACTTCAATCATGGTACGCTCTGCCTACACAGGCGGCAAAAAACAGAAAAATATCCATCGTTGATGAAGATTATCTGCATATTCCCTCCCAAAGAGTCGCACTGACGATTAAACGGCTGGCAAAAGAGATGCAGCATGATTGAACTACATTCCCTTACATGTAACTATGGAGAGAAAGTTGTTTTAGAAGATCTAACACTTACAATCGCTTCTCATATAAGTATACTCGGAGCAAACGGTTCTGGTAAAAGTACCCTTGCAAAGGCCATTTGCGATATGATTACCTATGATGGGAACATTATACTTGATGGAAAGAACATACAGACATATACAGACAAAGAAAGAGCCAGAAAAATTGCCTATATTCCGACAAAGCTTGATTTTTATGATGAATTTCTAAGCCTTGAAGAGTTTGTTCTTCTGGGAAGATTCGCCCATAAAAAAAACTTTTTTGATTACAGTGTACAGGACAGGAAAAAAGCACAGGAGCAGATGGATTTTTTACATCTCTCCCATCTCAAAAAGCATACGCTCTCCTCTTTAAGTTCCGGAGAAACCGCCCTGGCACTGATGGCACAGGCGCTCACCCAGGAGAGCGAAATTATTATTTTTGACGAACCGACCGCAAACCTTGATCCGAAAAATTCAAAAATAATTGCGCAGCATATTAAAAACCTCAAACAAACACACCAAACAGTTGTCATAACACATGACATCCATCTTGCTCATTTTCTTGAGAATCAAGTTTTGTTTTTACAAGAGAAAAAAGCGCTTTGCTTTGAAGATGATTTTTTCACAGATACAACACTCAGTAAACTTTACGGCGTTTCATTTTCATCTTTGGATGTCTGCTATGAATAAAAAAATATTTTGGGGCTTTTTCATTGGTGTTGCACTTGTTTCCCCTTTTATCGGTGCGGTCAGTTTACATCTAAATAATCTTGCAGATTTCAACAGCTTAGATGCACAGATATTTTATAATATTCGTTTGCCCAGAGTGGTTTATGCCTTTTTTGCAGGAAGCCTGCTTGGCATAACCGGCCTTGTATTTCAAACACTCTTTAGAAATGCTTTAATGACGCCTTATACTTTGGGAATATCCAGCGGAGCTACGCTAGGTGCTGGTATTGCCATAAAACTTGGACTCTCAACGTTCCTGTTTGGCATAGCTGCTGTGAGCCTTTTTGGCTTTTTAGGCGCTGTTTTTACTATATTTTTACTCATCTATCTTTCACGGTTTTTAAAAAGTTCGCAGCAGGTTTCTCTCCTGCTTTTGGGAATAGCACTCTCTTTGTTTTACTCTTCTGCTTTGATGGTCGTCTTTTACCTTGGAAATTCCATCCAAAACGATATGCTTCTGCGATTTACTATGGGTTCACTCTCTGTCATTGGCTGGGAAAATCCTGTTCTTTTGTCAATTATCAGTTTTTTTACTACAGTAATTATCTATGCCTACCGCTTTGAGCTGCAACTGCTGGGCGTTTCCAAAGAGAGTGCCCAACTGCAGGGACTTAACAGCAAAAAAGTGACACTGATTCTTTTACTTGTGAGCTCTTTGGGTATTGCCATACTGGTAAGCATATCAGGAACTATCGGCTTTGTCGGACTCGTCGTGCCGCATATGGTTACAAAATTCTATAAAACAACCATCCAAAACAGAATTATCAAAACTTCACTTTTCGGTGGATTCTTTTTGCTCTTTTGCGATACGCTCACACGAGCGATTCCAACACAGAGCGAACTGCCTATAGGCATTATAACTGCCCTCATAGGCGGACCGTTTTTTATCGCGCTTATTCTCCGGCGAAATAAATAACCTGGTTTCTTCCCAGCTCTTTTGATTTATACATAGCAATATCAGCTTTTTTCATCAATTGTTTTTCATCATCTGCATTATCTGGGAATATTACAACACCCATACTTGTGGTTACATGTAAATTGATACCGTCAATAATCCACTGTTGTCTAAAAAGATTGATTGTTTTTTTTACTAATGTATCGAGTATCTTTTTATGTATATTTGTAAAAATAAGAACAAATTCATCTCCGCCAATACGAGCAAAAACATCTTCAGTTCTTATATTTGATAAAACACGCTTAGCAACTTCTTGGAGGAGTTTATCACCAATATCATGCCCGTATGTATCATTAATCTCTTTAAAATAATCCAAATCCAAAAACAATAAAGCAAATTTCGTATTTGTTCTTTTTGAATTAGCGATGAGACGTTTAAGTTCTTCTTGAAAGGCAAATCTGTTAAGCAGTCCTGTGAGAATATCTTTTGTAGCCAGCTCTTTATAGCGTTGTTCACTCTTTGCCAAAGCTGTTTTTGATTTCTGCTGTAACTCTTCATATAGTTCTGCCATCTCTTGTGATGAAGTTTCCAGAGTATGTTCTAAAAATTCTCTCTCTTCATCTGCTTCATTATAGGTTATATTCACAAGTTCTATAAATTTTTGTAAATTCCCCTCAGGAAATTTTGTATCTTTATAAGCCAGTTTTTTTAGCTGCTTTTGTAAAACTTTATGCATAACTTTCCCAGATAGCCGTTAAGGTCATTGTCTGGTTATGCAGACTGCATCTCCCTGATGCAAGCGGTGAGATCTCTCCATAAGAATAAAATCCGATGATATTTGCACTCTTTGGCAGAACTTCTTGTATAGCTTCAATCTCTTCATCAATTCTGCTTTTTAGCACCAACTTTCTGCCTACACAACTGATGGCAATACAAAGCAGAGGCTCATCATGATACCCCGAAAAACTCAGCATCTCCGCGGATTCACCGGCACCGTTAACAAGTCGGTTAAAATTTGCTTTCATAAAAGTTACGTGTGCACCTTGGGGTATGTCTCCTGCAAAAGTAATAGAGTGATTTGCTTCATCTACTGCTAAAACAGTACGTACCTTACTCTCTTTTGCATCACTGTTTTCTTGAATTTCTAACGGAAAGAGCAGTCCGCTTGCAGGCAGCTCATTTGCTTTATCTCCCAAATAGCGTTTATATATTTCAAGCGCTGGTTTACCGTCAAGTTCATATAAAATATTGTCTTTGCTTTTTGTTACAATTCTTTGCAGACCCAAAGAATCCCAGCCGCCTTTTGAAGCTGCTTCAAAATGAATATTATCTCCGTAGAAACCGACGGCACAGACAGTGGACTCTTTTAAAAACCCATTGACAATTATCCATGTTTTCTCAAACTTATCTTTATCTCCTGCCAATCCTCCACTAACAACAACGCAAGAGGGCAAAACCGATGAAATACCCTCAGTCAATTTTGAACCATTTGTTTTGAGTCCGTCAGATAATATAAATATACCCTTTAAGTTGTCACGATAGAGCGTTTGTGCAATTCCCACGCCATCATCATAAGAATTGTCATTTTCTATGCTTTTACATGTATGATTTTTTAGCGTAGTAGATTGAAATTTTGATATAGAAATAACAATAGTATCATCATATACCTCACTGTTGAAAATCTCTCCACTCGTAGATGCTCCAAAAATAATAGATGTAGGAAAAAGCTTAACAAGGTTCAAAACTTCTTTTTGCATTTTTTCTTCTTCTAAAGAGGTAAAAATTAAAATCAGCGTGTTTTTGGAATCTAACGAAGTATCAAATTCACTATCCCATTTTTGCTGTTTATATATATGTGTACGTATTTCCATATATAACCCCTCTAATAATCTTTATCTTTTAATTATATCTTTTTTGTTCAATAATAAACTTAAATCAACATTTTTTATTATTAATATTTCAAATAGCTTGATTGCGCTTTAATACCCTTTGTGGCATAATTTCTCGCATGAAACAAGGAGTCTTTTTTGGGTTATAACGAATGGGTACAAAAGCATGCCAAAAAGCATAAAAACATAGTTGAAAAGCTTACAGAGCAAGGCTACAGCAAAGAAGAAATTATAGATTATTTTGATTTTGAAAATATGAAAAAAAAAGAATTGGATTTTTGTCCACTCTATGCAAAAAACAAAAAATGTCACGATATGGAATCATTAAACTGTTATTTATGCTCTTGCCCAAATTTTCGTTTTAATGATGAAGGTATCAAAAAAGTAAATGAAAAAACACAATACAGCTACTGCAATATTGACTCAAAAGACGCAAAGCAGGGTATATACGGCGAAAAAATCCATCAAGACTGCTCCGGATGCACGGTCCCTCATCACAAAGCCTACATAGAGAAACATTTTGACCTTGACTGGGCAAAGATTATGAAAGAGTGCAAAGCCTGATGGGGGTAAAAACACTCCTCACCCTTCAAGAGGCAGATCAGCTTTTTCCCTCCTATAATTTTGTGTCGATTAGAGCTACAAAAAACGGTATCATTGACACAACTTACATCGTAAGAAACAG
>Ga0256836_1001215_pt1 | contig 11797 bp, 9 predicted proteins | sample 4561380metaG_FD_185974 | JGI IMG/M metagenome (GOLD analysis project Ga0256836, IMG submission 185974) | Hydrothermal vent microbial communities from Guaymas Basin, Mexico - 4561-380 | ecosystem: Environmental > Aquatic > Marine > Hydrothermal vents | place: Mexico: Guaymas Basin | collected...
GCCCTTCATTTTTTTCAAGTTTATTTTTCTCTTTTGATAGTGTATTTAAGGAAAAATCAATAAATTTACATAATGAATCTAAATCTTCTTCTTTTACTTTTTTATAAGAAAAAGGAATCTCACCATTGAGTCTTTTAATTTCTTTCTTTATAGATGTTAAAACTATATCATAAACTTTATCATAGTCTATATCTTCCATTTTAGTAGGATTAAGACCTTTAGTTTCAATGGTTATTTTATAGTTTGGCAGAATAAAAAATTTTTGAGATTCTACATTTTTATAAGAGAAATAGTTGTATATTAAATAATTATTAATGTTATTTTCTTTATTTAAGAGAGAAGAAGAACATCCCAATATTAAAACAATAGAAATAAATCCTAGAAGAAGTATATAAATCTTTATTTTTCTACTCATTTTATATTTATACTAGAAAAAATGTTTTTTACAAGTGTTGGAAATACCTTTTTTGTAATATCGTAAAATTCTGATTTTTTATCTGTATATGTATTTTTAAATCTAATATTACTTATATTTTCAAATACTAAATCACCTTTTTTCATATCCCATATTTGAATATATAAACTTTCTTCAATAACAAAAATTTTTTTATCACCTATTTGGTCTATTTGATTTCTTTTGATGGTTATCTCTATAGGAAGTATTATATATCTTACCTTATATTTTTTATAAAACTCTTTTAATATTTCCTTATCCTTATCTGAAAGAGAGAAATTGTCTTCTAATTTTGATCTTCTAGTGATTATGATATTGTAGAAATTTTTATAATTCTCTCCTAATATTATCTCCCTTTGATTAGATTTAATACATTTAAAATTATTTTTTAAAAATTTCTGAAATTCTTTAGATATACTATCCTGGACAGATTTTTCCTCTTCAATTGTAAGTTTTTTCGTTAACCCTTTTGTTTGAATATAGAAGTTTAATATGTCAAGACTTAATACACTCTGAGATTTTAGATTTAAAGTAGAATCTTCAATAAATATTTTTTGTAATTTAAAAATGCCATAATCTGTTTTTATTGTTTTGCTATTAAAACAACCAGTTAAGGCTCCTCCTATAAAAAAGAGAAGCCCTAAAAGAAGAATATAATAAGCTTTTTTCCCCATAATACTACCCTTCTACTAAAGGGATGTGATTTCTAATAATTAAAATATAAAATAAACTAAATCAAAAAAACTAGTTTATTTTTATTTTTATATCTATTTTATGTCTTTTTTTAATTTTATCATATATTGCATTAATATTTTGATCCTTTAATCTCTTTGATATCAAAGCATAGGTTTTATTATCTAAAGAATCTTTTATATCATGTAAAAATATAATATGATATCCGTATATAGTTTTTACAATATCACTAATTTCGCCAACCTTCATAGTGTCTAAAGCTTTAGCAAAGTTTCTATCAAGATCTTTTAACTTAACATATCCAATATCTCCACCTTTAACTTTTGAAGGACCTTCAGAATATTTTTGGGCAATTTCAGAAAAATTAGAACCATCTTTTTTCAACATTTTTTGTATATTTTTTATTTTTATTAAAGCACTGTCAATGTTAGTGCTATCAGGTTTTTTCTTTAATACTAAAATATGAGAAACATGATACATTTTATATTCGTTTTTATGTTTATTATAGTAGTTCTTTACCACATTAGAATCAATTTTCACTTCATTTTTTAATTTTTCTACATATTTATTAACTAATAAATTTGTTTTTATAGAACTTCTAAACTCCTCAAAAGTTGTTTTTGTTTTTGTTAAATAATTCTTAAAAGCCGTAGTATCCCCCTTAAAGTGTTGAAGTATAAATTTATTAACCTCTGCATTTACCATACTATCTGTTATATGTAAAGATGTATCTTTTTCAGCCTCAACCCTTAAAATATTAAATAAAATATCTGCGTCTATTACATTTTTTAAAAGAGCGATAGAATCTTTAGGAGTCATTTTTTTTCTTGTAATTAATGCATAAAATGCTTTTATATTTTTAAATTTATTCATGATATCTTCTTTATAGATAGTGATAGAATCGTCAATTACAACCATAGGTGTCTTACCTGAAGATTGAACTTTACTTTTAGAACAATTTGTCCATAAGATAGAGAAAAGACTTAAAATTAAAATTAAAGTTAATGCTTTTTTCATGACATACTCCTTATTAAAGTTTTGATTTATTAATAGTTAAGTTTTATGAATTTTTTATTTTCAATTTTTATAATCTCAGCATTATTATTTGATCCTTCTGTATTATAAAATGTAATTCTACCACTTACTCCATTATAATTTTTAATATTATTTATATATTCAGTAATAGCCTCAGGAGTGGTATATCCATTCTCTATAGCTGAGAATATAATGTCAATAGCATCATAACCTAAGTAGCTAACCTTTCCAGGACTTTTTTTAAACATATTTTTATATTCATTTTCAAACTTTATCCTTTTATCATATCTATCTATTTTATAAAAATAAAGACTGAAATATGAGTTGTTTAAATATTGAGCAGTATGTTTAATTAATTTGTTTGAATACCAACCAGATGATCCTAATAGAGTGCCATTAATTCTATAATAAAATATTTGAGGAATAAGCATAATAAGCTCATCAGCAGATGCAGAAGGAATAAATATTCCATCAACCTGCAAATTTTCTTCTTTAAGTCTTTTTTTGGGAATGTTTTCAAGTTTTACTTCTCTATATTTCCCTTCTTTTTTAAATATCTCCTCTTCTATCTTGTCAATAAGTATTGCTCTTCTAATAGAAATCATATACTCTTTATAATCCTTTGTGCCTGGAGGATAAATTATTAATTTTATAATTCTACCACCTTTTGCTTCTACATATCTTTGAAAACTTAATGCTTGAGTTCTACCATAAGCATTATCAGGAGCTATAATAACAAATTTTCTTAATTTAAGGCTATCAACAGCAAATTTTGCAATTTTTTCTGCTAATTTTGTTATTGTTACATTAAGTTGAAAAATATTATTACCTATTTTAGCAATACCTTCTTCAGTCGCTGTGGGAGTAATAAGAGGTAAAGAGTATTCACTCACTAAAGCACTTGCCACTATTGTATTTAAACTTGTAATAGGTCCAACAATTGCTGTGTAATCACCATATTTTAGTATTTCTTTAACTTTAAATATTGTTTCTATTGGACTGCTTTTAGTATCAAAAACAGAATATTTTATATTATCATTTTCTATTTCAGAAAATTTCAACTTTATAGAGTTTAATACCTGCTCTCCATATACTTTATATTCCCCAGATAAAGGTAAAAGAACAGCAATTTTTATATATCTTCCCTTTAATTCTTTACTTTTCTCTAAATATTTTTTTACAATTTCTGAGAGAGGGTCTGAAGAAAATAAGGATAAGAATATGGTAGAGAGTTTTTCAACACTACTGAAATTACCTTTCTCATAAGAGTTTTTTATTAAGTAGAATAGGATATTTTTATATAACACATCATAATCTTTATATTTATCTTTTAATTGTTCTAGTTGATTAAGATCTAATTTTTTTAAACTTTCTTTAAAAATATTTAAACCATAAATTTTTAGATTTTGGGGAGCTTTTATTATAAAAATGGCAGCATGATCAGCACTTTCATAGAAATTTTGAGTTTTAAATAAATACACGCTATAAAGATAATTATAATAAAAAGATAAAGAAGAATCACCTTTTTCTTTTAAAATCTTTAATATAAATTTAGCATTTTTTAGGTCATTGTTATTTAAATATATCTTTGTTAAAGCAATTAACGCCTTTGTTTTTATAATGTTATTTTTGCTTGAAAGATACAACTTTTGAAGTTTTATTATAGATTCTTTTATAGAATTAGAATTTAATATATCTTCTATTTTATCATTTGTGTATATTGGGGTAGTAGTTAATAGTAGTAATGCTAATAAGAAATATAATCTTTTCATAAAAACAATTCTCTTCAAATTGTTTAAATTAATCATTAATTAATGGTAAATCTTCAAATTCTAAATTATAAAAGATATCTGTTAAAAATTCAATTTCCTTTAAAATATCTTTTTTTTCTTCTTTATTCAATAATAAAGATAATAAAGTTTCAACTCTATTAAAAAGTTCGTTAAACCTATTATAAGCATAATGGGAGGTATTATTATAAGCCATAAAAGGCCAATCAGAGGATGTAAGAAGAAGAATATTTTTTACAAGAAGAACAAAGAGTCTTTTTCTATAAGCGTTTATTTGAATTACATTATTTTTATACATATCAACTAAATATTTATAATCCTCTAATACTCTATAGGTAGTTGTTAACATAGAAGATACTTTATTACTAGACCATACCTCAGCAAATCCTTTTTCTCCCCAAGAAGAAAAGATAGGATTTACAATCTGATGTTTTGAATAAATTTTTTGATATTCTTCTAATGTAGTTAATTGTATCTCATTTTGATTTGAGAATATTAAGATTAAATTTTTTAGAAAATCTATACCTTCAAACCACCAATGGCCAAATAGTTCCATATCAAATGGCATTGTAAGTATAGGCTTAGCAAATTTTATTTTGTCTTTTATTTTTATAAGTCTATGTTTTATATTAGAAAAAAGATCTAAAGCATCTAAATAAGTTTGCTGTTTTGCTTCTTCAATATTATAAAAATCTTTTTTGATATTCCATAATTTTATACCAGTAAAAGATCTATCAAAACCACCATCGTAGTTTTTATGAAGAAGATCTTTTATATCTTCTATATCAAATTCAAATCCTATATCTTTATAAAAATCTCTATAAACTAAGTTAGCAGGATAACCTATTTCTCTGGACCATACCTTTTTGGCTGATTCAAAGTCTCTAGGATAATACAGAATTTTATTAGAAGAATACACAGGGGTGTATATTACATTAATAGGTTTAGGTTGTCCGAATATTATACCATGTGCCTCTAAGATTGTTCGTTTTATATTACTTTTTTTTAATGCTTCTTCTATTTGTGGATGATATCCTGCTTCTGGCAGCCAAAAACTTTCTAAATTTTTGTTAAAAAAGTATAAAAACTCTTTTTTTGAATTTTTGACTAACAGATTCAAATACCATGGATATGATATATAATTTGGCATAAAAGTATGGGTTAAGTTAGTGGAAAATAGATGAATAATACCTAAATCGTTTAATTTTTTAAACTGACCAAGAAGATCTCTTTTGTACTTTTTATTAAGAGAAAAATCTATTTTTTTATAAAAATCTAAATAAAATAAGAATAATTTTATTAAATATTGGTTTTTTACTATAGGATCTCTTTTAATAGAAGTTTGTAGAAAATTTATTCTTTTATTTATATAATTCTGCAATTTTTCAAGGATTTTTTTATTAGATAGAAGATAAATTAAGGTAGGACTTAAAGAGATATTCAATTTGCTTTTGATATTATAAAGTTCATATAACTCCCATAACATATCAATAAGAGGTATATATACCTCAACAATAGCCTCAAAAACCCAATCTTCTTCCAAAAAATCTTGATGCTCAGGGTGATAAACAAAAGGCAGATGCCCATGAAGAACAAAATTTATATATCCAACAATATTATTGGTGTCTTTATCTATCATTTACTCTTCTTTTTTTGTTATATAAGGCGTAATAGTAATTATATGTTTTTTATTACTACTAATAGCTTTAATTGGAAATTTATGTTCACCATTGGGTAAAGCAAAATGAAGAGAAAAACTCCCATCTTCTTTTAAAGGTATAGTAAATTCTCCTAGTTTTACTGTTGCATTAGGTTTTGTATATCCTTTTATAATAACTTCTGTTTCTACTATTAAAAAGAAATCATCTTTTTCTATTTTATATTTTAATTGTTCTACTTTATCAATAATAGCAGTAGAAGAAACACCTCCAATACTAGAGATTAAATTAGATGAAATAAAGCTTTCAGAACTTAATATATCTTTAAAAATTTTTACAAAGCTTTCAGAGCTTATTATATATTTTAATATTTTTTCATCCCCAAATGTTTCTTCATATATTTCAATTATTTCTTCTTCAGGGATATTTAAGAGTTCTGTTTCATCTAATTCACTATCGTATAATTCTACTCCATTTATATTTTGTGAAATATTAATTTGGTAAGTAATACTATTTGAGTTTACAATAGGTATGTATTTGTTATTATTATCTAGTATACCTAATTCAATATATATTTCACCTGCAGTACCTTTAGGCTGAAAGTACCAACTTGAAATGTTTTTATCTAATATAATATCATATATATCAGAACCTTCATGTACTTTAAGAACAATATTTTCTATTATATTAACATCTATGTTTCCTATTTCCCAATATGCAAATAACCATTCTGGATCTTTTTGTGTTAAAACAATGTATGTTCTTTTAAATTTAGGTTTTTTTATTAAATCTACAGGAGAAAATACTTTATCTCTGTTAGCAAAAGTTTTATCTTCTTTCTTATCATTCAATTTTGGAGGGACACTTTGCTTCAGAGCTTTATATTGTTTATATTCTAAGCTTCTTATGTTAGTATTAATAGAAAATTTTTTCAAAAATCCAAGTTTTTTTAAAATAGTAGGAGAAACTTTTTTGTATATAGATTTTTTCTTTATTATTTTATTTCTCATAATCTTATTCCCTCCTTAAGAGTGATTTTATTTAAAATTATCTTTTTGAAATTATCCTTGTAATTTAATTATATCTAAAAATATATAATTAATATATAAAAATTGTATATAAAAAAATATTTTTTTATTTTATCGTTTAAATAGATGAGAAAAAATAAAAATGGAGGGTTTGTTCAGATGAAAAAAGTTTATTTACTTATTCTTTCTATAATATTAATATATATAATAAATATCTTTGCAATTCCACAAAAAAAGTATGCAGTGGTTGACTTAAAAGGTATAGATATAGAAATTCAGAAAGCAAAGATTGTAACAAATTCTCTAAGAAGTAGATTACTTAGGGATTCTAAGGGACAAGTAGTTCCTCCAGCGATGATGAAGCAGATTTTATCCTCTAAATCAATAATATTAGAGCCAAGTGACGATATTACATATTTATCTCAAGTAGGTGAAGCTTTAAATGTAGAGAAAGTTATAGGTGGTACACTTGTAAAATCTGGAAGTAGTATTATTTTAAATATAATAGTAGTAGATCCTAAAAAAAAGGTAAAAATAGGAGAGATAACAAAAGAAACAAATGAGTTTTCTCAAATTATGGGTAGTGTAATACCAGAAGTAGTGAATAATATTTTAAATGAAAGTTATAATAAAATTGAAGATCCTAAACAACCTAAATTAGAAAAGATTACAATAAATATAAATACAAATCCAGAGGGGGCTTTAGTTTATATAAATGGGAATAAAGTAGGAACTACACCTTTAAAATATACAGGAAAAGAGAATGATATGTTAGATATAAAGATAGAGAAAGAAGGATATAATACATTGACTACAAGTATTATGATTACAAAACACCAAAAAGAGTTTAGTTTTGATTTAACTCCAAAAGTTGTAGAAAAAGAGAAAACTTTAAATTCTCCAACCTCTACAACAAGTAATACAATTTTAAATGATACCACAAATTTTGAAGGTACAGGAAATTTAATTTTATCTTCAGATCCAGAAGGAGCAGCAGCTTATTTAGATGGAAATTATATAGGTGTAACAAATCTACTATATGAAGCTCCAGCAGGGAAACATACCTTAGAATTGAAATTAGAAGGATATAGGGATACAACATTACAGATAATAATATATCCAAATCAAAATAATATAATAGAAGTACCATTGTATGCAGCTCAAGTAGCAGAAGAGTTTAAGGAGGAAGTAGAAGGAAATAAAAATGTAAAACTAATTACCCAAATATCTTTAGGACTTATCACTTTAGGAACTATAGGATATGGTATAAAGGTAAATAAAGATATTGAAGATACTTATAATGAATATAAAATAGAAAAAGACAAAGAAAAGGTATCACAACTGCATGATACTATAGAAAATTACATTCTTTTGAGAAATACCTTATATTTAATAGGTGGTTTATCAGGGGTGGGAGTTGTCCTTACATTTACAATATGGTAAAATATATAAAAGGAGGTTAGTATGAAAAGAAAAGATAGTTTTTTACTTTTATTGATTTTAGCTTTAATATATAGTGGTTGTACTAGTGTGGAATTTGACAATCCTATTGATCCTAAAGGATCAAATTACGTTGGAGATACATTAGCTGCAGATGATGATGGAGATGGAATTGCAAATTACTTTGATGATGATGATGGAGATGGAATTCCAAATTACAAAGATCCAGACTCTAAATATTATATAGGTGAAGTAGAACAGGGAGATAATGAACTTGTTTTATCTGTGAATATAGGCTTTAATGATACAATAATTGAACCAGGAAATAAAATAGTTTTTGCTCCAAAAATAGAATCATCCTTGGGACTTCAATTGACAAAATTTGATTATGATGGGGATGGAATTTTTGATGATTCTTCTGCATTAGCAAATCCACAAAAAGAATATATTTATGCAAAGACAGGTGTATATAAAGCAGTAGTATTAATAAAAGATAAAGCTGGTAATATTGCTACAGATACAGCAACTATTCAGGTTGTTATATATGATGAAAATGATAATACTCCACCTGTAATAGTATTAATAGGGGGAGATACTGTTAAGATAAAAGAAGGGGATAGTTATACAGCTTATGTTTCTCCTAATTCTGGATATATAGCTTATGACATAACTTCAACAGGTGATACTGTTGATCTAACAAGTTTAGTTGATGTAGAAGATAATGTTAATAATAATGTAGCAGGGGAATATATAATAGTTTATACAGTTAGCGATTTAGCCGGGAATAAAGCGACAGCAACTAGAGTAGTTATTGTTGAGCAAAATAATATTGTTGTAGGAGGAGGTTCTGCCCCTATAATCTCTTTTGAACCAGATACTTTAGTTATTCCATTAGGAGCAAGATTGACAGATGACATTTTATTACAGGGTGTATCTGCTTTTGATAAGGAAGATGGCGATTTAACAAAAGAGATTCAAATAGTAGATAATAATATTGATGTATCAACACCTGGTATTTATGAAATTACATATCAGGTTGAAGATAATTCTGGAAATATAACTCAAGCAACAAGAGTAGCTGTGGTTAAATCAAATGATGTTACACCTCCGGTGATAACACTTGAAGGACAGAGTACTATTTATGTGCAAACAGGAGATCCTTATAAAGAACCAGGATATACAGCAGAAGATGATACAGATGGGGATATAACAGATAAGGTGGTAGTAACAGTTACAGATGAAAATGGGAATGAAGTTGATATTAATACATTTACCAATACAGAAGGAACTTATACTATAACTTATAAAGTTACTGATTTGGCTGGAAATGTAGGTACAGCAGAAAGAACTGTTATTGTTTCAGATACACCAGCAAATACTCTTACTATAGCAAATAAAGGAGATGAAATTACAGGTCTATCAGAAGGACATTATATAGTAGAAATTCAGTTTAGTGGCTCTTTTACCATAGCTTTTGAAAGGGAAACAGGTAGTCAACAGATTTCTGTAACAGTAAGTGATGGTAATACAACTGTTTCAGCGACAGATTGGTTTGTACAATTTGATGATTTTACAGGACCTGTTACATTAACAATAGATGTTCAGTATTCTGCAGGAACTTTTAAAATAAAAACTTGGTAGAGGAATTAAAAGTATATGGCTACCCTGTTGGGTAGCCTTTCTTTGGATTAAGAGAATAAAAAATTTTTTAATAATTTAGTAATCTATAATATTTTACCCATTTATATTCAGCTATACTAGGTAGCTTATATTCTTCATCAAAGCCACCAGCCCATTCAATAGACTCAGATATCCATAGATTAGCTCTTATTGATAAAGTATGATGAATTCCTATATTTTTATATGCATAATATAGACTATCATCAATGTAGAATTTTATAGAATCAGGTAAATAGTCTATTGTATATATATGAAAAGCGTTTTTAGCATCGAATGGTAGTTCTACAATAACAGGATGTTGGGATTTAGGCTTATTCCATATATTAAATTGAACTTTTTTTGTTGCACCAACAAACTCTATATCTATCTCATTCCAAAATGTAGGAGTCCAATTTTTGTCAAAATCAATATGTATTAAGAAGAAGGAAGATATAACTCCTTTTATAGAGACAGGTTTAAATTTTACAATATATCTTCCATAACTAAATTCTTTAGTGGTGTAGTATTCTGCCCCCCAATATGGTTTGTTTGGATATTTACCTTTAAAGGTTTTCTTTTTAGATAGAATAAGTTGAAGTTTACTGTTCCAAAAATTGACATTTTCAGGGTTGAATTCACAAAGATTTGTTTCGAAAGTCCAATCACCCATAGACCAATTATCATTATATTTATCAAAGTCCTCAAAAAATTCTAAGACAAAAATCTTATTGTTTATTTTTAGTGTATCTTGTAGATTTTGGGATAATATTTCAGAACAAAAATATACCCAAATATATATAATAACTAATAATAGTTTTCTCATTTTTTCCTCTCTTTTTATTTTAATTTATATTGATTATTTTTTATATTTTTTCAATAAAACTTAAAAAAGTAAACAGAAAAAAACAAGGAGAATAAATATGCAATTAATTAAAAGATTTACATTATTTTCTTTACTTTTTTTAGTAGTATTATCTACAGTAGGGTGTAAAGAAGATGACCCAAATACTTTTATGAAATATTTGGATAAGGCTTATAAAAATTATAATGCTAAAAAATTTGAAAAGTTTATAAAGCACTTTGATCCTTCAGTAAAGGGTGAAGGACAAGATTTTACTAATTATAATCAAATCATAAATTTTTATAGAAAGTTTATTTTAGATGGATCTTTAGGAGGTGTTGATTTAGAGTTCTATCAAGCAGAAAAGCAGGGAGAGTTTATTGTTGCTGATTATAAAGAGGTTATTACTTACTATAAAGATGGGAAAAGACATCAAGTAGAAAGAGTATTAAGAGTTTGGGTTAAACCTTTAGGTAAGAATTTTAAGGTATATAAAGTTAAGGTATTAAAAATACCAGAAGGAGCAGGGACTCCATTATTTTAATTTAATCTTAATACGTATAGCGAATTCCTATATGTTAAATTAAAAACTAAAAAGGAGAAAAAATATATGTCTAAAAAAGTTATAGGGATAGATTTAGGAGGGACAAATCTTGTTGGTGCTTTAATGATTGATGGCAAAATTGTAAAAAAAGAAAAAATACCAACAGAAGCAGATAAAGGGAAAGATAGGGTTCTTGATAATATTGCTATTTTAATAGAAAAGCTAAAAAAAGATGATCCTGAGGTTAAATTTATTGGAATTGGAACCCCAGGAAATGTTATGGAGGATGGAGAGATTTATGGTTCTCCTAATATAAAGGGATGGCATGGAACAAAACTGTATGATGAATTAAAATCTAGGGTTTCTGGGATTGAAGTAGTTGCAGGGAATGATGTAGATGTAGCAGCATTGGGAGAGGTTGTTTTTGGAACAAATGAGGAGTTAAAGAAATCTAAGGTTGCAATTTTTGTTGCTCTAGGAACAGGAATAGGTGGTGGAATAATAATAGATGGGAAGGTTTTTACTGGTGCATATAATATGGCAGGGGAAATAGGGCATATGACAATAGAAGTTGATGGAAGAGAATGTAGTTGTGGCAAAAAAGGATGTTGGGAAACTTATGGCTCAGCAACAGGAATAAAGAGAACATTTGTGG
>Ga0256836_1001217_pt1 | contig 11785 bp, 12 predicted proteins | sample 4561380metaG_FD_185974 | JGI IMG/M metagenome (GOLD analysis project Ga0256836, IMG submission 185974) | Hydrothermal vent microbial communities from Guaymas Basin, Mexico - 4561-380 | ecosystem: Environmental > Aquatic > Marine > Hydrothermal vents | place: Mexico: Guaymas Basin | collected...
ATAGATTAGATGAATAAAACTCCAACATCACCTGATTGTTTAATTTTTTTAACATTTTTTCACTTAACATTTTTTTCCTTTATTATTTGTTTTTCCATACAGTAATGAACTCTTCTTTAAAGAGATACCCTTGAACATAATCAACTCCAACATCCTGTGCTACATCTAAATCCTCTTCATTCTCCACCCCCTCCAATATAGTTTTTTTACCTTTTAAGTGTGCATATTTCACTACACCTTTTAAAAACTCAATATATGCACTGTCATCTCGAATCGTTTGTACAAAATCCATATCTAACTTTATATATGATCCGTTTTCCAACAATGATTTAAAAAAGAGTTGATCGGGTTTTAAAAAATCATCATAGGCATATGTTAAACCATAAAAATCCAACTATTTCATAAAGTTGTCTAAATCTTTTAAATCTTCATCTTCCATATTCTCGATAATCTCTATGACAATATCTTTTTGATAACTAAGCAATTCTGCCCAAAACTCTATCTGTTCATGTTTCTTTGAAACATCTGGATCCAAGTTTAAAAAAAGTAGTTTATCTTCGATCCTTTGTTCTATTTGAAATTGTTTTAACACAGTTTCAGTGTAAAAGAAAAAGTCCTCATCATTATGAAGTGCCGTAAAAAACCGATTTGGCGGGATCAAATAGCCTTTGTATCTAAAACGGCTCAATGCCTCATAGCCTATAGTTTTTAAACTCATTACATCTTTTATGGGTTCATAACACACTCCATAGTTTTGTGTTCCCATTATGAAAGAGATATCACTAACTGTTAAATCCAAGTCCATTCTTTTAGTTTCCTTTATACAAAGAGCAGTTAGAATTTTCTACACAACTCTCACATACATTATTTTTCATCATTTTTTCAAACTCACTATAAACACAGGTGGCATTTGATTTTGCACATACAAAAGGTAAAGCTCTTTTTTTCGCCTGAGCTTTGAAATATTTCATCGCATTATGATTTAAAAATGATGTGAGCATCACAACAATATCTACATTTTTTGGAATATCTTTTTTTGTAACTGATGTCTTTTTTCGAGCATCCCAATGTAAAATCTGTGTCGCTCCCAAATCTTTCAATATTTCAAAAATATTGTTTACTTTATCGCCTCCAATAACTAATACACTCATATCCTCTCCCTATATGTAACTATGTTAATTATAGTTTTTTGATAAATATTTTTCTAATTTATCTTTATATTTGTAAAATATCTCTTTATCTGCTTTTCGTTTTCCAACACCCATCATTCCAGGGTTGCCTATAGATTTTAAAAGTTGCTTCATATACTTGATCGGTTCTCTTTTTTTAGTAAGAGCTTTGAGGTGTTTTTTTGTTTTTATGAGAAGAAGTCTTGCTTTTTGATACTTATCAAAATTTGCATCCACTTGCGTTAAAAGTTCTTTTATCTCTAACACTAAAGAGAGGTCTAAAAGTTCTGTTACTTTGGCTTTCTCTTTTGCTTGAGTGGCGTTTAGTAGCTCTTTATAAAGTGCTATATCTGTAGACTTTTCAAAGTAAGTATAGAGCTCTTTTTGCTTTTTTATCTCCTGTAATGCCTTTTCATAATCATCAGCTTTGAGTGCTTTTGAGATTGTTTTATGTGCTATTATTGTTACTTCTACTTTTGCTTCATCAAAAGGACAAGCCCATAGAGCTAACTGACTTAAAAACAGAACCATTAAAATTTTAAACATATTTTTTCCTTTGCAATAATATTGCAATACTTCCAACATAAAGAAGCCAAAAAATCACTTGTAAAAGTGAAGGCTGGGCATCATAACCGACTAATGCACCAAAAACTTTTCCCATCATAGAGTCATTTGTAAGTAAAAAACTACTGTCATATAACGGTGCTACAAATGTTGGTATATACTCATAAGCTTGTAAGCCTTTTATAAAAAGAGAGACCAAACCAGCCACTATTAGGATGATAAAGTAAGAGCTGTAAGTGAAAAACTGCTTAAGTGGAAGTTTTACAGATGTTTTAAAAAGAAGGTAGATAAAAAATCCAGCTACTCCTAGTCCTAAACCAAGGCCTGACAAGACATCATTTTGCGATACTTCTTCATCCATCATCAGTGCTAATGTAAAAAGTACAGTCTCTAAACCCTCTCTTAAAATAGCAGTAAAAACAATGAGAAATGTTATAATTTTTTGATTGTTTGAGAGTGAGATTTTTTTGTGCATAGCTTGTGTATCGGAGTTGTTTTTCATCCAAAAAACCATATAGGTTAAAAGAACAATGGCTAATGCAAGTACTCCAAGTGAGATGTTATACTGCAGATCTTCACTCTCAAAACCATCAACAATAACTCTAAATATAAACGCCAATACAAAGGAACTGAGTATTCCAGCAACAAAACCACCCCAAGCATATTTTTCAATATACCCAAGTGAGCTTTTTTCTAAAAATGCGAGTATGATTCCCACAACCAAGAAGGCTTCTAAGCCCTCTCGAAATGCGATGATAAATGAAGCTTCCATCTTAGAACTGGAACCCCATCGCTAAAGTTGCAAAGTGTAAATCTTCAATTTTAGATTTAGGACCATAAGATGTTGTTGCATAATCAGCTTTAACAACTATTTGAGGTGTTACAAAATAAGCTAAACCCATTGTTAAAGTTGTAGTTTCGTATCTGTCATCAGCTTGTATAACACCTTCGGTTTTGTACATACTATTTACATAGTCATACTTTACAAAAGGTGTAATTTCCTTGTCATATCCAAAGAGTGGAGATATGTTGTATCCCGCTTCAAGTAAGTAAGCAACAGCCTTGTGTGCAACCGGTGTTCTTTTTGCTTCAAGTGCATTGGGAAGATTTCTGTTTGCTTGAGATATAGTGTCTGAGTCACTTAAAGTACCTAAAAGTGCTAATCCTCGAAGTCGAATGTTGTGCTCATCATAAACGCCATGAACCTCGGCTATAGTAACTGTTCCATCTGATTTAAGTTGCTGTTTATTACGGTTTTGATTTGTATTGCCAATGTAATAAGAAGCACCAATATGTGAACCAACAACATCACCTAAGTCAACACGGAGTGCAAATGCCAGGTTATCTGCATTGACAGACTCAAATCTTTTTTGATTTCCCTCTCTGATCCAATGATGAGAGTTAAAAAACTCTGAATTCAGTCCTGTCATAACCATCGCTTGATAGTTTATATACTCCCCAAACTTTCCATAAGCAGTAATACCACTCTCATGCCATGTGTTTGGTAAGATTGTTGTTTCTGAAATATTTCTCATAGTTGAGAGGTAGAGACTTGGGAGATGGCGTTGAGAATTTAAACCTATAGGGACTATAGAGTGTCCTACTTTTAGGTTAAACTCTTTCATAATTGAAAAGTCAACATACATCTCTTCAACTACAACTTCTCCCCCTTTTTCTATTTCAGTCTCAAACTCACCAAATTCATCCAAGGTGTCATACTCTGTTGTAACACCTGTCCCTCCATGTTCAAACTCTATCTCCGAAACAATTTTTATAGTATCATTTACAAGAAACTGTGGAGCTAAAACAAAACGCTCAAGGTCGACTTTTGCACGACTCTCTGGCTTAGACTGATAATTTGGTAGATAATCATAGTTTTGATAATAGATATTACCGTATCCAAAAATCTGAACTTGATCCATATCTATGGCAAATAGTGATGAACTTAAAAGAGTAGCTGTCGCTACTCCTAATACTATTTTTTTCATTCTATTGTTCCCTTTTAAAGACTATTTAAAAACTTGATAACTCTATCGCGTTTAGTTTTTGAGAGTTTCATAAAGTTTTCTTTTATAGTTTGAGCCTCTCCACCATGCCAAAGAATCGCTTCTTCAAGTGTTTTTGCACGACCATCATGTAAAAAACCAGCTCCTGGATTTATGATTTGTGTAGCACCAATTCCCCACAGAGGTCTAGTTTTCCACTCACTTCCTGTTGCGTCAAAATCAGCTCTGCCATCTGCTAAATCTTCTCCCATATCGTGAAGTAACATATCTGTAAATGGATAGATTTTTTGATTTTCTAAGGCTTGGATTCTTTCACCATGTACACCATAAGAGTGATACTCTGAAGCAGTTGTAAAAGATGGGTTGTGACATTTCACACATCCTAATGCTTCAAACTCCATAGCACCTTGTTGCACATCAGAGTCATTAACATCTCTTCTAGGCGGAACAGAAAGTGTTTCAGAATAAACAACAACAGGCAATGCAAACTCTTCATCTTCATCTGTAATGCCTGAATCTTCATATGTTGTAAAACCAATATTATCTGCTTTGTAAGTATTCATCAAATCAGTACCATTTGTACTTTCATGTTTAAAGAGAGGATTTGTTACACCCATATCTCCACGCATTGCACCTAAACCTTGGTGTGCAACTGTTGGAGTATTTGCTTTCCATCCAAAACGACCAAGTGAGATAGGTGGATTTGTATCACAGTTTCCTGCTTCACTACATTTATCATACTTTTCTTTATCACATACCCAGTTTGGTTTTCCACTAATGCCATCAGCATCACTATCATTCATATCTGCAAGAGCCAATATATCAGCTTCTGGTATAGCGTTTAAAAGCCCTAAACCTATCATAGGCATCCCAATTCTTGGACCCATTTTTACATCGGGTCTAAAAAGTCTGCTTGTTGCATTTGCCTCAACTTTTATAGGATTGTACTCATTTGGATTATCTGGTGCATCATAAGGGTTATCAACACCAAAAATTGGTTTAGAAAGTGTAACGGTAGTTCCATCCGGATAAGTAACATTTTTATATTCATACTTCATCCAAACATCTGCTTGTCCAGCCCCTGTGTTGTTTGAGTCTCTTACACCATAAACACCACGGTGAAACAGCTGATCTGAAAAGTTTGGTACGGGTACTGGTGCTCCCCAACAATTTGTTGCGTTTTTATCTTTTGCACCATTTTCTATACTGATTCTTAAAAATGTTCCCTCATCATTAAGTTTATACCAACCATTTTTATCTTTTACTATATAGTTACTCAAATACTCTTTCTCTCCTAGCAATACTGGTAAAGAATCTCGACCATCTCTTTGATGACAGGCATCACAGTTTGTATGATTAAAAACCGGTCCAAAACCATTTGGATTTGTTTCAAAATTAGCATCTCCAGTTAGGTGTAACTCTAAAAGCTCAGGAGTGAGGTTTTTTGCCGGTTGAGAAAAAGCATGTGTTGAACTACTATATTCTGTATCTGTTGTATCTCCACCTAGTATCTTTTGATGTACGAAGTGAGTTGGAGAATCATTTATACTGAGAAGATTTTCTGGAGTGCATGTAGTCTGTTTATCGTTATCACCACATCCTGATAAAAAAAGTAGTGCTATAGTAAGCACTGAGAGTGTTAAATGTTTTGTCATTGTTATTCCTAATTTGATAAAAATTGTTTGAGATAGGTATCTGCAGAGTGCTTATGCACTCTGCAGAGTTAGTTTATTTCCAAGCATCTGTAAGAGATTTAATATCTTTTGCAAATGAAACACCAAGTGCTTCTAAATATGCTCTTTTTTTGTCATCAAGATTATTAAGAGTGTTGTTTGGTGCTTCAAGTGTTGTACCATCACCAAAGAGTAGATACTCAATAGCATGAAAACCTTTCATCGTTGTTGGAAAACCATCTATGTTTGAAAGTTCAGGATCCCATCCATCTAGGGCACCATCAAGTTGTGTTTTGTCAACTGGCCAACTGTCAACTTTTGGATCAACCCCTAAAGTATCTACCGGACCAAATATATGCCCCTCTCCAGCTTCCCAAAACTCTCTTGTTGCTCTCCACTGAGTTCTTGCTGCTGTAACATTTTCAGCAGAAGGTGTATCTTTTAGTTTTGTAAGTGCAGTTGCTAGTTTTTGAGCTTCTACTCCTAAGTCGTTATAGCCTTTTACAATTACATTGTTTACTACATTTGAACATTCTGTTTTATCGGCATCTGTAAATGATACACTTGAGAGATATGTTTTTAAGTTTTCTAAATCTGTTTGAAGTGTTGCCAGGTTTGTAGTAGCTGTAGTAATTAAACTACGACCAGCATCATTTGAAATCTGATTTCTAAATGCTTTTGCACCATCATTTGCAATTAAATCCGATGTAGTAAGAGTACCGTCATCATTGTCGTCACTAATAGCGATAATGGAAGCTAAAGCAGTTGCAATATCATTTGTAATTTGTGTCGCTTTAGCACTATCATGAGCAGTAACTACATCTTTAAGACCACCATCCCATACATGTTTAATACTTGCAATATTGTTATAGAAATCCATAGTTGAGTTCCAAGAAAATTGTGACTCGACAAGGGTCGTATCTGCATGAGCTAAATCTTCTCCTAAAGGATCACCCATTTTACCATGACCAACTTCATCAGCGATACCAATAACTCCACCCATAAATTCCTCTACTTGATCACCCGTACTTCTGCTTAAAAACTGTGCTTTATAGCCTGAAGTTGAACTATTGTCACTTCCACCACTACTGCCACATCCAACTAATGCAATTGCTGTAACTACCGAAAGTAGTCCTAATTTTATTTTTTTCTCTAAGTTCATTTTCTTTCCTTGTCTATTTCTTTGAGTTAAGACTCAACACTAAAAAGCTAACTTTTCAAAGTTGAGTCTTACTTACATGTAGTACATTTTTTATGTATAGTTACAAACTCTGATGCTTTCATAAGCTCACAAATAGTCATCTCTATTTTTTTAATTTTGTTACATTTAGGGCAAATTTCAAAAATATCTACTTCATCTCTACACAAACAGTAGTAAGCCTTTTTCAAGTCATCTTGAATCATAAAAATCAATTCACACTCTATTAAAAACCGTAAATGTCTATAAACAGTGTTTAAAGATATCTTTTTAGGATATTCATCAGCTGCTAACTCCAGTATCTCAGCAACACTTAAACACTCTGTACTCTCACATAAAATCTTATATATAATCTCTCTACTATGCGAGTTGTTTACTCTTTTTTTTTCTATACACTGTTGTAATTTATCTATCAAATAGACTCCTTTATAATTTCTTGTCAGATTCACAGAGTGTATGCTGCAAATCTGATTTTGTTACGAGTAAAACTTTAAATCTCTGGTTAAGGCATTAAATTAGGAGAATATATGCCTGTATTACCTCTGTATTTTTAACTACAATTTATATATCAGTAACCATGTTACTCTTCATGTGATATATAAATTTAAGTTCAAGTGTCAGGTAATTTATACCTCTTCATTAGACACTTAAAAACATAATAGTTAATTTTATCTGCCTCCTTTTTGATAATGTTTATCGAAATACTACAGATATAAAACTTAAAGCATCTTTATAGTGATAATTGTTATCAATTTAATTTTTACTGAAGAAAAACAGTGTTATAGTTCCTTTATTGAAAATGATTATCATAAAGGAAACAGATGAAAAAGATAGTGTTAGCTAGTTTAATAGGAGGGGTTTTACTCCAAGCACAAGTACTTCCTGGGATTAACTCTAAAGGTGGAGCAATGACTCTGCCTGAAGGTAAGTTAAAAATGGGTCTTAAACATATCTATATGAAAAGAGATAGTATGTTTGATGGAAGTAAAGAAGTTACTAATCAACAAAATCTTGATGCAACTGCAAATATAACTCTTTTAGTATTAAGATATGGTGTTAGTAAAAACTTTGACATTAGAGTTGCACTTCCATATAAACAGATAGATGCGACAGCCAAACTCGGTCCAAATGATGTTGCAATTGATAATAAAGGCATAGGAGATATGGTTGTAATGGGAAGATATGTCATCTTGCCGATGAAAGAGTATGGCTATCAACTCTCAGTAGGTGCAGGAGTAAAACTACCAACAGGTTCAACAGATAACGGTTTTAAAAAAGCACCGCCATTTGCTCAAAATACAAACACTCCACTCCCTACACAAATGGGTACAGGTGAATATGAATACAAAGCAGAACTTGGTATCTCAAAACTTGTAAACGAGAGTATGCGAGTAGATTTTCATACTATGTACACTTATAGACCAAAAGCTGAACACAATTATGACTTTGGAGATGAACTTAGTTATGACTTGTCTTTTACAGCCGCAGTGACGGATAAAATCAACTTAGGGTTAGAGTATAACGGTAAATACAATACCGACACAGATATGGGGGATGATACAAACCCTATACTTCGTTCAAAACTTCCATTTAAAGCATTTAGTGGAACAGTCGGCTATATCACTCCTGAAGTTGAGTTTGTACCATTTGGTAAACCAAAAATTCATGTAGGAATAGGTGTTTCATTCTTAGCACATTATAATGTTGCAGAGTATCAACCACTTGAAAAAACAAGATATACATTTAGAGTTGGATATCTATTTTAAAGGAATAAAAATGTCAAATATAGAGTTAAAATCAGAGATAGTAAATTTAGTACAAACATCAGGATATAAACCATCCAAAATGATGTTATGTTCTGTGGTTAGAGTTGTTTCTATGCGACATAGAAGTATTTCACAAAAACGTATTTTTGAAGTTGCAAAGGAAGTATTATGAAAAATATTTTTCAACGAATTAATAATGTTATTATTAACAGTTCAAAATTAAATGGCAACTACTTTGTATATAAAAAGAGATTTGAAAATGGCACAAGAAATTATAGAAGAGATTGAAGCATTTGAAAACTTTCAGTTTGATGTACAAAGAAACAGAGTTGTAAATTTGAAAGTTGGTGAAAATACGGATACTTTTGAATTTAGAAAAATATTTTCGATTTTAAACAAACATCGAATCTATTATACATTTGAAAATAATTTTGAAATACAAATTGTTGAATAGGAAAAAAAATGATTAAAAAAATATTACTTACTGTGGCTCTTGCATTTTCAATGCAAGCAAATGAGATAAAAAAAGTAGATACTTTAGTGTTAAGTGGTCCTATGGCATCTGTTAGCCATCCACTTTTAAGGATGATAGAAACAGGTGCATTAAACGATGTAGCAAAAAATGTCAAGTTTGTAATGTGGAAATCTCCTGATGAACTGCGAGCATTAACACTTCGTGGCAATGCTGACTTTATAGCAGTGCCTACAAATGTTGGGGCTAATCTTTACAACAAAGGTGTAGATATAAAACTGCTTAATGTCTCTGTATGGGGTATTTTAGGGATGATAACAAGAGATAAAACAAAAAAAACTCTTGCTGACTTTAAAGGGTGTGAAATAGCAATGCCCTTTCGTGCTGATATGCCAGATATAGTTTTTGAAGAGATAGCTAAAAAACAAGGCTTGGACCCTAAAAAAGATTTCAAGCTTCGCTATGTTGGCTCTCCAATAGATGCTATGCAAATGCTTGTAATGAGAAGAGTAGACCATGCACTTTTGGCTGAACCTGCCATCTCTATGGCTCTTAGAAAAACAAACTCATTTCCACTAAAACTTATAGCACCTGATTTATATAGAAGCTCAGACCTTCAAAAAGAGTGGGGAAAAGTCTTTAAAGTAGAGGGGAAAATCCCCCAAGCTGGAATGGCTGTTATAGGTCAGAAAGACCCATATATCGTAAAACGATTTAACGAGGAGTACACTAAAGCTCTTAAATGGTATAAAACACATCCAAAAGAGGCTGGTGTATTGGTTAATAAATATATTCCTATGCTTCTTCCTGAAGCTGTGGAAGATAGTTTAAGCTATGTTCAACTTGATGATGTAAGTGCAAAAGATGCTCAAAAAGATTTAGAGTTTTTCTTTGAGATTTTGAAAAATAATAATCCTAAAACTATTGGTGGGAAGTTGCCAGATAGTGGTTTTTATCAGTAAAAATTCTACTGCTAAAGTTTTCTTGACACTTAAAAAAACAATAAACATCCCAATATGTGCTATAATTACTTAAGCACAGCAAAGGGGTGTTTGATATGAAAAAAAATCTTTTATTTACAGTTCTTTTATCCGTTGTTATTATATTTTTAACCGCATGTGGTGGAGGCAGCGGGGGTGGTTCAACTACTCCAAGTACGCCAGATGAGAATACTACCGCGTTACACTTTACATCTGATTCGATTATATATGTGCCAGAAAATGAGATAAACGCCTTTGTACTTAAAGCTGTAAGTGATAACAATATAACTTATGCAATAAGTGGAGGTGACAGTGCTGCGTTTAGCGTAGATGCAGTGACAGGTGAGGTGATTTTCAAAACAGCCCCAGACTTTGAAACGCGACAGAGTTATAGCTTCACAGCATCTGCAAATGACGGCGTAGATACTGTGACACAAAATATCCTTATATTCATTGAGGACATTGATGAGAGTATTCCTAAGTTTATATCTGCAAGTGAGATAAATGTAGTTGAAAATCAACTAAAAGCAGTGAACCTTCGTGCCACAGATGATCAGCCTATTACTTATTCGCTTAGTGGTACTGATAGTAATGCATTTGAAGTGAATGCTACGACAGGAAAAGTGACCTTTAAAACAGCCCCTGATTATGAGTCAAAAAACCTCTACACATTTACCGCTGAGGCAAGTGATGGTACAAATGTAGGCAAGCAAAATGTCATAATCCATATCATTGATATTGATGAAACTCTACCTCTCTTTACATCTTCTGCAACTGTGAGTGTAGTAGAAAAACAACTAACAGCGATTACTCTGCAAGCTACAGATGAACATCCACTTCTTTATGGAATTTATGGTGGGGATTCATTAAAGTTTACTGTCAATCAATCGACTGGAGTTGTGAGCTTTAAAATTGCACCAGATTATGAAAATCAAAATGTATATACTTTTACAGCTACTGCAAATGACGGAACAAATATCAGTAAGCAAAATGTGACTATCCAAATTTTAAATCTTGATGAGAGTGCACCGATTTTTGTATCAGCAGATACAGTTACAGTGAAGGAAAACCAGCTAAACGCAATCACTTTAAGTGCTACAGACAACAGTACTCTAACCTACTCTATTAGTGGAGGTGATAGTGCAAGCTTTAATATCAATAGTACAAATGGAGTCGTAACATTCAAAACTCCAGCAGATTATGAGACAAAGAACTCTTACACCTTTACAGCTACTGTAAGCGATGGTACTTACCAGGTTACGCAAAATGTTACTATAAAGATAGAAGATGTCGATGAAAACATACCTGTATTTAGCTCTGCAACAAGTGTAAGTGTAGAGGAGAATCAACTCAGCGCAATTACCCTAAGTGCGACAGATGACAACAATATCACGTACTCAATAAGTGGTACAGACAGTTCAGAGTTTAATCTAAACGCAACAAGCGGAGAAGTGACTTTCAAATCAGCACCAGATTATGAGACAAAGAACTCTTATACTTTTACAGCTGTAGCAAGTGATGGGACAAATGATACAACACAAGATGTCACTATCACTATCATAAACATTGATGAGACAACACCAAGCTTCACATCTGCCTCATCTGCAAGTGTAGAGGAGAACCAACTCAGCGCGATCACTTTAAGTGCAACAGATACAAGTAATACTTCAGATGAAAATAACATCAGCTACTCAATCTCAGGAACAGACAGCAGTGCATTTAATGTAAACGCAACAAGCGGAGAAGTGACTTTCAAATCAGCACCAGATTATGAGACAAAGAACTCTTACACTTTTACAGCTGTAGCAAGTGACGGGACAAATACGATAACGCAAGATGTGACTATTAATATTACCGATGTCGATGAGAGTGGCTCAAATACAACACCTCAGTTTATCTCAGCCGATACAGTAAGTGTAGAAGAGAATCAACTAAACGCAATTACCCTAAGTGCGAC
>Ga0256836_1001220_pt1 | contig 11733 bp, 8 predicted proteins | sample 4561380metaG_FD_185974 | JGI IMG/M metagenome (GOLD analysis project Ga0256836, IMG submission 185974) | Hydrothermal vent microbial communities from Guaymas Basin, Mexico - 4561-380 | ecosystem: Environmental > Aquatic > Marine > Hydrothermal vents | place: Mexico: Guaymas Basin | collected...
GAAGAGAAGAGAATATTAAAAGAGTTAAAGGAAGGTAAAATAGATATAATAATAGGGACTCATAAATTACTCTCTAGTAAGGTAATATTTAAAAATTTAGGATTATTAATAATAGATGAAGAACAACGATTTGGAGTTTCCCATAAAAATAAACTTCTTAAATATAGGTATTCTATTGATGTACTCTCTATGACAGCAACTCCTATCCCTAGAACTTTATCTATGGCTTTAAATGGAATAAAGGATTTAAGTATTATTGCTACACCACCAAAAAATAGATTAAGAATAGAAACGTTTATTAAAGAATTTGATGATAATATACTTAAATACGCAATTGAAAGAGAATTACAAAGGGGCGGACAGGTATTTTTTGTTCATAATCGAATAGAAGAATTACCTAGAATGGAAGAACATTTATCTAAATTAGTTCCTTTTGCTTCTGTTGTAACAATACATGGATCTTTATCAGTAGAAGAGATAGAGGAAAGATTAGAAAGATTTATTAATAAAGAATATGATATACTTTTGACAACAACAATTATTGAAAATGGTATAGATATGCCAAATGTGAATACAATTATAATAAATGACTCACATAAATATGGGATATCTCAATTGTATCAGTTAAGAGGGAGGGTAGGAAGAAGCGATAAACAAGCATATTGTTATTTAATTATACCTAATAATTCAGTTTTATCAAGTCAAAAGATTAAGGAAAGATTAACATCATTAATTCATTATACAGAATTAGGTAGTGGTTTTTATCTTGCAATGAAAGATTTAGAAATAAGAGGGGCTGGAGATATTTTAGGTAAAGAACAAAGTGGATTCATTATAAAAGTAGGATTTTCATTTTATTTTAGAATGCTTCAAGAAATGGTAGAAAAAATTAAGAATAAAAAATACATATCTATGCATCAAGTATATTTTTATGTTCCATTTGATACATATATTAATCCAAGTTATATAGAAGATGATGAAGTAAGAGCTACTATATATCATAGATTGTCAAATATAACAAGATTAGATGAATTAAAAGAGATAGAAGATGAACTTATAGATAGATTTTCTACAATGGATAGTATAAGCTGGAGGTTTTTTAGAGTTATAGAAATGAGAATAAGGGCAGGCTTAAAGGGTATAAATGATATAAGAATATTGACAAATAATAAGTTATATATAAGATGGGAAAATCCAGATAATATTGATGTCAAAAGAATAATTGAAAATTTAACAAAAGCAGACTTAAAATTTAAGTTTTCTTATGAGAGCGGGTTGGCTATAGAAGTAATGTTAAAAAATTTTTACAAATCAAAAGCTGTTTTTAAAGAAATATATGAGATATTAAATTTTGTATAAGGATTAAATTTTTTTATTTTCATTATGATGAGTTATGAAAAATAGACAGAATATATTTTTAGTTTTACTTTTTCTTGTGATTTTATTTATTTCCTCTTGTGATAGAATCAATAAATTAAAACAAGTTTATATATTATCTTCAGATAGTATATTAGCTAGGGTTGATGGATTTTATTTGTTAAAAGATGATTTCTATAATCAATATCCATATATAAAAAATAGCAGCGATAGTTTGAAAAAAATATATATAAATCAATGGGTTAATGAGAAATTACTTTATATGTATGCTAAACAATTAAAATTAGATAAAGATCCTCAAGTAAAAAAGATTATTCAACAGGCACAGGAGGAGATTATCGTTAATTATTTAAAGAAAAAGATTGTTGGTAGTAAGTTAGAAATATCAGAAGAATTATTAAAAAGATTTTATGAAAAAAATAAGGATAGATATAGAGTAAAAGAAAATGAGTATAAATATATAATATATTTTTTTAAAGATATGAAAATTGCATGGAAGGTAAAAACTAATCTTATAAAACAGCAACCTCCGAAAGATATATATAAAGCAGCTAGGGGTGTAGGTGTTAATATTCTACAAAAGGAACAGGTAACTTTTTTTACTAAAGAGCATCAAATAAAATCCCAGATTCTTTTAGCCAAGCTTAGAGTCATGAATAATGGAGATTATTCAAGACCTTTTTTATATGATTCTAAACCAGCTATTGTATATTTAATTGATAAAAGATTAGAAGGGAAATATTTACCATATGAAGAGGTAAAATCCATAGTTGCTTTAGATTATATTAGAGAAAGAGAAAAAGAAATTATAAAGGATTTAATAGATAGTTTGAGGGTGGTATATGACTATGAAATATTTTATAAGTAAGTTATTATTATCTTTTATTTTATTATTAACTACAATAATTCAATTATATGCGAAATGGGAAGTAGCAGAACAAATTGTTGCTATTGTGGATAATGAACCTATTCTTTTATCTGATGTAAATAGTTATTTACAATACTATTTTATGTATAATAAAATAGATATAAGAATGTTAACAGAGGAAGATTTTAAACAATATCAAAAAAAAGCTCTTGAAAATCTTATAAATTCAAAGGTATTAGTAAAAGAGGCAGAAAGGGAATCATTAAATGTGAATTCTGATAAGATATCTCAGGAGGTAGATAAACAAATTGATCAATTAATTAATCAATTTGGCTCAAAGGATAAGTTTGTTGAAGCTTTAAAATCTCAAGGTATGGATATTGTAGATTTTAGAACAATGAAGTTTAATCAAATTAAAGAACAGATGTTAGAATATATTATGAAAAATAAGCTTAGATCAGAACTTTCTATAACAAAAGATATGATTATAGAGTTTTATAATACCCATAAAGATAGTTTTCCGGCTCAAGATGAAAGTTACAGATTATCTATCTATAAAACACCAATATATTTGGAAGGTAATAGAAAAAAGATTTTATATGATTCTTTGTCAACTATAAGACAAAAAATAGTAAGTGGTAAGTTATCATTTGAGGAAGCTGCTAAACTCTACTCTCAAGGTCCTATGAAAGATAAAGGAGGAGATCTAGGGTTTGTAAAAAAAGGAGATTTAATACCAGAATTAGAGAAAGTAGCATTTGCTTTAGATATAGATTCTATTTCTCCTATAATTGAGACAAATGTAGGACTTCATTTATTAAAAGTTATAGATAGAGATAAGGATAGGGTAAGATTAAGACATATTGTTTTTTTATTTAATATAACTGAAAAAGATATTAAATATTCAAAATTATATTTAGATTCTTTAATAAATTTAGTATATAAAGATACAACTTTATCATTAGAGAGTTTAGATAGTTCTATAAAAAAGATTATTTCTTCAGAATGGATTAAGTATAAAGATTTACAACCACAATTTCAGCAGGCTATAGAAGAATTAAAGATAGATTCTTTAACTTATTTCCCCAAATATACAAGACCTATTTTACTAGATAAGAATTTTTATATTTTAGAAATTTTAGATTATAAACCTAAAAGATATTTAAGTTTAAAAGATGATTGGAATATAATAGAAGAAAAAGCCCGAGAATATTATTTACAAAAATACTTTGAAGATAAATTAAGAGAATGGAAGAAGAATTTTTATATAGAAGTTAGAATGAAATGAAAAGGATTCATATTACTATAGGAGATCCAGGTGGTATAGGTGTTGAAACTTTAATTTTAGGGATAAATAAGTTGTTAAATACTGACTCAGAGTTTTTTTCTAAGTTTATCACATTAATTTATACACCATTTTCAGTTATTGAAAGATATAAAGATAAAATAAGTTTTGATTATAATATTATTGAAGATATAGATAAAGCTCAAAGTGGTATAAATATATTTAATATAAAAGAGTTAAATAAAATAGACTACCAAATAGGGACTATAGATAAAAATAATGGTTATATAGCAGCAAAAAGTATAGAAGAGGCATTAAAATACATAAAGCCCAAGGAGGTACTAATAACTTTACCCATAAATAAAGAAAGTATAAATCTTGCTGGGTATAAGTTTAATGGACATACAGAATTCTTAGCTTTTTTAACAAATACAGAAGAAGTTTTTATGAGTTTTTGGGGTAAAATAAATACTTTGCTATTAACAACACATATATCAATGGAAGACATGATTAAAAAAATTAGAGATAAAGATTATGTCTATACAAAGATAAAAAATAGCTCTAAATTAATTGAGGAAGTATATGGAAGAAAAATAAAATTTGGACTTTGCGGTTTAAATCCCCATGCGGGTGAAAATGGTCTTATGGGAAAGGAAGAAGTTGAAGTTTTATCTCCAGTTGTTGAAAGGTTAAGAAAAGATGGGATAGATATATCTTATCCTCAACCTTCAGATACAATATTTTATAGATATTTAAATGGAGAATTTGATTTTATATATAGCCTTTACCATGATCAAGCTTTAAGTGTGATAAAAACATTTTTTTTAAATAAAAGTGTAAATTTTACTTTAGGATTACCATTTTATAGAATATCTCCAGATCATGGAACAGCTTTTGATATAGCAGGAATGTTTATTGCTAATTATGAACCTTTTATATATACTTTAAAATTTGGAATAAAGTTATATGAAAGAAATTTTAGAATTTAGAGATTTTAATATAAAGATAAAGGATAGTTTTATTTTTCCTAATGATTTAAATATTAAATTATTAGAAAATGATTTTTCTGTTGTAGAAACAGATTATAAAGATGAAATTTTAAATGTTCTATTAGGTAAATTTTATGACTATAAAGGAGATATAATATTCCTAGAAACATCTATAAAAAATTTACCACAAAAATTTATCCATAAACGAATAAGTTATATTTCTAGTTATAATTCATTTTTATCTGAAATGAGTGTTTTTGAAAATATAGAGCTTTCTGTTTATTTTAAGAACAGAGACTATATAAAAAATTTATTTGATTATTTAAAAGAAAATAATCAAATAAATTTCCTTTTATATAAAAAGGTTAAAGATTTAACAGATTTTGAATATGAAAGGTTAATGATAATAAGAGCAATTTCAAGACTTCCCCATCTTTTAATTGTAGATGAGATTTTATACTCAGAAAATATAGATTTCTTTTTTAAGAATTTAAGTTTTTTTAAAGAGTTTAATACCTTTACAATTTTATGGCTTGTAAGAAAAGATAAAAAGAAAATTTTAAAGAAATATTGCAATGAAGAAAATTATATTAGTTTTTAAATTATCTTTTTATTTATTAAAAAGGGATTTTTTTAAAAGTTTTTATATTATTCTAATGTTTCTATTTCTTCTTATAGTTTTTGATTTAATATATATAACTAACTCTTATAAGATAAACTATATTGATTTTATTTTAAATAATACCTCTATAGAAGTTTTTTTTGATCCTTTAGTTGATTCTAATTACATAAAAGAATTTATTGATTCATTAACAAATAAATATAAATTAGAACAAATAGAAATAGTTACAAAACAAGACGCATTTTCATATTTAAAATCTAAGTTTAAAGATTTAAAGGTAGTGAGTATAGATATTTTACCAATGTCCGTTGTATTGATAATAAATAAAGATTTTAATTATAATAGGTTAAATAAATTATTACATTACTTAAAGTCAAGGAAAAATGTTATTCATATTTCGTATAATAAAGGACTTCTGTTATTTTTGAAAAAGTTTGATAAATATTATCATTATTTTTTTATATCTTTTATTTCACTTTTATCTATAATTGGAATATTTTTTATATATAACAATATTTATCATTATACAGGTGATAGAGATGAATTCTTAGAAACTTTCAATGAACTAGGTTATAGTAAATACTATATTAAACTATCTTATTTTATAAATTTTTTAATATTATCATTAATATCTAATTTAATTATAGCATTTTTTATGTATAAATATTATTATTTACTAAATAATATTATAAACAAGGATCTATGGTGGATTTTAAAAACAAATATTTATATAACATTAGGATTTTTATTATTTATCTTATTTTTTCATCTATAATAAATTTTTCAGTTTTTATCAGTTTAAGTGCTAAGAATTATGATAGACTTTTAAAGAAAAAAAATACCGAAATTCAAAAAATTGAGAAACGATTAAATAAATTACAGAAGAAAAGAGACAAATTAATAAAAACAGAAAGGGATATTTTAAATAAGATAAAAAGATTAGATGAAGAGATAGATTTATACATTGAATTAATAAATAAATTAGAGGAAAAAAATGAACTTTTAATATCTCAGATAGATTCTTTAAAAGAAAGTTATCAGTCCAAAGAGATTGAATATACCGATTATGTTAGAGAACTAAATAAACTTCTTCTTTATCTATATTTTTATTCAAAAGACAAAGATAGATTGAATTTTTATTCTGTTTTTGATACTACTTATTATCGGGAAATAGATAGATTTTTTATTTATTATAACTATTTATATAAAATATTAAAAGATATTGTGGAGACAACTCATAAAGAAAAACAGCAATTAATAGAAAAAGAAATTATTTTAGCTCAGAAATATAAACAATTGGAAGAAACTAAACTAGAGTACTTACAAAAAAGACAAGAGTTAAAGTTATTAAGAGAAAAACGTAATCAAGAAGTAAAGAAGATTAAAAATAAAAGATTAAAATTAGAGCTTCAATTGAAAGAATTGCAGAGGGAAAAAAAAGAAATAGAAAACATAATAACTATTTTAATAAAGCAAAAAGAAAAGCAAAAGAAACTCAAATCTAAAGTTAAAACATATTCTGTAAAACTATTAAAAGGTAAAAGATTTTTTTATCCTATATATAAGCCCAAGATTGTTAGAAGATTTGGGAGATATTATGATAAAAAGTATAAAGTTAAAATATTAAATAAAGGTATAGATATAACTTCTAAACTTACAAAAAGTTATAAAGTATTTGCAGCTCGTAAAGGAAAAATTGTAAAAATTGGATATTTTAAGAATTTAAAAAATTATATTATAATAGAACATGAAGATGGAATTTATACATTTTACTCTGGATTAGATAAAATTTTAGTAAAAGAGAATATGAAAGTAACAATAAAAACACCTATTGGTATAATGAAAACAAAAGGTATTTTACATTTTGAATTAAGAGTTGGAAGAAAGGCAATAGATCCCATTAGATATTTAAAGCATAGAGGATAGATATGGAACTAAAGTTTAATTTTCAACCAGATGTTTATAGTAAGTTAAATTCTATTCTAAACAATAGAGAAAAAAGGTTACCCCAGACTTATCTTTTTTATGGTCAGGAGGGATTAGGTAAATTATATTATGCCTTATGGTTTATAGCAAATATTATATGTTTTGATGATAATAAAGATTGTTTAAATAAATTACATACTAATACACATCCAGATGTAAAGATTATTCATCCAGAGAATTTTACAAAGGAATATCATCCTAAAATAATAGATCAACCTTTATTATATCATAAAATAAAGGAGACAGATAAGATAAAAATAGAAGAAATAAGAGAGTTAAAAGAATATGTAACAACAAAACCTTTTGAGAGTTTAGTAAGAGTTATTTTAATAAATTATGCTGATTATATGACCACACAGGCTGCAAATTCTTTTTTAAAGTTGTTAGAAGAGCCCTCAGAAGATACAATAATTATTTTATTGGCAACGAATTTGAGAAATTTATTACCTACAATTATATCAAGAATTCAGGTAAAAATTAAGTTTTCACCAATAAAAATTGATTATATTAAAACTATATTAAAAGAATATAATCAATTGGATGAAGAGTTAGATACGTTTTTTATATCTTCAGGAAGTTATGTGGAAATTTATGATGATTTAAACTTTTTTGATAAAGAGAAAATAGAATTTATAAATAAATTAATGATTTATATATTAAATATTATTGATTCAGAGAGGGTGTTAAAATTAAAAGAAGAGGATTATATTAAACAAGCATATGAAATTTCTAAGATTATAGAGAAATTTTCTTCATCAATAGGATTTAGTACTAGTAATAAGGAATCTTTGGATTATTTATTAAATAAACTTTATGATATATTACATAAAATTTTTATTTTAAATACAACACCAAACATAAAAATATTTGAAAAAGTCTTTGGCTATTTAATAGAAAGAAATAAAAACATAGATAATTTTTTGAAGATAAAAATATTAGAAGATATAAAATTAGCAAGAAATAAGATACAAGCTAATGTTAATCCCACTATAACAATTCAAACTTTGTTATGGCGATTATATAAATTGTGTAGGGATTATTATAAAATTATTAATAGTTATCATTAGAGAAAGGATAGCCGTATGTATGGAGTTATAGTTGAGAATAAAAATAAAAATCATTTTATTTGTGAAAATCCTGATGATATAATCTTAAAAAGAGGTGATAAGGTTATATTTTCAACAGATGATGATGGGTTTGATTTTGGAGAAGTATTATATACAAATGTTACGTTAAGAAAATCAAGTATTTATAAGTTATTAAGAAAAGCTACAGAAGATGATATTAGAAGATTTGAGAGATTGATAAGGTTAGAAGAAGAAGCTTATGACATATTTAGAGAAAAAGTAAAAGAGAATAATTTAGAGATGAAATTAGTTAAGGTAGATTTTCGATATGATAAGACAAAATATTTATTCTATTTTAAAGCAGAAGGGAGAGTAGATTTTAGGAAACTTGTTAGGAATTTAGCTGCAATATATAAAACTAGAATAGAGTTGCGTCAGATAGGAGTAAGAGATGAGGCAAAGCTTATTGGTGGGATTGGAATGTGTGGGCAAGAGCTCTGTTGTAGGAGGTTTTTAAAAGAATTTCAGCCTATAGAAACAAATATGGCTAAAATCCAAGATCTGATGATAAATCCTAGTAAAATTTCTGGGTATTGTGGAAAACTTATGTGTTGTCTTGCATATGAGAAGGATTTTTATGAGAAATATAGAAAATATTATCCTAATATAGGTGATGAATATAAGACAGAGAAGGGAGAAGGGGTAGTTAAAGGAGTTAATATACTAAAAGGTACAATATTGGTTGAGTATGAGGGTAGATATCAGGAAGAAATAAAATATGAAATACCAGAGGAAATAATAGAAGAATAAAAGGGAGTATAAAATATGGAGAGATATTTAGTAACCGCAGCACTTCCTTATGCAAATGGGCCCATACATATAGGGCATTTAGCAGGTGCTTATATTCCCGCAGATATATATGTGAGGTTTTTAAGATTAAATGGTGATGATGTTGTTTTTATTTGTGGGACTGATGAGCATGGTGTTCCTATTACAATAAGAGCAGAAAAAGAGGGAAAAACTCCTCAGGAAATAGTAGATTATTATCATGAGGTGATAAAGAAATCTTTTGAAGGAATGAGGATAGAGTTTGATAATTTTTCAAGGACCACAAGAGAAATTCATCATAAAACTGCTCAGGAGTTTTTTTTGAAACTTTTAGAAAATGGAGCATTGGTAGCGAAAAAGGAAAAAGGTTTATATTGCCCTAATTGTAAAATATTTTTGCCTGATAGATATGTAGAAGGTACTTGTCCTGTTTGTGGGGCAGATGGTGCAAGAGGAGATCAATGTGAAAAGTGTGGTACATGGCTTGAGCCATTTCAACTTATTAATCCAAAGTGTAAGATATGTGGAGCTACTCCTGAGGAACGAGAAACAACTCATTTTTATTTCAAATTAGGTGATTATCAAAAAAGATTAGAGGAGTTTGTGTATTCTCATGATTTTTGGAGGCCAAATGTTATTAATTATTGTAGAAACTGGTTTGAAGAAGGGTTAAGGGATAGAGCTATTACCAGAGATCTTCTTTGGGGTATAAAGGTTCCATTGGATGATGAGGAGTTTAAATCTAAGGTACTATATGTATGGTTTGAGGCTCCTATTGGATATATTTCTTCAACAAAAGAGTGGGCTATAAAGATTGGTGATCCTGATAGATGGAAGTTATACTGGCAGGATAAAAATACAAGAATAGTTCATTTTATAGGTAAAGATAATATAGTATTTCATGCAATAGTTTTTCCAGCAACTTTAATGGCTTATGGGGATGAGTGGAATTTAGTTTACGATATACCTGCGAATGAATTTTTGAATATTGAAGATGAAAAGATTTCTACAAGTCGTAATTGGGCTGTTTGGGTTGATGAGTATTTAGAGGAGTTTGAACCTGATCCATTAAGGTATTATTTAACCATGATAGCACCTGAGAATAGTGATTCTAATTTTACATGGGAAGGTTTTCAAAAGCATAATAATACAGAGTTAGCAGATGTGATAGGAAATTATGTTAATAGGGTATTAACATTTATAGCAAGAAATTTTGATTCAAAAATTCCTGAATATTCCAAAGATGATTTAGGAGAGTATGAAAAGAATTTATTGAAAGAAGAGAAAGAATTTTTTAATAAATTTTATGAAAATTTACATAATAAAAGATTTAAGAGAGCATTAACAGAATATATAGAGTTTTATAAAAAGTTAAATAAGTATTTTAATGATATGAAGCCTTGGGAACTTGTAAAAGAAGATAAAAAAAGAGCAGGTGAGGTTTTGGCTTTTTGTGTGAAGTTATTAAGAGATACAACAGTAATGATGTATCCTTTTATGCCTACTACAGCTGAGAGAATTTGGGTTCTTATTAATGAACTTAGAGATATAAAAGAGGAAAGATGGGATAGATTTTTAGATATATTCCCAGAGCCTAATAGAGAGATAAAGAGGCCTAAAAAGGTTCTATTTAGAAAATTTGCAGATGAGGAAATTAAAAAGCAGAAAGAGAAATTAATACAAAAGTCTAAAGAAGAAATAGAGAAGAATAAGAAATATAAGCCATTAAAAACAGAAATTACAATAGAGGATTTTCAAAAATTGGATATAAGAGTTGGAAAAATATTATCAGCTGAAAAGGTAAAAGGTGCTGATAAACTTCTTAAAATGGAAGTTGATTTAGGCTTTGAAAAGAGGACAATTGTTGGAGGATTAAAAAAGTATTATAGTTCGGAAGAATTAATAGGAAAGTATGTTATTGTTCTTGCTAACTTAAAACCTAGAAAATTAAAGGGAATAGAGAGTCAAGGAATGCTTCTTGCAGTAGTTAATGATGAAAACATTTCTCTTTTAGAGCCAGATAATAAAGATAAAATAAACCTTGGAGATGTTATTGGATAAAGTTATGGGAGAAAAAAAGTTTTATATAAAAACTTTTGGCTGTCAGATGAATGTTTATGATTCTAATATTATAGAAAGTAAATTAATAAAAGCAGGATATATCCCTACAGATAAAGAAGAAGAAGCTGATTTAATAATTTATAATACCTGTGCAGTAAGACAAAAAGCTGAGGAAAGGGCTATTTGGCATATAAAATCTGCAGCCAGCAAATTTAAGAAGGGATCTAAAATTGCTGTTATAGGTTGTGTGGCTCAAGAGAAAGGAGAAAAGTTAAAGAAAGAATTGCCTTTTGTAAATTATATTATAGGAACGGATGAGTATAAACGATTTGATGATATAATAAAAGGAAAACTAAAAGATGGAGTATATACAAATGTTTATTCTCAAGAGTTATATGAAGATTTTATAGATGATGTAGTAGTTAAAGGTCCAACAAGTTTTGTTACTATTATAAGGGGGTGTAATAATTTTTGTAGTTATTGTATTGTTCCTTATGTTAGAGGTAGGGAAAGAAGTAGGAAAAAAGAGAAGATAATAGATGAGGTAAAGAAATTAGTAGATAAAGGTATCAAAGAGGTTATTTTGTTAGGACAGAATGTTAATTCATATATAGATGGAAATATTAGATTTCCTGATTTATTGTATGAGG
>Ga0256836_1001221_pt1 | contig 11723 bp, 11 predicted proteins | sample 4561380metaG_FD_185974 | JGI IMG/M metagenome (GOLD analysis project Ga0256836, IMG submission 185974) | Hydrothermal vent microbial communities from Guaymas Basin, Mexico - 4561-380 | ecosystem: Environmental > Aquatic > Marine > Hydrothermal vents | place: Mexico: Guaymas Basin | collected...
TTCTAGTAAACCAGAAGCGGACTATGAACGTGTACAGCTAGATGTTATTTTAAAATTTTAACACTCATTTTTAAAATAAATAAAGTAAAGCCTTCTTTTGGCTTTACTAACTAAACGCCCTCTACACGTAAAACTTTCGTATTTCCAACCATTAATTCAATAGTCATAAAAAATCTTTTAAATACAGACTCTTGTCTATACTCCAAGTTGTGTTTTTTACAAATATCTTTGACAATAGGCTGCATTTTTTGATAAAAAGAGTGCGGCATATTTGGAAAAAGGTGATGTTCTACCTGATAGTTTAAAAATCCATGTAAAAAGTCAATGAAATCACTTCCTGTATTGTAGTTTACGCTTCCCATGATCTGACGCAGATAGTACTCGCCCTGTGATTTATGCGGTGTTGAGAACTGGTAGATATCTTCTGCTGAGTGGTTTGGAACGATAACTAAAAATGAGTGTAGATTTGCAAAAAATTCACCAAGGAGTAAAAAACCAAGAGCAGTTCCTACTGCACTCCATCCCCATGGTAAAAAGAGAAGTGGTAAGAAGACAAATTGAAAAAGAGCATATGGGAGAATGTAATCTTTCCAGAGTTCACGCCCTTTTTTTGTAAAAGGAGACCACTCATAGCTTTGATTTCTCACATCATTCATATTTTTGTTGTCTTTGTTCTCTAAGATTCTTTGTGTATTTGGTGCATAATAAGCCAGCTTCCAAAAACCTGCAAAGATATAAACAACGGCATATTTCATCCACATTGGGATTTTTGATTCATGGAGCCACTCAAGATTTTTCTCAACATTATCAGGGTCATCTAACTCTCCTAGATGATAATGGTGCATAATGTTATGCTCATATGCCCACGCATCAGGTTTTATCCAGTCCAACCAGTCAATATAGCGTCTCCATCCTTTTGCAAAACCTGCTTTTGTATAACGATATGGAATACCCTCGACCTTATCATAGGCTCCATGTAAAATAGGGTGTGTTACATTAGACCAGCGTGCGACATTACCAACACCGATCAAAAAGGCTCCTATAACGCCAAAAAGCCAAAAATCCAAGGTAGAAATTCCTGAATCTGCATAGCTGTTCATAATAGTCACAATAGCAATAAGAATAAATCCGCTTATTGTTGCTATTCTTCCCCATTTTTCAAGCTTAAGAAGGTGCTCAAAGTCTGCTTGACCAACTTGAATTGTTTTTTTAATTGCATCGATATCACGCTGCAACTCCTCTTTATCCACCTCTTCATAAGGCGTGTATTGTGTATCTTTGTTATTGAGTTGTGACTCGCTTGTGAGTTTTGACAAATTATTTCTCCAAAATAAAAGTTATTTTGTATTATATATAAATAAGTTTAAATTTAAGTATAAACTAAGACTATGTGAAAAACGCTTTTATCTAATGTAAATACCATTTTGGATAAAATAGCAACAATTAATATAAAACTACTTGGAGAATTTATGGACGCTGCCAAATATATTTGGATGAATGGAGAATTTGTTGCGTGGGATGATGCAAAGGTACATGTACTCTCACACACACTGCACTACGGAAATGGTGTTATTGAAGGTACAAAAGCATACAAAACAGACAAAGGCTATGCTATTTTTCGTCTAAACGATCATACTAAAAGACTACTCGAGTCTGCAAAGATGACACTGATCGATATTCCTTACACAGTTGAAGAGCTAAATGCTGCACAGATCGAGCTTATAAAAAAGAATGAGTTTAGCGGTGATAATGTCTACATCAGACCTTTTGCATTTTTAGGCTACGGTGTGATGGGTGTCTATCACAAAGATGCTCCTGTTGAGACAGTTTTGGCTGCATGGGAGTGGGGTGCTTACCTTGGAGAAGAGGGACTTCGCAGAGGAATCAGACTTAAAATTGCATCTATGACTCGTCCGGCAAACACTTCAAACATGGGTAAGGCAAAAGCAACAGCAAATTACCTTAACTCACAAATGGCAAAGTATGAAGCGATTGACTGTGGGTATGATGAGGCACTTCTTTTAGACGATCAGGGTTACATCGCAGAAGCAAGTGGCGCATGTTTTTTCATGGTAAAAGACGGGGAGCTTATCTCTCCGCCAAATGACAACTCTTTGGCATCTATTACACAAAAGATGGTTATTGAGATGGCTGAAGATATGGGTATGAAAGTAACGCGTCGTCGTATCACTCGTGAAGAGGTATATGTGGCTGATGAAGCATTTTTGACAGGAACAGCAGCAGAGATCACTCCAGTAGCTGTAGTTGATGCACGTGAGATAGGAAGCGGAAGCCGTGGACCAATCACAGAGAAGATCCAGAGTACATATTTTGACATTGTATTTGGAAGAAATAAGCAGTATGAGCACTATTTAACTTATATTGACTAAAAAAAGGGAATAAATTGAAAGAGAATATTTTAATGGCGTCAGATATGAACGACTATTTTAACAAGAAAAAGAGTGAGAATGGCGGAGGCTTTAACAAAGGCTCGTCTAACTCAAATAACAACGGACCAAAAGGTCCTCAAATGCCAGAGATGAACTTTAACATGAGTGGTGGCAAAGCTGCGATTATGTATTTTGTTATTGCTATTGTTTTAGTTCTTGTGTTGGCAAAACCATTTATTATCATTGAAGAGGGGCAGCGTGGTATTTTAAGTACAAACGGTAAGTATCAAGATCAGGCACTTCTTCCTGGACTGCATTTTATTGTTCCCGTGATTCAAAAGGTTTATATCGTAGATACAAAAGTACGTATCATAAACTACACATCTCGTGTTGAAGGAAGTATAAACAACCGTGAGTCTGGCATTATTACAAAACCGGCCATAACAGTGCTTGATAAACGTGGCTTGCCGGTCTCTATCGAGCTTACTGTTCAGTACAGACTCAATGCACAGTTTGCTGCACAGACGATCTCGAACTGGGGATTTAGCTGGGAAGACAAGATCATCAACCCTGTTGTTCGCGATGTTGTTCGTAATGTTGTGGGTAAGTATGAAGCAGAACTGCTTCCGCGTGAGCGTAACACGATTGCAGCGGCCATTGAAGATGGGATTCGTAAAAACATAGAGAGCCTCAAAAACTCACCGGCTATCTTACAGTCTGTTCAGTTGCGTGAGATAGTTCTACCAAAAAAAGTAAAAGAGCAGATAGAGCGTGTACAACTTGCAAAACAAGAGGTAGAGCGTGCACAACAAGAAGTTGAACGTGCAAAACAAGAAGCTCTCAAGCGTGCAGCAGAAGCGCGTGGTGTAGCTGAAAAAGCAAGAATCGAAGCACAAGGTAAAGCAGATGCTATTACGATTGAAGCAAAAGCAAATGCAGCGGCAAATATTGAGATTGCAAAATCATTAACACCAAGACTACTGCAACTAGAGCAGATGAAAGTACAAAATAAGTTCAATGAAGCACTGCGTGAGAATAAAGATGCCAAAATCTTCTTAACACCTGGTGGATCGACTCCGAATATCTGGGTAGATATGAAAGAGTCTCGTCAAAAAACGACAGCGGTACACTAAAAAATGCAAGATATTCTTAATCGTGTAGATTGGCAAAAGCAAGAGCTTTTGCCTGTAATCGTACAAGATGCCACTACTAACGAAGTGCTAATGATGGCATATATGAATAAAGAAGCGTTAGAGCTCTCTTTAAAGACAAAAACAGCACACTACTTCTCCCGTTCAAAACAGCGTATCTGGAAAAAAGGTGAGAGCAGTGGGCATACTCAAGAGATTGAGAGCTTCTTTATTGACTGTGATAATGACACACTGCTTATCAAAGTAAAACAAAACGGTGTTGCGTGCCATACGGGGCGAAGATCATGTTTCTTTACGGAGCTTACAAGCGGTGAGAGTGTAAGTGATGTTGAAGTAGATACAACGGCGGCTTACGGCGTTATAGATACACTCTATCATACTATTTTGGAGCGTAAAAATGCAGACCCTGAGACTTCATGGACTGCAAAGCTTCTCTCTAAGGGTGAAAATACAATCCTTAAAAAAGTTGTTGAAGAAGCCGGTGAATACTGTTTTGCCCATAAAGATAACGATGAAGATGAGATGGTCTATGAAGCAGCCGATCTTACATACCATATGTTAGTTGCACTTGCATCTAAAAACATCTCACCGGACCGTATCAAACAAGAGCTCGCTCGTCGTTTTGGAATGAGCGGCATTGCTGAGAAAAATTCACGAGACAAGTAGCCCATGAAGCATAAAATTCAGGCATTCATTGATGGACTCATTTTATATGACTATATCCTCTTTGGTGCCTCTTTTGTGCTTTTTATTCTTTTTATTATTCTTGCTATTATTTTGCGTGAGCGTTTAAAAACAGCACTTTTTTTGGTTCTTTTGGCTTTTGCAACAATAATGCTTGGACCAACACTTGGGTTTATTGAGATGCATAAGTTTCTTTACAAAAATGAAGTGACACTCAAAGAGAACAAACGTTTGGAATTCGCTCCTGCTGTTGTTGTTAAAGGAAGTTTGAAAAATCTCTCAAGATTTGATTTCAAAGAGTGTCTGGTCACTGCATCTTTGTATAAGATTAGCAAAAATGAGTATAAAAACTATCTCTTGAAATTTAAGCCAATGAAAAAGCAGTCGATAGTACTCAAAGATATTCCAAAAGGGCAATCAAAAGAGTTTAAGATGATTGTTGACCCTTTTAAATATAAAAAAGAGTATGGTATCTCTTTGGAAGCGAATTGTAAATGAGTACACTTTTTAATGTTTGGCACTATGTTGTTTTTGCTATAATTGCTCTTATCTTTGTGGGTGGTGTTATTGCCGCGCTAAAACAAAAAAAGAGCAGTATAAAGATCTCTATGCTCTTTTCAATAACCCTTATTTCTGTTTTTTTGGCTGTTTTTTCTGTCTTTGTCGTTGATAAATATACAAAAAAAGTAGAGCTTTCGAAGTTAAAGAACAAACGTATTTTAAGCATAGAAAAGATTGTTTATACCGGTATTGTTAAAAATGTCGGAAAGTATCCTGTCGGAAAAGTTGTTTTTAGCATCAAACTTGTAAATAAAGGGCATGCGACAGGGAATGTAAAAGGTGGGAATTTTTATAAGCCAAGTGGATTTTTTGACTTTTTTACTTCAATATTTAGTGATGAGAGGAAAAGCAAACCACAAACAATAGAAAAAGAGTTTGTTGTGGCTAGGAATCTAAAGCCAGGACAGGCAAAACCATTCCGGGTTTACTTTAGATATCCTCCATACTTTCGATCAACCGCACAGTTTGCAAAAGTATATGCACACTAGGTTTTAGTACTTCAGTCCTATCTTTTTAAGGGCTTGGTTGATATGTTTGATCTGCTTGTTTTTATCTCTACACCACTGAGGGGCTAAGAGAGAGTCATCATCTATACCTGCAGTTACACGCTGCACACTTACATTTTCAGGTTTCATTTCAATGGCTTTTACCAAAGTATCAAGATAGAGCTCTTCGCTTATTGGTTCAAACTCCCCTCTCATATATTCATTTGCCAAAGCGGTTCTTTTTACAACATAGAGCGGATGGTACTTAACAGAGTCTATGCCCCACGCATATGCCTCTTTAGCAGTCTCAAGCATCATCTCCTGTGTTTCACCTGGAAGACCGAAGATAAGGTGACCACAGACATTCAGACCAGCTTCTTTAGACTTTAGTATCCATTCTTTTACATTTTGTGCATTATGTCCGCGATTGATTTTCTCTAGTGTTTCATCATAGACAGACTGTATGCCAAACTCTATCCATATCTCTTTTGTCTTTGCAAGCTCACTTAAATACTCAAGTGTCTCATCTGTTATGGAGTCAGAGCGTGTGCCAATACTAAGGCCTACCACATCATCAAAAGAGAGTGCTTTGTCATAGAGAGCTTTGAGGGTCTCAAAAGGAGCGTAAGTATTTGTAAATGATTGAAAATAGACAAGGAATTTCTGTGCACCATATTCACGTCTTTGACGTGCTGAGATAGCATCAAATTGTTGCTGAAGCTGCGTGAGCTGTTTATCTAAAAAGGGGTTCTCTTTTGAGTCGAGATTGAGATGGAAGCCTTTGAGCTCTTTTACCTCATTTGTACTTGCTGAAAATGAGTCGTTTTCACAAAAAGTACATCCTCCTTTGGCAACAGTTCCATCGATATTTGGACAGGTAAAACCTGAGATATTGATGCCGACTTTGTAAACTTTTGTGCCAAACTTCTCACGCAGGTAGCTACCATATGTATAGATCTGCTTCATTAAACGATGTATTTACCTGTAAAACATGCTGTACAGTAGTTGTCATCACCTATTTCGGCATTTACACTGCGCAGCAGTGCTGCTTCATCAAGATAAGCCAAAGAGTCAGCCTCTATAAAGTCACAGATCTCTTTTGTGCTCATATTTGCTGCGATGAGCTTGTCTTTGTCCGGAGTATCGACACCATAGTAACAAGGATCAGTAGTCGGAGGAGAAGAGATACGCATATGAACCTCTTTTGCACCTGCCTCTTTGAGCATTCTGATAATGCGTTTTGAAGTTGTTCCACGAACGATAGAGTCATCTATCACAATAACTCGTTTTCCTTTGATGATATCTGTCATAGGAGAGAGCTTCATCTTTACTTTTAAGTCACGCATCTCTTGTGTCGGCTCGATAAACGTACGACCGATGTAGTGGTTTCGCATAATGCCCATCTCATAAGGGATACCACTTGCTTGTGCATAACCAATAGCAGCCGGAACACCACCGTCTGGTACAGGGATAACAAGGTCAGCATCGATAGGCTCGATTTTAGCAAGCTCTTTTCCCATGTTCTTGCGTGTCTCATAGACAGACTGTCCAAAAACAGATGAGTCTGGACGAGCGAAATATACATACTCAAAGATACAGTGTTTTGGAGTCGGCTCAAAGACTTTGATGCTTTGTGGTGCTTTGCCTTCTTCAAATACAAGCAGTTCCCCCGGTTCTACATCACGAATGAAAGTAGCCCCAACAAGATCAAATGCACAGGTCTCACTTGCAACGATATATCCGCCATTTGGAAGACGACCAAGGCTTAGAGGACGAAAACCGTGTCTGTCACGCATAGCAAACATTTTTGTTCTACTTAAAAAGACAAGTGAAAATGCACCTTCAATTCTCTCTACCGCATCGATAATACGATCTAGAAGTTTGTCTTTTGAACTCTTTGCTATAAGGTGAATGAGGTTTTCGGTATCCATAAATGTTTGGAAAATTGCACCTTTCTCAATAAGTGCATTACGAACACTCTCAGCATTTGTCAGGTTACCGTTGTGTACGATTGCCATTTCACCCAAGTCATAGCGTGCAAAGACAGGCTGTGCATCGAGTATTGAGTCATCACCTGCTGTAGAATAGCGGGTATGCCCTACAGCTGCTGTACCTTTGAGTGTTTTGAGGTTTGCTTCATTAAAGACCTTCATAACCAGACCACGGTCTTTGATTGTGTGTACTTTTACACCATCAGCAGAGCTGATTCCTGCTGCTTCTTGACCACGGTGCTGGAGAGAGTGGAGTGAAAAGTAAGCAAGCTTTGAAGCTTCTTCATGTCCAAAAATCCCAACAACTGCACATTTTTCATTCATATTTTCGCGCAAAATATATCCTTCGCAAAGAGTTCTAAATTATTGATGCAATTATACTCTAAATAGCTTAAAGTGCTAAAAAGTAAAGATGGAACTAATGTTGCTTTAATCTTTAAAAGTACCGAAAAAAGAGTAGGATATATGGATATTGTATTACGTAACAATCTTATTTTAATTACTACTAGCTTTGAGACACTCAACTCTGAGTGGATGCGTGAGTTCTTAAATAAACACACACGTGGTATGCTCTTTTTGGAAAAATCTGTTCTTGTTTTTCGTAATGAAACCCTTCAGGAAGTACGTGAGAACTTCATACGCAAACTCAGTGAACATCATGCAAAGACACATGATTTTAATCATGAATTCTTTCTGCGCTCCATGTTGAAATTTGGTACACAGCCCATTAAAATAGAACTTAACAAGCTTGAAGAACCGGAAGTTGTACAAGTGCATCTCTATGCATATGATAAAAATACTGTACTTATCTCTTTAGACTCTCCAAATGAGTGGGTGACAAACTATCTGCGTTCTCAACTTGAGGTCTATGTAGAGAGAGGAACAGATATATCAATGGTTATTGATGTCAGTGACTATAAGGCCAAAGCACGTTTTGACAGGGCTTTAAACAAACGTCATATTCTGCACTATCAAATCCAGTACACATATGATAATCATTTTATGTCTAAGCTATACAGTGACTTTGCATCCTACTCATTTGGTAATCTTGCACAAGAGTGTGAACTCGATGAGAAGAAACAGTTTTATACTATTTTAGAGTGTCCTGTGGGTGCGAGTCAGGATGCCCTCAAAAAAAGTTATAAAAAGCTTACAAAAGTCTATCATCCTGATAAGATCATTCATGAAGCACCGCATATGGTACAGCACTATACACAGAAGTTTCAGCTTCTGCGTGAGGCATATGAAGCACTGAGGGTTGTCAGTTAAGTAAAAAGTTTGCTTTTGTCTCTTGAGAATTTTTCTTAAGCAGAGCTGCAAAATCTTCACTGCTGTAAAGAGCTAATTGGGCACCTTGCATTTGGCGCAGCTCTTTTGAAAAACCTCGCTTGGAAAAAAGTACTATCTGCGTAGGTTCGATGCCAAGTCGTCTGCACTTGTCATTTATCTTGTGCAGCTCTTTTTTATTTATCGTATGGTTTGTCCACTTACACTCTCCCACATACATACTGCCGTTTTGTGTCACTGTTAAGATATCAATCTCGAGATTTGCATCCCAGTAACTTCCAGAACTCATTATTTGAGCATCTCGTAAGTGATAATTGAGCAAGAGCTCAGAGAGCTCTTCATAGACAAGACTCGTATAACTGCTATGACGTTTTGTAAAGTCTTTTAAAAAGGCATCATACTCTTTATTTTCTATCTCTTTTATATGGGGTACTATAAAGTAGAACCAAAAACGGATAAAAGGGTGGGTGAAGAGGACTTTATGAGATATTCTGTGCCGTGCTTCTTCACGTTTTAGTTTCATTTTCGGGTAACGCTCACGCGGATGTTCTTCGCGTGAATATTCAATCTGAATAAGTCCTGCTTCTTGAAGATAGTTCAGTGCTGCCCCACCGTTGCCATTATTAAGACCTGCTTTGTTGAAAGCTGAAAATATACGTCTGTCTCCTGTAGCAAGAGCTTTGAGAAGTTTACGGTTGAGAACATCATTACGGGTAAGTGCTACCATCTTGGCATCAATAGCTTCAAAGTTTTCTAAAATAAGCTCCATGATGAGCTGCGTGAGTGGTTTTGAAGTATCAATACCCAAATCAAGACCACCAAAAACTGCAAAATAAGATATAAGGGTTTCCATATCATCAGGATAGTTTTGAAAGTAAAAAGAGCGAAATTGCTCTAGAAGATTGGATTTTTTCATATGTTAATTGTAACATAGATTTAGAGTTCACTGGCAAACTTGATAATATCAAGACCATATTTTTGACGCAGTTTTTGGGTAAAAAGGTCTCTTTTTTGCAGTGCATACTCTTCATTGAAGTTAATTAAAGAGAGTTCTCGTTTTACATTTTTGGTAAAAGCTGAGCAACTTATAGAGAGACGTATAATATGATAGCGTTTGTGAATGTCTGCCTGATGAAAGAGTTCAATACATAGTGCGTCAAATTTTTTCTCTCTGAAGAGTTCGTTCTTTGTGATATTGATATGAGATTTTTTTTGCATTTCATAGTGGATACTAAGATGAAAAACAGTAGGTATAACATTGAGCTTATAGATGGCATAGCTGAGGTGGCGTGCTAAAATATGAATACGTCGTATAAGTTCTGCTCTGTTGTAAATAGGATCAAATGTTCTTGATATGCCGATGGACTTTCTTGCCTGTTTTATCTCAATAGCTGCGTCACTTTGTGCATTGACTCTTTTGTATATCTCTTTTGCATAAGGACCCCAGGACTCAAGAGTGCCTTTTCTTTGGCGAAGCTCTCCTAGTGTATAGATATGCGCTGAAAAGAGCTTTTTTTGCATACTTTTTCCTATGCCGGTAAATTTTTCAACTTTTACAGGGTTGATAAAGGCGTCAAAATCCCATGGATAAACTGTTTTACATCCAAAAGGCTTTGCATAAGTAGTTGCTAGTTTTGCAATGTAGCGTGTTTGTGCTGCTCCGATAGAGACCGGAAGTTTGAGCTCTTTTTTTATCTCATGGCGTAGTTGGTCAATAAACTCAGGTACATCAGCATCCTCTACCCATCCGCTAAGGTCACCATAAAACTCATCAATACTTGCCTGCTCTATAAGTGGAATCTTGAGTGATAAAAAGTTGTGCAGTTTATGAGAGAGCTCTTGGTAGAGTGACATGTTGGGTGCTTTTATGATAAGCTCGGGGCATAACTCTTTTGCCTCACGCAGACTCATAGCCGTCTTTATGCCATATGCGCGGGCTTCATAGCTTGCAGTTGTCAGTATGCCCCGAAGTCTGCCGTTTTCCATAAAAGATTCTATATCATCATCTCGTTTCTCATAACTTTTGTAAAAAGTAGGGACAAAAGAACCTGAGTTTTCAAAGTTGACAGTTTGATTTTTGGCTTCACGAGAAAAAATCTTTGTATCGCTTCTCCCTCCAATAACAACAGGCTTATGCTCAAGTTGTGGTTCTACAATACGTGCAGCACTAACAAAAAAACAGTCGATATCTATGTGGATTTTCACACTTTTCCCTTACAAATACAAACATATGTAAAAGTATAGGAAAAAGTGGAACTAAAAAAAGAATTTATGACAGATTGTCAAGTAATTTTTTTTATTTGTTTTTTAAAACTTTTCTTGCATTTAGTGGTTGGACAGGTCTGTTATTGTGCCCTTTCATCATTACATTGACAAATTTATCTACTTGTGCTTTTCCAATTTCAAGATACTCTTTAAGTACTATCCATCGTACTCCTTCACTACATGGAGGTGTTGTTAGTGAGCCAGAAAATCTGTAGTAATCTTTGTTTTTTGGTAATAATTTTTTGATATCTTCAGCTGTTAATTTACATGGATGAACTTTATGTATGTCTGTAAAAATTGTTTTACAGATTTTTTTCAAAGTGGTATTTTGTTTTCCTTCTTTGTACATCACTGCTACAACAGCAAGTTGACCATCTTTACTTTGATGCACAAAATGCGCTTCTAATGGAAAGTTTACGCCGTTTATTTGATTTTCACTAGGAGAGTGAAAGTGAAACTGTTTTAATTCAAACTTGATACCGTCAATTTTTATATAGCTGCCTTTTGCAACATCAACTTTGATAGTATGACCGTTGTTTAAAGCATCTTTTGCACCTGTAGTGTAAGAAAATTCAAGCTTTTGTAAACCATTGGCAAGAACTATATTTGTGTTGTCAATATTTATTGGGGATTGGTTTTTCCCCTCTTTACACATAAAAAACTCCGGTTTGATATCACCCCAATGAACAGGGTTTGCATCTCCTGAATATCCCCATGAACCGTGAACACCAGCATTTACAATGCTTCCAAGTAACAGTAAAATTGTACCTATTATGATTTTTAATTTCATTTTTATCCCTTTTTTGTTTAAAGTTATAAAAATTATAAGAAAGTTTGAATTAAAAGGAATTGAAGTTGTTAAATTTTGATATAGAATATATAAAGAATGTAGTGGCTCCGGATACTGGA
>Ga0256836_1001222_pt1 | contig 11717 bp, 12 predicted proteins | sample 4561380metaG_FD_185974 | JGI IMG/M metagenome (GOLD analysis project Ga0256836, IMG submission 185974) | Hydrothermal vent microbial communities from Guaymas Basin, Mexico - 4561-380 | ecosystem: Environmental > Aquatic > Marine > Hydrothermal vents | place: Mexico: Guaymas Basin | collected...
GTTGGGTTATAAAAGTTGCGGTTGATCTTGCAGTTACCTACGATGTTGGTCTTATGCAGATTAATAAACTCTGGATAGACAGGTATAACTTGAAACCCGAATGGTTTCTTGACAAGTGCTATGCCTACGAGTGGGGGGCTTTCGTCCTTTCAAGGATGATTAAAAGATACGGTTACTCTTGGGAGGCTATCTGGCACTATAACGGTAGAAAGGATTATGCTGTGAAGGTGTTTAAGAAGGTAGAGAAGCTGTGCAGGGAGAGATATAGAAACGAACCTTACTGCAAACGTTTCAATTAGAGGTTCTGATGGAAAAGGTGGTCATTGAAGCTGCAAAAACTCTTAGGGAAGAGAATCCTCTCAGTCTTCACGTTTTTGTTGAGGATAGTGAAGACTGGGAACTTTCCAGGAAGTTCTCAGCTTTGGAGGAGCAACTGGAAGTTCCATGGAGCTTTACGGTGGAGCTCCGTCCGAAAGAGAACGAGTTAGATGCAGAGGTGGAGCTCCATGTGTCAAAGCCAGAGCTCTCCTCTCTGGAGTTGAAAATAGTCTTTCCTCTGTCTGCCTGGACCTTTGCCAAGGAAATGATTTCTGTTTTCTTCTTTCAAAAATCAAAGAGAGGAGACCTGTTTGTTAAAGAAGAGGGAATAGCCTTTAAGATGCCGCCGGAGTTGATTGAGGACGTTGAGAAAAAGATAGAGGATTTTGGATTAGAACTCTTCTACGACAAGGTTCTTAAGGTTGGTAATCCTTATTCCCCTGAGTATGTGGAGGGGGTGTATGAGAGTTTTGTAATTGGTAGATATTTGGGGCAGTTGGGATGAACGAGATAGGCAAACTATACGAGTTGCAGGATAGAATTCTTATGTCTTTGTCGGACTTTGTAGCGGCAGGTAACAAGTTCCCTTTTTTCTTAACGGGTGGAACTGCTCTTGTTAGATTCCATTTTAAGAGTGCTTACAGGGTTTCGTACGACTTGGATTTTTTCTCAACAGAAAATGTAACAAAGGAAGATGTTAAGCGTGTTGCCTCTTTTTTGTCCGATAGATTTAACATATCCCTCAAAGCGGAAGATGTGGAAGAGGAAATATTTGTTTATGAGGTCAAAGAAGGGGAACTTTCTGTTAAGGTGGACTTTGTGAGAGATCCTTTTTTACAGGTATTTGAACCCGAAGAGTTAGAGGGAACAAGTCTTCTAATAGATTCTATGCGGGCTATTTATTTCAGAAAAGTTTACGCACTTATTGATCTCTATGTTCATGAGAGACCTGTTGACAGGATAAAGGACGTTCTTGACTTGATGGAACTTAGTAAAAGTTTTATGCCGCTTTCTGATTTTGTTGGAGAGTTTGTAGAAATCTGGCGTCAGAACTTTGAGACAAAGATACAGTTTGGATTGGTAGTGGGAGCTCTCAGGGATATTTTTCTTGCTCTTCCGTATCATAAGCAGGAAATTGAAAGTGCTTTGAAGAAGATATACTATAGCAGTATAAGCTATGAGGAGATTGAAAAATGGCTAAGAATGCAGATAGGGTTACTAAAAGGTATGACGTGAAAAGCATTGTGACTGTTTTTCTTTGGGATATGCCCGCTTTAGTAAGGAGGCCGGATAAACTCCCGCAGGTAATAAAGAGGTACAAGAGAGGGACCTTGCGTCCGGAGGATAAAATAGTGGTAAGTGTTTTAAAGCACAGGCTTTTGAGAGTTAAGGATGGGCCCATGATTTACGAGCGTATTTTTGGAGAGAAGGCTCCTCTTACCAAAAGGAGATGGTTTACACCTCCGGATGAACTGGCTGTTAAGCTTAGGAAAAAGATAGGAGCTGTAGCAATGTCTTCTGAACCTTAGCGAAGAGGTAAATTATGGCTCGCAGGGAACTTGAGCGTGTTAGAAAGCAGTATAGATCTGTTAAAGTTCTGGTGACTATGGAAATTCTGTTCCATCTCTTTCCCGGTTTTGTTTCATTATTCTTGCCGGAACCATACGATGTTTGGGGAATTCTCTGGCTTTTGTTTGGAGGAGTCGTAATACTTGTTATCTATAACTTGATTGCTTTGATTTTCGGGTTGGAACGTGGGTTTCCAATTTCAGAGTATGCAGGCTATGAGGATCGTTGTAGTCGTGGATCAGCAAGGTAGACTATATCTGTCCAACTTCGGCAGGCTACTGGTTAGATCAGGACAGGTCTTAAATTTCTTCGGGAGTCCATAAGTCCAGATTGTTTTTACTCATGAATCAAGTATGTTAAGAAAAAGATGACAATACTGTTTCAGTAGTTTTGGTCAGGTTAACTAATTGGTTAACTTGCTTTTAAGTCTTTCGGCAGCTTGAGGGCTTAAGACAATCTTCGCGGAACCTGTTCTTTCAAGTTTATCTTTGTCCATCAGCACCAGCTGAGCTGTTTCAGCAAGGGAGAGCTCCTTTCCTTGGTCATTCTCGCTGCTCACAAGGAAGTTTCCGTTGGGCAGGGGACTGATATAGTAGTTTCCTATTCTTCCAACCTGCCCGGGTTGCAAGTTCTTTAAGTCGTTCATGCTGTTGATAGGGACAATCTGTTCTCCTGCTGGTTCAGCATCAATTAGTGCTCCTAAATAAGAACCACCAGCTGCTGTGGCTCCCCTGGCAAGCCATTTTCCAAATCCTTTAGCCATATCAACTACTGTATCCTTTATAGCTTCCTTAGCAGCTTGTTTCTTTCCAATGTTGAATAAATCATGCACATCGGCGATGTTGGTTCTCTTGGCTAATCTTTCGGTAACATCTTTTGCCGCTTTAGCTTCGGCGAGGGTTCTATATGCCTCGTACGCTTTCTGGACTGCCATAGCTCCCGCTGCCATTTTGAACTCTTTAGTTTGGGCAGCGTTATGGAGAGCTCGGAGTGTAGATGGGGTTTCATTTGCTTTCCTTTCATGTTCGTTAAATTCCTGATGGAACCCTTTCACTTTCGTACTAAACCTTTTGGTAAGGGCGTTGTGAGCTTGATTAACTGTGCTTTCTTTAGCTGAAGCCTTTTCTTTACTGCTTTCCACTTGTTCTGACGCTTCTCCGTGAACCTTAACAACTCCCTTTTGAGCTTCTTCTTTTAACTGTTGGGCATTTTGGGAAGTGTCGGAGAGACCTTCAATGACTTTCTCCTTCAGCTGTTGGTCAAAATGGTTAGGATCTATCTGTTTGCCCTTTGTTTTAACCTCATCTGCGACGAGATTCATCTTCTCTTCAACGTGTTCTTTTACATCTCTGTAGTTTTGCTGAGCCAGTTGAACCAACTCATTGGCTATTTCTGGGCTTTTTGTAGCAGCTACTCCGAGCAGTATGGCTTTAGCTTGGTCACCTTGGCCTGAGTCTTCCAGTATGTCTATGAACCTTCTTGCGTCTTCAGAAACGTATGTCCTGGCAGTGTTCATGAGCTGGTTTAGTCTATTGGAAAGGAACTGGTCGTGTTTTGCCCTCTCAATTAGGCTTGGAATAAGAGCTTTCTGGAATGTACTCTTTTCTCCCTCATCATAGTGTCTGTTTATGGATGCACCTGATCCAACTCTTGCTGTGGAGCTTATGGAATCTCCTTCATGACCTTTATGGACTTTAGCTGTTGATGTATTTGCGAGATAAGCTTTTTCGTTGTTGAAATTAATGGAACCGGATATATCATGATTTCCTGTTTTCCCTATTCCGCCAGATACGCTAAATCCGAATTTCTTGGTAAATAGATCAACAATGGCTATGTTTTCTGAGTCTCCTATTTGGTTATTAAGTTTTCCTTCATGTGAAACACGACTTTCGGATGTTCGGTCGTTGATACCTTGGATTCCTAAGTTGAAGTTGAAATTTGGTGAAAGTCTTTTTAGAGCTTGAAGATAAGGGTTTTCTCCTTTACCCGGAAAACGACCTGAAGATCCTCCTGATCCTCCGCCTCCTGGACCTCCTTTCCAACCAAATACTCCATCTGCAGTGGCTAAAGTCTTATCACTTGTTCTTTGGCTGTCCCCAAAACCTTGTCCGTCTAATACTGTGCTATTTCTGTTGAGTCCATAGGTGTAAGACTTTTGGTTTCCTCCTAAGAGATTCTCTGTCCCATTAAGATTAAAGTTTGCATTCTGAGAGAATCTGTACGCTTCATTCCCGCTAACAGCAGTAGATCCTTTATCCTGTAAAGAGTAGGTTTCTTGTCTTGAAGTGTCAGTTCCATTACTTTTCTGATGGTTGTAGATATTATCTTTCCCGGCCTGCTTTTGATCACTGTAGTTTGTTCCGCCTCCGTAAGAGTAGGATTTGGTCCCGAATATGCCTTGTCCATCAATAGAGGCATTAGTTCCGTTTCTAAAGATTGTGGAGTTATCGTAGATAGTGTTGTCTCTATCGCTAAAGATTCTGTCGTGAGTCCTGGTTATGTCGTTATGCTGACTAATTTGCTGGCCTGTTCTGAAGATGGAAGTATTATCAAATTTGTTTGCTGAGAAATTGTTAGCAGAAGTATTTCCTACACTCACATTACCGTAGGATAGGTTACCGGTGGCAGCTCCGGCTGCAGAGGATGATGCGGCTCCCGCAATTCCAGAGGCAAAGCCTCCTGCGAACCTTACAAAAGCGTATGTACTTCCTGTTAACAGAGCAAGCGATAGAATGATAATCAGAGAGGACGCCCATCCGCCTATTGTGAGCCACTCTTTTAGAGCTGATACAACAATTGGATAGTTCTCAATGTTTATGGTAGCAGTTGAATACTTAGTGGTTTCTATAACCTGAGCAAGGTCGTTAACTTGAGAAGCAATTATCCAATTGATAACGGAACCTATCATGCCCCAGAAAAGGGGAAAAGCAGCAAGCATTACAGCAGTTCCGATATACTGGAGAGGTCTGCCTATTCCTATGCCAATAACAATCAGTATGGGGGTTACGGCTACGAAGAGGATGTTAAGAAAAGCTCTTATGTACGGCAAGAACGCCCTGATGGTATCTCCCATAGATGCGTTAGTTAGGAACAGTTTTTCCTTTGTTGTTGCTACGGTTAGTCCCAGCTGGTTAGGATCAAGGCCGGCCTCTCCTGCTTTCCTTATGAGGGCGTCGTGGGAAACTGTTAGGAGAGCTTCTTGATATACAGCATTTTTGGCGTTTGAGGATATTCCCATAAAGTACTGGAGCTCGCTGCCAAGAATGGACTCTAAAGCAGCTGTGTTGGTTCCGTATCCCATTACCTTGGCCAGGTCAGCAAAGGCTTTGTCCCTATCAGTATCAAGGTCAGTTTTTATTAATCCAGCAGCTTCCTCACATGTTTTGGTAACGCCGTCAGGATTTGATGAGCTGTAGTAAACCGTAGTTCTTGATGGTTCGGCAGATGCAGCTGCTGTTATGATGTTCTTTACAGTATCTCTTTTAACCTGATCGGGACTTATAAGGCCTTCAATAAGGGCTGCAAATACACAGTCCTTGTAGAATTGGACGAGGGACTCTTTGAGATAAGCGTCTTCTATCCTGATGTAGTAGGCTGCGTCTCTTAGGTTCTTTACTCCTCCTGCGTAGCCCACTGAGTTGTAAGAAACTCCGTCAGGGAGGGAGAAGGCCGTTTCAAATGTTCTTGTTATGACGTATTCGGCTCTGTTTGAGAACCACATCGGTAGATAGACGGCAATAGGGATGTTATCAACTATTCCTGAAAGGCTTGGAGTTGTTCTGTCTGTTACTATTACGGTGTCCTTTATTTGAGTAAGGGAGAGAGCTAATGCGATTATCAGTGTTATGTTCTTTAGGATTCTCTCAAAGTCAACGTATCTACCGTGGGCTGTATTCCAAAAGACCCTTGCGAGGTATAGGGCTATTGCCGTTGCGAGCATTCCCTTAAAGTTTGAGGATGAAACTATAGCGGCTATGGCGTTGAGTGCTGTCTGCATAAGGTCGCCATAACCATAGGTATAGATTTCAATAGCCATGTCTTCCTCTCTAAAGAATTGCGGTTAGTTTGGCGGCATCTTCCAAGCTAAACGGGTTTAGTATTCTCTTTTTCTTGGCCGAGAAGGGAAACTTTAAGATGTTTCCTTGAATGGACAGGTCGCCGAATATTCCATCACTTTGAACTCCGTAAAGTCTTAACAGCAATGTTCCCCAGAGGATATCTTTCTCCTGCTCGTAAAGCTCGTATGAGTATCCGTTTCTCAGGTCTGTTATGTTGACGATATTGTTGTTCCTAGTGACTCTAATCTGGTCTTGGCAAATGTTAATTTCTTCTTTGTCGTTGTGGAGCTCCCTGAGTCTTAGGGCTAAACCTGATAGTTCGTTCCTGAAGAAATAGATGCTTCCGGAGTTGTTCTGATTGGTAATCTTTATCCAGAGCTTTTCGTATTTACTGTTAAGGCTTTTGTATATGTACATAGAGCTTTGAGCATCCCCGTAAGTGGTTCTGACTCCGGCTGAGAAGCTCCTGAATAAAAAGCTTTTAAAGACGAGAACGGGAATTTCTATAGTTACGGATTCAATGCCGCTGTTTAACCTTACTGAGGATTTTTGCACGTGCAGTTCTACGCCTTCCCTCTCAAAGAGGAACATTTGTTCTCCTCCTGTTCTCTTTGGCATAATTTTAATTAAAACTATGTTTCTGGGGAAACTTTGCAGAGGCTTCTAACGGCTTTTATGGTAATTCTGTTCTGCAGTTATGGCAGCTTTGCAGAACAGATATATGAAGTCTGTTCTCCTACTGTGCTAAGACCTATTAACAGGACCTACAAAATAGCGGAAAGGGACATGTTGGAAGTACTGCAGCAGGAACTTAAGGAGGTTGATTGGGATGCAGTGAATCGGCGGTTGCAAAAGCGTATATACCACTATAAACCTGTGGATAGCTTTGTGCTAAATGAAGCTAAGAGCCATAGAGTCAGGTATGTTGATCCAACTTGGTATTTGCCTTTTGATATCAAAGATGCTTATGGAAACGTTCTTTATCCGAAGGGGACTGCCATAAACCCTTTGGAGAAAGTACCAGAAGCTGTTTGGTCCAAAAGACTTTACGTTTTTTTCAATCTTGAGAATAAGGACCAAAGGACCAGAGGAATTTTGTTAAATACTTACTGAAAACAAAAAAGAACAAATTAATAATGCTGATTGCTGATGGCCATTCTGACCTAAAGGAAATTCATGACTTCATAAAGGAGGAACTCTACCCTGTTTACGCCCTTACTAAAACTGTAGCTCAGAGGTTTGGCGTTAGCAAGAGTTTATCTCTCGTTTCTTTCGTGAAAAAGGACGGCAAACCTGTGGTGAAAGTGGAGGAGCTCCCTTCCTGGTACATAAGAAAGGTTTTAGAGGAGAGTAAAAAGTGAAAAGGTTGCTTGTTCTGCTGTTATGTCTGACTTTACTTATTCCTACAGGCAGAAATTCGTATGCAAAAAGTGACTCATGTGATTTTTTCAATCCCATAACTGACGTTTGCTGGTGGTGCCTTTTCCCTATTCGCATAGGAGGGGTCAAAGTAACTCTTGGGTATAACAACATAGACTACTCTGATGTGAACTCTCCCATCTGCGTTTGTATGACTCCTTTTCCCCGAATAGGGATAACTGTTTCCTTTTGGGAAGCGGCCAGAATAGCTGAGACGGTTCAGCAGCCGTGGAAGTTTCCTGACTTCTGCCTTGACCTTTCTATAGCTAAGATTCCAGCGGGAGGAACAGAATCTTCCAACACTGTGAACCAACCTCGTTATCAGTGGCAAGTCCACTGGATAGCCTATCCGGTCTTTGAGATGCTCAGTATTGCAATGGACTTCATCTGTCTTGAACATACCGGTATAGACTTCGGTTACGTTTCAGAACTTGACCCCAACTGGAATGATGACTTTACTGCGCTGTTTGTCTATCCCGAGACAATTCTGTTCGCCAATCCCATTGCAGAATTTGCCTGTTTGCCTGATAGGGCCATGACGGCAGCGAGACAGTTTGGTCTGACTCCGCTTTTCTGGTGTGCTGGGAACTGGGGAACAACATATCCGCTAACAAAAGCAATATCGGAAACAGATAGTCCAACAATTTCTGCAGCTTTGGCTGTTGCAAAAGTCAATGCGATGCTTCATAGGGATTTTGTAGCAAAGAAAACCGCCGGTCTTGAGGCTTTGTGTGGACTCGGTTTCTCCTTCATCTTTCCCAAAAAACAGTACAAGTACCAGCTTGCTAAACCCATAAGGGATTTTCAGTGTGTTCCTGTAGGCCAGGATGAGATTTGGTGGGCTGAGCTAAAAGAGCCAATTACCAAAGACACATACCACACGTTTGTTATATGGAGGAAAAGGGATTGTTGCGCCTTCTGATTTTTCTCTTTTTCACGCTGAACGCTTTTGCTGGTGATAATGGCTCGGCCGTTGATGTTAAGGGCATTGTTGACCATTTAGAAAAGCAGACGTCTGCTTATGGGAGCTCCGAAGAGTTTAAAGAGCTAAAAAAGAATTTTGAACTCCGAAAGAAGCAGATTTTGAAAATGTCTGAAGAGGAAGACTTTAGGGAGATGGTTAATAGGATAAAAAGTCAGGAGTTTATGGACCAGATAAAGAGAGCCACGAAGGAGATAATACGCTGGACCGGTAAGGCTGGTAATAAGAACAGCCAGGAAGATGTAGAGTTTTATGAGAGTACCTCACTCAAAGGGAATTCTGAGCCTTGGGTGTTAGTTGTCTTCATGAGTTCCAGTATGGGAAGGGACTTTCAGCTTTATATAGACGATTTAGATGTTTTCCTTGGCAAACAGCTTGATAAATGGGGAAAGCTCTATGTAGTTCCTTACGGTGTTATGCGTGGGGTTTTGGAAGATAACGGCAAGCCTTCTATCATGAAGACTGTTCTGTGGTTGCAGAACATTTTGAAAGATAAGAAAGTACAGGTTCTCATAGACCCAATCCTCTTTAGGCAGTATCGTGTTTCTTCTGTTCCGTGTCTTCTGCTAACAAGATTTAGCTCTCTTACTAATAGAACATGTTCTGAAAGCTACTTCGGATGTGGTTACTCGGTTTTTGGCTTTCTCAGGGCCGTGGAGGACAAAACGAACAATAAATCTCTCAAACGCATGTTAAGGGAACTTGATTAGGGGAACAGGAATGCGATTTTTGGCTGTTTTATTGCTGCTTTTAGCTTTTAATAATGCCTTGGCTGGTTCTTCTGAGGAAGGTAAAAGGACGGCTGAGAGTTTCGGTTCTTTTTTGAAGAACAACATGTCTTCATTTTCGGGAGCTCTTACTGGGAAAACGAAACTGAAAACGCAAAGTGGTGAGGAGTTTGACGCTGCCGTTGAATCTAGCAGTAAGCAGGTGGATTACATAAAGCTCATGGTGTCTAATGGGGAATTATGGGTCAATATTCCGGGAAAAGTTAACACAAGGATTTCAGGGATATGCGAGAACGGCTACATAGTTTGTGACCCTGGAAAGTGGGAGAACTGCAGGAATTATCTGTTTGAAAACGGTCAGGTTTCTTCCGCTGATTCCTTCCAGCAGTTGATTTCGTGTTTTTGCGTTTCAGAATCGGCTTGCAATTTCCACTGGAATGAAAACTGGCTGCGGTGGGCTTTAGATAAGTTCACGAAGATGCTTAACTATTCAAATCGTAACTTTGTTGATGTGGTTAGTTTTCCAACTGCGACAAGGGATTTTTAGGCTGTGGAAACTACGTCCATTTCGGAATCTGAGATGAGAGATGAAGATAATCTGCGCCTGAAACTGGAGAACAACGAAGCGGTTCAGGCTTATAAAGAAAACCCTTATAGCTCTGAGAATATACAGAAAGAGTGCAAGATAACCAACTACCTTAACAGTTCTGGCCAGACTATAAACACAAAAATGGTTTTTCTGAGCGGTAAAGAACTTGCCGGAACTGCTTGTATTGGTATGGAACAAGAGAATGGTTCTGTTTATAAGTGTTATTTGGCAAACAACCTAAGCGTCAATTGTGGGGTTGGATGGTCTTACTATATATGCGGGAAGTTTGGCGTTAAGTGGAGTGTTGCTGATGATGTTGGGGAGAATCTTACTGTTGCGGGTCAAAGAATAATTCATGTGAGCGTTCATACAAGCGGTGATGATAGTCAAAGTGGAGAGCTTAGTTGTGATTTAGAATCAGGAACTTGTGCTTGTAATGTTTCAGGTTCTAATGCATTTAGTTGTTCTGGCTTTAATGTGCAGCAACCTTCGGGGTGTGCTCAAGTAAGTTTTGCCGTTTGGAACAACGGAGGCTGCAACGGTCCCGGGAAGGGGAGCTTTTGGGCTTATGTGAAAGAGATACCGGACGTTTCTGTCAATCATTCTGACAGCTGCAAAGCTATTCCTCAGGACTGCAAGCTAAAGGAAGAGTGGGTATGCTTTTATCCTCCTGTATCTAATTACTCTGGTATTCGGGAGGACTACTGCATAAAAACAGTTTCAAACTATCACGTTGTTACTTACTATAACAAGCCTGTCTGTTATGACTTTAGGTCCTCTAACATGGGTCTGAAGTGGAAAGTATGTATGAACGGAGAAGAAATAACTGCTGTTTCTCCAGACGGGCAAGTTTACAAGCTTGGAGGCTATGAGTTTCCCAGGGGATGGACTTACATAAAGCGTGTCTATACCTGTCCCAAAGAAGAAGGACTGAACATAGACGAAGCTATTAACAGGGGAACCTATATCAAAGAACACTCCTACCTAAAGGAGAACAAAGTTGGTTTCTCTGGCCAGGTGGGATGTGCGGAGGTTAACGGTAAGTGGGTCTGCTATGCAAACAACAAAGTGTATTCCTCCATGCAGGAATGTGAGTCAGAATGCCGGATGGACGCCTCAGCAATTGTTCCTAATGCGCCTTATAAAGTCTGTTCTGTCAATGATTCTGAGGGTGTTTATATCTGCAAGGTTGCCATAACAGGCCGGCAAGTTCGTGTTCTTAAGGGAGATGTCAAGATGGAGTCCCATGGGGATACCTATAGTTATGAGGGTGGTAAAGAATCTGAACCTAATGAAGTGGACGTCAATTCGGAGGAGAAGGTTACCTACGAGTTTAGGGCTTGTGAGCAGCAGGTGAATGGAGACGGCAGCTTAAGCCTTGTATGTCCTGTTAGTGCTGGAGAGAAAGTTGTTAAGGACTGCTACTGTGATACTTCAGAGGAAGCTTGGAAGGCAGCTTCCACTATAGAGATGATGGATAACATGGCGCATGACATTATCTGTTCTAAAGAATAAGAGAGGAGAACAATGTTTCGCAAGCTTGTTTCTGTTGCCACGATAGCGTTTGTTTTGGGACTTTCTCCCGTTTATTCTGAAGAGATTTCAGTTACTACTTCTTACGTTCAAAGCGTAGGAGACCAGCTCTATGCTTTAACCGATGGTTACTACTCCTACGATGACCTTGAGGGTATTGAAAACTACTTGAAAGAAGAAGGTGAGAACTTCCATGTTGCGAGTTATGATGAGATAGATGCTTCAAAGCTTAAGGAGCTTTTTACTTTTGATTACATCCTTCTTAAGGAGGGACCTGTTAGTGTTTATACTGGCCAGCTATGTAACTATGCTGGAGTAGGGAAGGCTTGGGAATGTGACGGAAAAATTCTTCCTATGGATAAGAGGTTTAAAGTACTCCTTATCGGAAAAAACGAGAGCGAAGACCTTAATGTTGATTTACCGTTCTGTAAGAAAAGATGCTACGATGCAAGGGCCATACTCAAGAGTGGTCCGGTAGATTGGGATTACAGTCAAGGTAATAAGGAGTACGTACTTCAGAT
>Ga0256836_1001223_pt1 | contig 11713 bp, 12 predicted proteins | sample 4561380metaG_FD_185974 | JGI IMG/M metagenome (GOLD analysis project Ga0256836, IMG submission 185974) | Hydrothermal vent microbial communities from Guaymas Basin, Mexico - 4561-380 | ecosystem: Environmental > Aquatic > Marine > Hydrothermal vents | place: Mexico: Guaymas Basin | collected...
TAGAATCTTTAACATTATAAATTGAGTCTGTTATAAAATCAATAGTATTATTATTTAATTCACTATATAAAATAGAATCTTTAACATTATAAATTGAGTCTGTTATAAAATCAATAGTATTATTATTTAATTCACTATATAAAATAGAATCTTTAACATTATAAATTGAGTCTGTTATAAAATCAATAGTATTATTATTCAATTTATTATATAAAATAGAATTTTGAAGTTCATATTCGGTTAATGCATTGTAAGTATTAAAATTAGAGACTATATTATAATTATTTTCTTGGGAATTTGTATTTTCAAAAACATTATAAACTCTAATATAAATCATAATAAATCCTTATTATTTACTAGCGAGGTTGATCTATACTTGTTCCAATCCATAATAATCCGATATAAACAGCATTATTTAATTCTTCTGAGTCAGCGCGTAAAATATCTCTTTGTAAAGAAAATTTAATAATTATGTCATCAAAATCCAATTCGTATTCATTATTAATATAATTTAAATAATCATTTAAAGTTCTTTCTAAATAAAAATCATAATTTTTAGCTATAACTGATTCTGAATTAATAATTAAGTATTTTTTATAATTCTGAATGAAATCTTTAGCTTTTTCTTTATCTGTAAATTTCATAGCTAAAACTTTATAATTTGGATTAGTATCAACGTTTATTTCGATTTTATTATATTCGGTTTCTTGATCAATTTCTATATAAAATGTTGAATATTTTTGATAAGCTTCAATGTTTACTTTGAAACTATTCATTATTTCGTTTGTTTTAACCAGAGGTACTTTGTAAACATTATAAGAATTACTTGTAAATTTATTATCTACATATTCTTTTGTAACTAATGTTTTCAGATCTTGAATATCTGTTACTTCAAGTTTTGGACAACTAGCAGCGCCCGTTTCTTTATTTATTTCAAACACATTGCCTTCGTTTGCAATTTCTACAAGAGTATTTTTTTTACTATCGTTTTTATTTCCAAAAATTAATGTTTGATTTTTTACCTGTAAATCTTTACCCAAAGCAAAACTATTTTCGATATCTTCATTGATTGATACATTATCACAATGTATAAAACTATTATATACTTTATAATTTATTTTGATATCATCATTTGAAATTATTTTTAAATAAGAATTTATAATATTTGCAGAGTTTTCTAAATTATAATTAGTTTGAATAAAACTATTTTTTATAGCTACGCCAGGAGTTGTATTATAAATGCTACCTGTTTGAATAATTGAATTAACTATCTTGTTATTATTTTTATTTTTAAAATTATTAATAAAAGAATTAGTGACTAAAGTTTTAATATCAGTAAAAAAATTTATTGAAAATGTATTTGATATATATAAATCATAAGGTTTAGTACTAAAATTATTACTAGTTCCTATTGAAAATGATCGATAAACATTAGCATTCTTTGAAAAAAAAGCAATACTATGATTAGCAATAACATTATCATTAAAAAAACCGATTGAAGCGTTATAATAACCTTTAGAAGAATTAAAAACAATACAACTATTTAAAGTATTATTAATATCATAATTACCAAAAAGTATAGAAAACGCAGGACCTAGTTTTAAATTAGTATTTCCAAATGCTAAACATTGATAAGCTCCTTCTATATTATTATTGTTGAATAAAATAGAATTTCTTGCTTCTTTTATTTTATCACTATAAATTAATAAACTAGAATATCCTTTACAATTTGTATTTTTATCACCTAAAAGGATAGAATTGTATAACTCATTATTATCATTAGTATTTCCATAAATACTAGATCGTTCTAAATTATTATCTTTATTTTCATTTCCATGAATATTTGCTTGCTTCATTTTATTATTGGAATTATCTAAACCATTAATATAACTTGCATTTAAAACATTATTATTATTATTTGAACCAAGAATAACATTTCCTGCTTCATTATCGATAAATGTTTTATTTGAAATATTTTTATTTCCTAAGATTAAAAAACTTTCACTTTTTATATAATTGAGATCTCCAATAACTATATTTCTACCTTCGCCATAATTTGCAAAACCCCAAGTAATTGTATTATAATCTGGATCTTCTTGACGAGTTTTACTATATTCGTTATCACCTTGAATTTTAATTACTTTTTTTAAATTATTTAGTTGAATATTTTTTTCTAAAGATTTTTCTGAAGTTTCTTTTGAATGTTCTTCGGAATTTTCCGTTAATGTTTCGGTTAAGGCTTCAGATTTAACTGTTGCGCCATTTTCCGGCGCAACAGTATTTAAAAATAATAAATTTTTAAAATATTTTAAAAAATTAAACATGTATTCTCCTTTAAATTTACTTTTTTATAGCTTATGATATTTCTAGATTAATTTTGAAGAAAATTAAATCGTTGTAAATATCAAATAATTAACTAAGGATTTAAAATTGGAAATAATGCTTCTTTTTCTTCTTCTGTCAACTCAATTAAACACATCTGTTTACAATATACATTATCGTTATTAGCTTCTTCAATTTGATTTTCTAATTCTTTTATTTTATCTAAAATATTTTTAATAATATTTGAATCATCGGTTTGACAACCATGAAGTATTTCATATCTTAGTTTTTCTACTTTTTGAGCTAAATCTGTTACATTTGATAATTTCATTTTATCTCCTTAATTTTTAAAATCTAGTAACTTTAAAATTTTTAAAGTACTCTTCGCCAAGTTTAGTAGCAATTTTATTAACATTAATGCTGCCGCCAGCGCTATCAAAATCTCTAACGAGTTTCTTTTTTTTCTCTAAAATTTTATAGATTTTTTCATCGAAAGTATTTTTTATTATCAAATAATAAGCATTAACATCTTTAGTTTGTCCTATTCTATGAACTCTAGCGATAGCTTGAGCAAGAACTTGTGGGTTAAACCATAAATCATAAATAAATGTATTATTAGCTGCTGTTAAAGTAATACCTGAGTTTCCGGCTTTTAAAGAAATAATAATTAAATCATATTTTCCTCTTTGAAATTCCTCAATAATTATTTTTCTTTTAGTTGTAGTATCAGAACCAGTTAAAGTAAGAATTTTATAATCTTTACTTAATTTATTTTTTAGAAAATTAATAGTTTCAGTGAATTCACAGAAAATCACTGATCGTTCTTTTTTAGCTTGTATCTTTTTTAGCTCTTCTTTTAATTTTTTAAATTTACTTGGAATAAATGAATTAATTTTTACTTTTAATTCATGTGGTAAATGTTTTTTAAGATCTTCTGGTAATTGAGCAGGATATGATAATGCTTGTCTTATTCTCATAAGACCAGTTAAAATTATTTGAGATTCATAAAATTCTAAATTTGAAGTAGCTTTTAATTTCAAAAGCTGATCTCGATAAATTCTTCTTATTTCATTAATTAATTTAATTTCAAAATCAGTAGGTTGTATAAACAATGGAATTTCATTTAAAGCAATATCTAATTCTTGAATATTCAAATCTTCTTTTTTTCTTCTAAGCATTAATGGATCAATTATTTCACGTAATTTCATGACAAAATTACGAGAGAGTCTTTTGTATTGCTTAAGAGATTGAAAATGTGGATTGATTATACTAATAATATTAATTAAATCATCTACTTTATTTTCGATTGGAGTACCGGTTATAATTATACTAAAATTTCTTTGAATGCTATCTAATTTTTTGAATATTTCTGTTTTATTATTTTTAATTTTTTGAGCTTCATCAAGTATCAATATATCAACTTTATCAATATTTGATCTTAAAACTTTTTCATAACTCATAATTTTTATATCATGAAATTGAAATAATTTCGGAGCAAATTTATTTATTTGTCTTTCCCAGGAGCCAACAACACTTGCTGGTGCTACAATTAAAATATTTAATTTTTTTTTCTTTTTTAAATATATTAAATATAAAAATGAAATAACCGATAAAGTTTTACCTCCACCCATTTCATCAGCAATTAAAACACCTTTAATATCATGAATAAAAGCATTATAAAGAAAATTTAGACTAACTTTTTGATGATCAAAAAGCTGAGCAAGAAAACCATTATCTTTTTCTAACAATTTGTATAATTCAGGATCTTCTTTTTTGTATTCATTTAATTTTTTTATTTTCTGTAAGTATTCTTTTAAATCGTTATTTAAATATTCATCGAAAAGATTTTCAATTTCTGAATCAATATTATTTTCTAATAAATATAGATTTCCATTATGTTCAACATAACCTTTATCTAATGAAAACATAATTTTTTCTAAAAAATCTCTAGAGAAACTACGAGCTTTTATTTTTTCTTTTAAAGTTTCTTTATCCAAAATTTTTATATGTTTTCTTTGTAATGGAGTAAATGAAACATCAAGCGATTCTTTATATTTTTTGAATAGTTTAAATAAATTTTCTTTTGAAATTTCGATAGGGTTATAAAGAGAATCTTTATCATGATTTAATATAAAAAATGATTTTAATTTTTCAATTTCTTGATTGTTTATTTTTAATACTTTTTCAAATTCGGTAGAAAAAGTATAATCTTTTTGAAAAATAAAAGCATTAGAATGTTCATTTCCTTTATATAATATCGAACTTACAAAAATTTTAAAATTTTTATTTTTTTGAAGACTATCAATTATATTTTCGCGTTTACCTAAATATAAAAAAATTTTTTGTATCTTTGCATCAATATTTGATTCAATTTTCCCTGGCTCAAATTTAAGATAAAGTTTTAATCTGCTTTTATTCGCTTTTATTAACGAAGCATTTTTTGCTAATTGTAAATATAAATTATCTTCGATTAAATCATATATATTTTTGAATTTTAAAACCCATAAAGGGATTTCAGAAGCAAGTCTTTTAAATTCTTGATAATTAAATAATGTTTTTTCATTTTTATAAAATTCTTCAAAAATAAAAGAATTCAAAATTTGAAGATCTTTATATTTATAAAATTCTTTAAAATATTTATAATCCATAATATAAGCAGTTTTATTATGTTTATAATATTTTTTATTTTTAATACTTAATTTTGGTTTTGGATGAAATGTTTCAATGACGAAAAGATAATTTTCTACTCCCATTTTTTTCCTTTCATGATTTAATTTATTTTTTATGATTTAATTTATTTTTTTGTTGAAAGCAAAAAATTTAAAACGTTTAAGAGAGCTTTTTTAGATAGCTCTAAAAAAGCTCTTTTTTCAAAGACAAAGAAAAGTCGAGGATTAATCCTCGACTTTCCCAAATTCTTTAGATAAATCAAATAAAATTCTTTCTTTGTATAATTTTCTAATTTCTTTATTTATTGGATTTTCATTTAATAAAATAAAATGATATGGATTATAATTTAAAAATTCTTTTATTGTTTCTATATTATCAAATGCTTTATCACCTTCGATAATAATTAATTGTGGATATAATTCTTTTAATTCCTTAATTAATTCATAAGTTTTTGAAAATTTAGTATCTTTTATATTATCTTTATATCCTGTTCCAAATACTATAAGATGTTCAATTTTTGAAAAATCTAAAAGAGCTTTAATATAATTTTTAATAAAATTATAAACAGAAAAATCAATTGTATCTAAAGCATAATTTAGATTACTTAGATTCATATTCTTAGATTGTTCTTCTAACCATTTTTCATCGACTCCAATACAAGAACCACCAATTAAACCAGGATTAAATGTCATAGCTTGATTATAAAAATCATTTTTTGTGGATATTAAATCTTTAACTATTTTATAATCACATGCAAATTGTCTAGAAACTTCATAAAGCAAATTTTGAAAAGAAATATTTAGTCTTCTATAATAATTTTCCATTATTTTAGCTAATTCTGTTTCATTTGTATAAGCAACCATTTTGTATTCAGGAAAAAAATGAAAAATTAATTCTTGTAAAGTTTTATCATCAAAATTATCTATACCAATAATTAATGGATACTCTTCATATTTTAATGTTTTATTTTTATCAATGAATTCTTCATATGAACTTAAAAGATTAATTCTTTCGGGAATATGTACATATTTTTTAATATCTAATTTATTTAAAATATTTTTCATAAATCCCGGAGGCGTTGATGATCTGTTAATGAATAATAGATTTTTATCAAAATTTTTTTTCAATTTATATAGATTTTTTTCAAGATCTATAAATGGTGAATAATCTAATTTATCCTCAATAATATTAGTCGGAAGACAAGATATAAATACAGTTTCGATATTTTCTTCTATTGAATTATATTTTTTATAATTTTTGTAATCATCTTTAATATTTTTTAATATATTAATTAAACTATCAAAATCATTAAATAATGCGACATCAATATTTAATCCTGTGTCAATAAATTCTTCAGCTGAATTTATTTCAATTCCACTAAGAATTCTAAAAGGCAATTTGAAATTATATAAATGTTTATGTAGAACTTTATCATCTGGATCATAAATTAAAAAATTAATTGTATCATAATTTTCTTTAAAATAAGAATTACTAAATAAATTATTTTTTAAATTTTCTAATAAATTTTTTAAAGTTATTTTACCAACTAAACCATATCCATAGATGATTATAAATAAATTTTTTGATTCTTCTGTGTATTCTTCTGTAATTTCTTTAGATTGATTATTTTCTTCAGCATTAATTTCATTAAATACTGTTTTATAAAAAGACTTAATATGAGCTTGTTCAAAAGCTATATCTTTTTCCGTTATTTTACCAAGATTTTTAGCGTGTTCAATAAATTCATCAACAGAACCAATTAAATTTTTTACTATATCAGCGTTTTCTGATAAAACTAAAAGACTTTTGTAAATTTCATATATGTTTTTTGAGTCATCAGTTATTTCTATAATTGTATTTGAATACATAATATCTCCTTATTTTGAATTTTAAATTAATTTAGCAGGATTAAATTAATCCTACTCTTCTTTTTTGCGCTTTTTTGAGAGCATCGATTGAGTCATCTAAAATATAATCTTTTTTCGAAATATATTTTTTATTTCTTTTGATATTTTGAATTGCTTCTCCAAGATCACAATGTTTAATACTATCTGGATCGTTTAATTCTTTTAAAAATTTATCAAAATCCTTTTCGTTTAAATTTTCTGCTTTCCAAATCTCAAGAGCTTCTTCTATTGTTAATGGTCTGAATTCGAAAATTCCAAACAGTCTTCCTTTTCTTAAAAGAGCTTCATCAATTGTATCAAAAGGTTGATTTGTTGTTATAATAATTTTAGTAAAATTATTATCTACTCCATCACTAAAACTTAATAGATTACTAATAAATTGATTTTTAATATTATCTTGTCTATCTTCTTTTCTTGAACTTAAAAGAAAATCAAGATCATCAAAAATTAAAATATCATCATGTTTAACTTTAGACCAAAAAGCATCTGTTGCTAACATTTCTATATTTTTAGAAGCACCTATATAGTAAATTAATTCTTTATTTAATGAATCATCCGGAAGTTCTTCAAGTTCTTTTTCAATTTCTTCTAAAAATTCGTAAATTCCTGAACTTGAATCTGCTCCAGAAATTTCAATATTCGGTTTTCGATAATTAAATTTTTTAAAATTAAAATGTTGATAGTATTTTTCATTTTCTAAAAGTTTTTTAAGAATTAACGAAGCAAATTTGCTTTTACCTGTTCCTGGATCTCCACAAAGAATTAGAATGTTTTCATTTCCAAAAATAAATTCATCCATAAATTTATTAAAATCTAAAAATGGATAATATAATTCACTAATATCGTTAAAATGTTCTTTCTTTAAATATTTTACATTTGACATTATACCACGTGGATCCATTTGATATTCATTATATTGGATTATTAAATCTTTTTTATTTCGAAATTGATATTTTTTATATATATTAAAAATCTCAGAAATTGCTTCTAAATCTTTTGCGTACATATGTACTTTAACAGTATCTGGCTTATTAATATTAATAATTAAATTTAAAAACGCAAAATTAGTATTATCTTTATTGATTTCTATATAAAATACTTTATCTCTCATTAAATCAAAATATTTTATAGTAATATCTTTATATTTATTTTTTAAATCATTAATAAAATTATTTAATTTTTCTCTAGATATTTGAAGATATTCAAATGCATAATTAAAATTCGCGATAATTCTTTGATCATAAAGAGAATCAGTAAGATCAATTTGAGATGGCACATGATTTACAGCTATTGGTTTTTTTGTAGACATAAATCTCCTTTAAATATTTTTTTACATCAAAAAATTTCAATTAAAAGCATAGATGGCTTTTTAAATCTAACGACAAAAAAAATAATAAGAGGATGACCTCTTATTAATGATTTAATGATTTTGTTTTATAGCATATTTTCGATAATAATCGTCGTATGCTGCTATCCCAGTAAGACCTGCTCCAAGAGCTCCTACACCTATTCCTGCATTTATTGGATCAACTTCAAAATCATCGAAACCTACTAAATGGGCAGCCCCATTAAGAGTCGCACCTGCTGCAGCTCCAAGTCCTCCAAAAAGGGCTCCACCAAGAGGCGCTGCATATAATCCAGTTTGTAAAGCATTTTTTTCAACTTCACTATTATGTTTTTTAATTACATGCTCACCTAAACCTTCAGCTGCTTCTTTCATTTTTTCAGTAAAAGATTCTTCAATGATTTGACTTAAAGTTTTCATATTTACTCCTTACTTTTTTAATTTAGTTTAATTTAGTTTAATTTAATTTAACTTAATTTAATTTTTAGTTTTTTAAAAGATTTATTTTTAAGAGCTTGTTCCATTAAATAATCGATAGTTTCTTCGATTGGTTGAAGCATACAGAATCCATTTGTGCAAACTTGACCGAAATTATTTTCATTGATTATACTAGATTCTTCTATAACACTAAGATTTTTTTCTTGAGCAAAATTATAAATAGTCTCTTCAAATTGTTTAAGATCTCTTACTAATTCTTGAACATTTGTACTTTCATTAATTAGTTCAAGAATTAAAGCGTTTCCATGTGATGGCATTGCTACAAAATCATATGTAATCGCTTTAAGACCATGTTTTGGTACTTTATAATATTTTCCTTCTTTTTCTAGTTCACCGAAAGCTCTTAAACTAAATCCAACAGTTACTCCATCTTTAATAAACGCATAAGCATCAAGACCTGCTCTATTTGTAGTAGTCTGAGCAATACAGTCTATATGCGTACCATCCCAAAATAATTTTTGAAAATGTACGCAAGCATTTTGTAAAAGAATAGTACTTGATCTTTTAAGTTGTCCGTTTTTATCCGAAGTCATAACTTGCGGATGATCAAGTTCTCCAAGTAATTTTCCTTCTTCGACTTTTGGATTCAATTGATTATAAACTTCTTCAAGAGTCTCAGTTGGATAAAATCTTCCATTATTATTTGGTTCATTAGCAGTTTGAAGTCTAGCTTTAAATTTTACACGATAAGCAGGATTCCCCTGTGGTATATCGCTAAGATTACTAACAACAGCATTTTCTTCAATAATATCAATTTTTGTAGGTTTAGCTTCTTCTGAAATCATAAAAATTTTCATTTTTTCTCCTTATTTAATTTCAAATATTTTTTTGAATTTGTTTCTATTTTAGAGACAAAAAATTTTAAAGAGAGCTTTTTTAGATAGCTCTCTTTTAGCTCTTTTATTATTTTTTTCTTGCTCCAGTTATAGCAGCACCAGTTCCTGCCGCAAGTCCAGCTGCTCCTCCTATTTCAGCAGCTGTAACAGGATCTATATCAATTCCAAAATCATTTCCAGTCATTAATTCAACAGTCGGAATCATTGTTCCTGTTGCTGCTCCGGCAACTGCACCCGCTAAACCACTTGCCGGAATTCCAAGCATTGCTGCAGATTGAGCGGCTTCACTATTTTGAGCACCGGCTACGCTATTATAAGTATTTTTGACAGCAAGGCCGGCAGTACCTAAAGCTGCACCAGTTGCTCCACCCATTTTAGCAAGAACTTCAGACATTTGCGCTCTAATTTCATCATTATTAATTAAAGGATTGTTTTCTGGATTGACAACTTCATCCGGAATTCCATATTCTCCAGTTAAATATCCTGCTCCGGCACCGAGAGCAGTAGTTCCTGCAAGAACTCCTAAATCTTTAAGAACAGATTCTAAAATTAATTTTTTAATTTTCATTTAAATCTCCTTTAAAATTACTAGCATACATTTTATTATAATTTTCAATTTGCTCATTTAAATATTTTATTGTCTCGATTAATTTTTCATTATCTTTTTGACAATTTTTAAGTTTTTTAATAAGTTCAATTAATTCATTTTCCGGCAATTCAATCATTACATCATTTTTATCTTCATTCATTTTTCAATCCTTCTTAAATGAAGAATAACTGGTTTGACTTTAGATAAATTAAGATCTTTCAAGTCTATAGTATTAAGTTTTGGACATTTGCAAGGAATTTTTATATACTTAATTTGTGGTTGCGGTTTCGAACATCCAGTTATAAAAGTTAAAATTCCAATTAAAATTAATACAAAAAATATAAAATAAAAATCTGTTATATCAATTAATTTAAAATACTTAATAATTTTCTCTTTAATTTTATTATACAATTTAAGCATTTTAGAAGCCACTCCTTTCTTATTTAATTTTAATCATAAAAGTTTTAGCTTTTTCTTTTTTTAATTTATCTATTTTATCTATATCTTTAACTGTTTCAATTATAGTTAAATTATTTTCATCCTTAGTAATTTTATTATTTTTAAGGTCGATATTTTTGATTTTATTTTTGAATGAACATTCATTTTTAATTTTTTGTATTTGAAAGCTATAGCTTTTTTTGAGTTCTTTAAGCTCTTCTTTAAGTTTAAAATTTAATTCTTTTAAATTAGAAATATCTTGTTTTTGTTGTACAATAGTTTGTTCAAGATTATTGATATGAAAATACAAATAACTTCCAAAAATTAATAAACTTGTTCCAATAATTGTTCCAAAAATTAATTTAATTTTTGAATTTAATAAATTAAAAATATTTAATGAATTCAACGGATTCATTTTTTCTCCTTTAATTTAATATAATTTTTCTTTTCTGCTTCTTTTAAAGAATAAAAATCGATATTAAAAGAAGTTGTATCAAAAAAAGCAAACTTATTTTCTTTCGTAAGATCAAAATCGGAATAAAAATTTATTTTAAATTTTTGTGATAACATTAAAAAATAAAGAATAATATTTGATACAGGTATATTAAATAAATATACTATATTTAGCTCTTTTAAATTATATTTATTAATAAATTGATATATTACATAATTAATAGTCTTAAGATAATTGATATCATCTTTAACATCGTTTTCTATTAAATAAAATACATTTTTTTCTTTATTGTATTTTATTATAGAAGTATCTGCCGGTTTAAGTTCTATCTCTGTTGTTTTGTATCCGAGATCTTGGAACATCTGTAAAAATTTTTTATCTTTTTTAAAAAATTGATTTATATTTTCCATTTCAGACCTTTTAATTTTTTTAATTCGATAAATTGTTTAAAAATCTTTTTAGAGCTTTTTTAGAGCTATCTAAAAAAGCTCTTTTAAGAAAAATAAAGTTTAGCTAAAAGATTTTTCTTTAAAAATCTTTTTAGAGCTTTTTTAGAGCTATCTAAAAAAGCTCTTTTAAGAAAAATAAAGTTTAGCTAAAAGATTTTTCTTTAAAAATCTTTTTAGAGCTTTTTTAGAGCTATCTAAAAAAGCT
>Ga0256836_1001225_pt1 | contig 11689 bp, 7 predicted proteins | sample 4561380metaG_FD_185974 | JGI IMG/M metagenome (GOLD analysis project Ga0256836, IMG submission 185974) | Hydrothermal vent microbial communities from Guaymas Basin, Mexico - 4561-380 | ecosystem: Environmental > Aquatic > Marine > Hydrothermal vents | place: Mexico: Guaymas Basin | collected...
CAACAAATGGATAAATCAAAATTAAAACGATTTGCTATAAATGCGAGAGAGAAACTTTTAAATATTGTAGAAAATAAAATCAAATACCTAATATCAAATCAATATAAACAGAACTTAGCCCTTTTTCATAAAAATGAAGAAAAAATAACCAAAATAAAAGAGCAATTTAAAAACAATCCCGATTTTGTTGAAGAAGTTGCATATATGTGGTTTAACAGATTTATTGCTATCAGGTTTATGGAATTAAACGGCTTGACTGAGTGCAAAATACTTGACGGTGAAATTCCGGAAATTTTAACCCGTGCTAAAAGCGGGGAACTTCCTGAAAACTATCAGAAATATCTAAACAAAGAATTTTATGATTTAATAGACGGTAAAATCTCTGTGCGGGATAGCGAAAACGAAGCTTATAAAATGCTTTTTTTAGCCGTATGCAATTATTACAATGAAATAATGCCTTATATGTTTGAAGCCATTGATGATTACACCGAGCTTTTGATGCCGGATAATCTGCTCTCTATCTCTTCAATTAGAGGCGATATTGTAGAGGCAATTGACGAGGCAAAGGATGTTGAGATTATAGGGTGGCTTTATCAGTTTTATATAAGCGAAAAAAAAGACATCTCAATGAAAAAAAACAAATACACCAAATCCGACATTCCTGCGGTTACCCAGCTATTTACTCCTCATTGGATTGTTAAATATTTGGTTGAAAACTCTCTTGGGAAGTTATGGGTAATGAATAATAAATATTCTAATTTACATGAAGAGATGAAATACTATATCGATTCCGACACCGAAGAAGTCGTAAAGGTAGAAAATATTGAAGAAGTTAAAGTATTAGACCCATGCTGTGGAAGCGGGCATATACTGACTTACGCTTTTGATTTGCTTGCTAAAATTTATGAGGAGGAAGGCTATTCCAAAAGAGATATACCAAGACTAATCCTTAAAAACAACCTTTTCGGCTGCGATTTAGACAAAAGAGCCGCTACCTTAGCCACCTTTGCACTTCATATGAAAGCCGCACTTTATAACAAAAGATTTTTCAAAAATCCGGTGTTACCGAATATCGTAGAACTTCAAAGCTATGGAGAGTTTGAAAACATAAAAGAACTCGGTTCAATAATCAAACCTCAAATCAAAAATGAAGATGATGGGATATTTGTGCATGAAAGCAGAGAATACAAACTCCAAAAAGAGATTTTAACCGGCACTTACCACTGTGTAATTACGAATCCTCCGTATATGGGAAGTAAAAAAATGCCAGAACTCCTAAAAAAATACCTCCAAAAACACTATCCTGACAGTAAATCTGACCTTTTTGCCGTATTTATCGAAAGAGGACTTGAATTTACAAAAGAAAAAGGCTTTCTTGCAATGATTACGATGCAAAGCTGGATGTTTTTAAGCAGTTTTGAGAAGTTGAGGGTTAAAATACTTAAAAATCATAAAATTGATACATTAGTCCATTTAGGACCAAGAGCATTTGAAGAAATCGGAGGAGAAGTCGTCCAAACGGTAGCTTTTGTGATTCAAAAGGGTAAAATATGATATCTTTACAAAAGATATCTTTTTGTGATATAATCGCATCAGATTTGCTGCCCATCGGACGACGAGCTTCTGTCACTCAGACAGCGGCGTTATTTGAAGTCGGGGGTGGGCAGTGAAACATTACCAAATTCTTGCTGATGAAGGCTGGACTCACCACGAAACTCCACCAAATAGATATCATCATTTTTTTGTAGCGCTTTTAGCACCTGCTGATGTTATGTCTAAATTAGAACAAGTATTAAAAAACTCTATTCAAAAATTCATATTTAATAATCATAAAGAAATAAAATGGTCTAAACTTAATGCAAGAAAATTTGAGGATTATAAATTATTAATCGATACTTTTTTTGATTTTTGGGAAAATTGTGATGAACTAAAATATAGACAAATGTTTATGGATAGAAAATATGAATATAGCGGCGAAACAAATCAAAAAGAAGAATTGTTTAAACTTTATTATCAATTTTTAAAACATTCTTTCGGATTTGATAGCGAATATTTTAAAAGTTTAGGTATTGAAAACTTATTATTTAAATTAGATGATTATCCTGATAGAGAAAGAAAAGAAATATTAAAAGAATATGTGAAAAATGTTTATAAAGATTTTAATGTAAATATAAAATTTATTGATAGCAAAACAAGTTTGATTCATCAAGTGATTGATATTTTAATGGGAGCAGCGGGGTATTATGGGAACTTTAAATGCTGTAAAAATAAAGAACCGAAAATTCAAGATATTTGTAAGTTGAAGTTTGCTAAATATATCCAAAAAAAACTTGAAAAAATTCAAAAACAAGATAGAAATACAAAAGTGTTTCATTGGTTTGAGAGCACAGGATATGTGAGAAGCGATTTGGATAAAAGACATAAATTTAAAATAGTTATTTGGAAATTCATACCAAATGAGCATAGGATTGATTCAACCTGGCAGCATTCAAAAAATAAAGATATTCAAAAACTGAAAAATAAAGCAAAATATTTAATCTCTAAAAATTTTGATGAATGTGATGTATTTAAGGATAAGTTGTGATTTATGATATAATTAACTCAACATATTCTCCCCACCTACTCAGGTGCTTCGCGGAGGATTTTGTCTATAAAGCTGCTTTTAATAGTCTTCATCTATCAATATTTAACAAAATTACTTTTCTAAAGTTAAGGAATTTGAATGAAAAATTATAAATTAAATATACAAGAACGAATAGTTGCTTCTATTATATATTTTTTCATAATACTTGGAATAGGTTATTATTTAGATAATGGTTGGGATTTTTTAATAAATAGTTCTAATCATTTTAACACATTATTTGTGGCATCAGCATTAATGCTTATTATGGGGTCATATATAACTGAACCTTATTTTACAAAACCTGTAGATGTTATTGCTAAAACATTTTCAATTTTATTAGTTTTATTTGGAATTAGTGAAATCAATAACTTTTTATTTTATAAAGCTTTTTTATATTTTAATGTTGCACTTTTGGCTATATCAATCGCATTGATTTTTATTCAACAACTTGATAAATGGGAAAAATTGCAAAAAATCATATATTATATAATTACTGCAATAGCAAAACCAGAAATTATTTTTTCTATTTTATATTTACTTACATTATTTAGTTTTTATTTAAAAAGTCCAATAAATGAATTAATTATATTATTTGGATTATGGTTTGTCTTGATTTTTAAACAACCAATAGAAAAATTATCTATATGGATTTTTAAAATTATTAAAATAATTAGAAGAAAACAAGAAATGTTAATGCCAATAGGTCAAGCTATTAGTTATGAAAATCCTAATCTTTATACAATAGAAGTTGATTATAAAAATAATCAAGAGCAAAAATTAAATAAAGGAGAATTAGTTGCTATAGAAAATGAAAATTTATATTTAATAGGAATTGTAATTAATGAAAAACCTTTGTTAAATAAAAGATGGTTTAATATATATCTTTTAAAAGATAATAAAGACAACTTTATTACAATTAATTTAAAAACAAATACAGATAAAAGTTCAATTTTTTATTCTCCAAATTTAGTATATAAAGTAGAATTGTCAAAATTAAATGAAAAAGAACAAGAAAGAATAAAAACTAATTATTTATATAAAAAGCGTTTTAAAGTTATAGGATATGTTTCTAAAAATTCTAATATTGATAAAATTCAATTTCATTTAATCAATAATGTATTTGAACGACAAATTAGTGAAGGAACTATTGTTGAAACAAATATTTTTGAAAAGAAAGTTTTGTATCAAATAGTAAATGGTATAACTACAGAAGAATTATTGGAAAATAAAAATAATTATGGATTTATAAATGTTATAGCTAAAAAAATTGGTTATTATGATAAAAATGATGAAGAATTGAAGTCTGTCAAATGGTTACCACAAATATATTCTCCTATATTTTTGTTGGAAGATGAAGAAATTGTTGAATATAATGAGCAACATTTTATAGGAAAACTACCTAATACTAATTATGGAGTATCAATAAAAGATTATAATTCTCTAATTACTCATAATACAGCTATTTTAGGTATTTTGGGAATTGGAAAATCAAGATTAACTTTTGAATTAATACAGAAAGTTGTTAATAATACAAATGTAAAAGTTATATGCATAGACATCACAAATCAATACAAAGACAAAAATGATGGATTACCAATGTATATTAACGATTCACTTATTGATGCTGATACTGAAAATGCGTTTAATAGTATAAATAATAAATTTGAATATATTCATTCTGAAAATAATATTAAAAATCCTGATAAAAGTGGAAATTTAGAAGACTATAGAAAAGAATTAAAAAAAGATTTATGTAATTTTTTATTTGATAATGATAAAATTCCTGAAAATAAAACAATTAATGGAAGTAAAAAAATTAGAATATATAATCCTGACTATCATAAAGTATCTAAAGGTGAAAAAATTGGATATAATGTAATAACTACTGATTTAACACATGCAGAAAAAACAAGAATTATTACTGAGGAAATATTTAAAATTTTAATGAAACTTCCATTGTCAAATACACAAGAAGCTAAAATTTTATTAGTTTTTGAAGAAGCACACTCTTTAATACCTGAATGGAATTCAACAGCAAATCCTGGAGACCAATCAGCAACAAATGGAACTGCAAAAATTATATTGCAAGGTAGAAAATATGGCTTAGGAAGTTTCATAATAACTCAAAGAACTGCCAATATAAGTAAAAGTATTCTTAATCAATGTAATACAATTTTTGCATTAAGAGTTTTTGATGATACAGGTAAGCAGTTTTTAGAAAATTATATTGGTTCAGATTATGCAAGCGTATTGCCAACACTTGAAGAAAGACATTGTGTTGCAGTTGGCAAAGCATTAAAATTAAAGCAGCCAATAATTTTAACCCTTAATGATATGAAAAAAATAATAAAGAGCAATTAGAATTGTTAATATTTATGATATTAATTGATTATAAAGTTAATCCTAACAAGGAATAACAAATGGAAATAAATCAAAAATTAAAGTTAAACGATGAAGTGATAGATGTGTTATGTTCTGTATTTAAAGGTGCTGAAATATTAATTGAAAATGATTCTGAAATTGCGACATTATATGCTTATTTATTATTACAAGCGACAGGCATAGAAAGACTACAAAAAATAGTTTATATTATAGATTATTTTAACAAAAATGGAGACCAAATAACAGATAAAGAGTTAAAAAATCAACTTGGTCATAATATCATAGAAATACATCAACAATATTTAGAAGATTATTTCATAAAATATAACAACGATAAAGTATTTTTTGATAAAGCTCTTCAAATACTGACCGAATTGATAACTGTAAAAGACGGTTATCGATATGCTAATTTTAATCTTTATAATGATAAATTATTTAGCATACATGAACATATTGTAAAAATATTAGAAATTGATGGATTAGATTATAGTGGAGTAAATGATTTAATTAAAAGCTCTTGGAAAATAATTGATGTAATCTTAAAAAAATATATTTCTATTTTAGTAAATCTGATTTGGCGTAAGATAATTGGCAACGGAGAAATAATACCTATATGTTTACAGAAATATGTTATTGCTGGTTATCAAGAAATTGACTTAATAAATGAAATATCACATATATTAGATAACACAAGAAAAAAGGATTAAAATGCCAACATTTGTTAGACTCACAGACTATAAAAATAGCGAAGAAAAAGAAAAAGGTTTTTTTGAGGAGAAAAATAGATATGTAGCAAATCAAGAGGATTTTTTTAAGATTCCGGGTAGCCCTATTACATATTGGATTAATAAAATTGTTTGGAAATTATTTAAAGAAGGTGAAGTTTTAAATAAATTTGCAATTGTAAAAAGAGGACCTTCATTACCTTCTAATGAGGAATTTATAAGAAAATGGCATGAAATAGATAAAAAAGAAATTATAGGAAATATAAATAATAAAAAATGGTTTTTATGTAACAAAAGTGGAGGTTATGAAAAATGGTATGCAAAGACTGAAGATGTTTTATTATTTATTTTAAATAATAAAAAAATAAATATTAGCAATAAAGATTTGTTATTAAAAGAATGTATTATTTGGTCTGATGCAAGATTTGGAAATAAAAAATTTTCGGCTAGATATTTACCTGAAAATTATACTTTAGAAAGTGTGGTAAATTTTATTTTAATTGAAAAAGATTATATAAATTTTCTATTATCATATTTAAATTCTAAAGTTAGTGAATATTTTTTAAATATCACTATCGAAGGGCAACATTTTAGTCCTATTTATGTGAAAAATTTACCTTTTTATAAAATAAAAGATGAAAAAATAAAACAAAAAATCGATGAACTAACCCAAGAATGCATAGACATCTCCAAAGAAGAGTGGGATAGTAGAGAGACGTCGTGGGACTTTAAGGCTTCGCCTTTAATGGAAAATGTAAAATGTAAAATGGAAAATGAAGAAAAAAATAAGAGTATAAAAATTGAAGATGTTTATAATGAATATTGTCACTATTGGAAAGAGAAGTTTTATGAACTTCACAAAAACGAAGAGGAATTAAATAAACTTTTCATTGAAATTTACGGACTTGAAGATGAGCTAACTCCTGATGTGCCGCTTGAAGATATTACAATTTTGAAAAAAGAGGCAAAAATTGAAAACGGTGAACTTGTATTTAACAAAAAAGAGATAATCAAGCAATTTATTAGCTATTTTGTGGGAGTTTTGTTTGGAAGATTCTCACTTGATAAAGAGGGGCTTGTTTTGGCAAATTTAGGGGAAACACTTGAAAAATATTTAAAACAAATCCCAAATCCAAGCTTTTTGCCAGATGATGATAATGTTGTGCCTGTTTTAGAGAGGGAGTATTTTGAAGATGATATTGTCAGTAGATTTAAAGAGTTTGTAAAGGTTGTGTTTGGTGAAAAGTATTTTAGTGAGAATATGAGATTTATTGAAAATGCAGTGGGGGATATTAGAAAATATTTCAATAAAGAGTTTTATAAAGACCATATAAGCAGGTATAAAAAAAGACCGATTTACTGGATGATAACTTCAAAAAACGGAGCATTCAAAGCACTTATTTATATGCACAGATTTAAACCCGATATTTTTGCAAGGGTTAGAAACGAATACCTGCTTGAACTAGTTGCAAAAATTGAAAGTAGAATTGAGAGTTTGGATAAAAGATTAAGCGGGGCGGATTCAAAAGAGAAAAAACAAATTGAAAAAGAGCTTGTGAAACTAAATAAAGAGCTAAAAGAGCTATATGATTTCGATAAAATTTTGCAAAAATACGCAAACAAAACTTTTGAGATTGATTTAGATGACGGGGTAAAAGTGAATTACTGCAAGTTTAAGGAGATTTTATATCCTATTAGTAATTTGTGTAAAAAATAAAGGCGAACAGTTGGATAAAATTAAATTTTTAAAAGAAAACAAAGAAAAACTTTTTGAAACTTATGTCAAAAAAGCAAAGGCAGTAGAGCATAAAATTGTGATATTTACAGCTGGCGCTAGCGGAGCTGGAAAAACTGAATATTCAAAAAGTAGAATTAAGAAAGAACCTTATTTATTGCATCTTGATACGGATGAAATAAGAGAGTTTTTCAAACCTATTGGATATAATGGCACAAATGCAAGTGAATATCAAAAAGCAGCGTCAAAAGGAATGGATTTTTTATATAAAAAGGCAATAAACAAAGGATTTAGTGTAATTTTAGATTCTAATTTTTCTGCTTTTAATATAGCACAAATCAATATTCAAAAAGCATTAAAACATAAATATATTGTCGAAATAGTTTATATATTGCAAGACTTGGATAAATGCTATGAATTTGCAAAGGCAAGAGAAAAAGTTACAAAACGTGTAGTTCCAAAAGAAGTAATTGAAAACAGTTTAAGAAATTCATTTGATACGGTATTGAAAATTAAGGAAATTTTTAAAGATAAAATAAATTTGGTTTTAATAGACAGAATAAATAAAAAAACGATTGAAAACATTGAAACTAAAGATTTTTTTTGAAATAGTTGCTAAGGAGATACTATGAGATATGAGGATTACATAAAAAAATATCAACATCAAATTGAAGAAGCAAGAAAAATAATGCAAACACCTTCTTTTAAACGTATTCAGGAATTTATAAATTCAGAGGAGTATAAAAGAAGTTTAGAAATTATAAAAAAAAGAAATGAATTAGTGCATAAAAATATTTTATCTGAAATTGAATTAATGCAAGAGGAGATTTTAAAGGCAGTTAATGCAAATAAAAAATAGACTAAACGAACTATTTAAAACCCATAGACTTATCTTTTGGTATGACGGAGACAAAGAGTATGAAGAAGTTGTTAAAGATTTGGATATTGACAGAGTGAAAATTCTATATCTTGATAATAACGAATTCGGAATAAAAGTTGAAGTTTTAACGAATAAAGAACAAAGATATCTTATTTATTCTCCCTATCCAATGCCACCGGACAAAGACAACTGGCTACTTGATTTGGTTTTGTCCCATTATGAGTTTAAAGCTGATAAAATTTCGGAAATTCTTGAAAATCTCGGGATTGATTTGAGCTTTCGGGAGTTTGTAAAAAAATATAAGAAGTTTTTCAATTCAAAAAAGAGGCTTGAAGAATTTAAAAGAAAAATCGAATCTCAAAATGAAGATGAGTTTTTGCTTAAAATGATAGCGATTTTATTAAAAAGCGAAGATTCTTTTGAGTATGTGCTGTTGAATGCATTTGAAAAAGGTATTGAGGAGCTTGAAAAATTTAATTTAAAAGAAGATTTTTTCAAACTAATAGAAAAAAGATTTGGGATTATAGCGGACAATCTTAACTCTTTAAAACTTCAACTTTTTAATAATTACTTTGAATATAACTTAAAAGGCAGGAGTTTTAGTAAAGATGCAAGAATATTTTTGAAGTTTTGGATGGAAAATGTAAAATTCAGGGAATTATTCAAAGAAGTTTCAAGGGAAGTCGGCAAAGAATTAAATATTTTTGAGAAACTAAAAAATTATAAAATTGAGGATATTATAAGATGTGAGCTGTTTGAAGAGTGTGAAAAATATATAATAAATTATTTAGTAAATAACTTTTTAGATGAAAATATTGAAGAAATAATACACAGCAGAAAAAACAAAATATGGTTTGAAGGATTTGAAAATATTTATAATGCTCTTTTGTATGCGAATAAACTGTTGAAATTTAAAATTAAAGAGGTTTTTGGATTTGACGGATGGATTGAATCTTACGCGAATGAACTGTATAAAGCAGATTTCTATTACAGGAAATATTACTATTTCAAAGATAAGGCCGAGCATATAGAAATACTCAAAAATATTGATGAAAAAATAGAGGATTTTTATTTGAATGAATTTTTGAGGGTGGTAAATGATGAGTTTAATAAATATATAAAAGAATATAAAATCACCCAAAATCATCAGCAAAACTTTTTTGAAAATCATATAAAGCCCGAATCAAACAAAAAGCTGTTTGTGATTATATCCGACGGCTTAAGGTATGAATGCGGGGTAGAGCTAAATGAAAAAATTAATTCAATAAACAGATTTAAAAGTAAAACCAATTATATGATTTCATCACTTCCGAGTTACACATATCTTGGAATGGCGGCATTGCTTCCGCATAAGAGTTTAACATTAAAAGATGACAGAATTTTTGTAGATGATAAGGACTGCACTTCAATTGATAAAAGAGACAGAATCTTAAAAAGCTACAATCAAAAATATGCGGCTTTAAGTTATGAAGAATTTTTGAAAATGAACAGAACCGAGGGGCGGGAATTTTGCAAAAATCATGAGGTGATTTATATCTATCACAATGAAATTGACAATACCGGCGAAAAAGACGAAATAAATACGTTCCAAGCCGTTAATAAAACAATTGAAACTCTACTTAAACTAATAAAACAAATTCAAAACTTCAATGGATATAATATTTTAATAACAAGCGACCATGGGTTTTTATTTACCAAATCGCCTACCAAACCGAGCGAATTATGCGAAAAACCAAAAGGCGAATTTATCAAACTAAACAGAAGATTTGCAATCGGTAAAGGAAAAGAAGATAAGTGTGTTGTTAAATTTTGCGGTGATGAGTTGAATATAAAGAGTGTTTATGACTTTTTTATAGCAAAATCTATTAACAAATTCAGAATACAAGGCGGAGGACACAGATACGTCCATGGCGGTGCTACTTTAGAAGAGATTGTGATTCCTTTTTTGAAAGTTAAGTATCATAGGAAAGAAGATGTCCGAGATGTGGAAGTTGAAATTATTCCAATTAGTCATGTATCAACTAATATTGTTAATTTAACTCTTTATCAAAAAGAGCCTGTAAGTGAGAAAATAAAATCGGTTACTTTAAAAGTTTATTTCAAATTGAACGATGAAATACTATCTGATATAGAGCAGATAACATTTGATATAAAAGACGAATATGAAGAAAACAGAGAAAAGAAAATCAAACTCACTTTCAAAAATGAAATAAAAAATTACAACAACAAAGAAATTAGCCTTGTAATAGAAAAAGTAAAAGACGGTACGAGTTTTGTGTATAAAGAGATGAAAGTGAAGGTAAATATTGCATTTTTTAATGAATTTTATGAATGGTAGGAGGGGAAATGAGAGATAAATTAAATACTTATTTTGCGGGGAAGATTGTCAGGAAAGATTTAACAAAACTTCTTAAAGAAGGGGCGAATGTTCCTATTTATGTGCTTGAATATCTGCTTGGGATGTATTGTTCAAGTGATGATGAAGATGTTATAAACGAAGGAATAGAAAGAGTTAAGCAGATTTTGGCGAAAAATTATGTACGCCCGGATGAGAGGGAAATAGTCAAATCCAAAATAAAAGAAAAAGGCAGATACAAAATAATTGACAAAATTTCAGCAAAACTAAATGAAAAGCAAAATGTCTATTTGGCTGAATTTCAAAATCTTGGAATCAATAACGTATATATCGACGAAGATACGATTAAAAAATATCAAAAATTGCTTGCCGGCGGGATTTGGTGTATTGTAACGATGGAGTATGTTTTTGATGAACATTCCCCTTTTTCTCCTTTTGTTATAGAAGAGATTAAACCTATTCAAATGCCTTATTTCAATTTTGAAGAGTTTGTAAATAACAGACAATACTTCACAAAAGAGGAATGGATTGATTTAGTTATCAGAAGTACAGGGATGGAGCCGAATGAATTTGATGAAAAAACAAAATGGCATCTAATGGCAAGGCTTATTCCTTTTGTGGAGAATAATTATAATTTAACCGAGCTAGGTCCAAGAGGCACTGGGAAAAGCTTTGTTTATAAAGAACTTTCTCCTTATTCTATTTTAGTAAGCGGCGGTCAGACGACTGTTGCAAATCTTTTTTATAATATGGCTTCAAAACAGGTAGGGCTTATCGGAAATTGGGATGTTGTGGCTTTTGATGAAGTTGCCGGAATTAGGTTTAAAGACAAAGACGGTATTCAGATTATGAAAGATTATATGGAAAGCGGAAGTTTTGCAAGAGGCAAAAATCAGATTCAGGCAAAAGCCTCTTTTGTGTTTGTGGGAAATATTGACGGAAGTATTGAAAATTTGGTTAAAACTTCACACCTACTTAGTCCTTTTCC
>Ga0256836_1001226_pt1 | contig 11684 bp, 11 predicted proteins | sample 4561380metaG_FD_185974 | JGI IMG/M metagenome (GOLD analysis project Ga0256836, IMG submission 185974) | Hydrothermal vent microbial communities from Guaymas Basin, Mexico - 4561-380 | ecosystem: Environmental > Aquatic > Marine > Hydrothermal vents | place: Mexico: Guaymas Basin | collected...
AATCAAGTACAAAATGACTACTGTCCCCGTACATTTTTTAGAGATAAGATATTACTTGTTTCAAATATTTTGACAATTTTTCTTGCTTTGATTTTTCTTGTCTCTTTTTTCTTTGAAGATACTTCTACTCTGTGGCATCTTCAGCTTTATGGAGCCGCAGGTGTTGTTGGACTTGATATTTTTTACTTCTTTTATGCACAGTATGAAGGAAAAAAATATGTTTCTTGTGACAGCTGTCAGCTTGGTAATATTGTAGGCAGTGTTGCAATTTCTCTTTTTAGACTTTCAATTGTTATGGGACTCTCCTACTATTTTTTAGGCAGCGTCTAGATGCAGTATAAGATACCCACATTAGTACGTTCTCAAGATATTTTTTTAGAAAATAAAAAAGAGATCGTACACCAGTGGGTATCTTACGAATCTCCTAAAACAATTCTTGCTACGCATAATATAGATGAAGAGTATTTTATTCAAAACTATGCAAGTGGTGTTTTTGACTACTTTATGGGTGTGATTTCAGGTGAGACTACCATAGGGAACTGCCCTGTAATGCAGGATTTGTTGGTTTACTTGAAGTATCGTGAGATCAGTGCTGATGAGCTGTTTGAACTTTGTAGTCATTTCAGGCGTTCGATGCTAGATTTTTCCTATGATTCAGGACTTAACTCAAAGCAAATCTTTGAAGAGATTTCCTATATATTTGATAAAAATTTTCGTGGAATACTTAAATTTTATACTGATACGATTTTTCAAAAACTTATAGATGCAAGACAAGAAGCACTCTTAGCGTCACAGGCCAAAGAGTACTTTTTATCAAATATGTCACATGAGATCAGAACACCGCTCAATGCTATTTTGGGTTTTGTAAATCTATTGATAAATGAAGATATCTCTAAAAAACATCGTAATTATTTAAATATTATTTTAAACAGCGGTGAGAATCTTTTGAGTATAATTAATGATATTTTGGACTTTTCAAAACTCAGAAGTGGCGAATTTACGATAGAGCCTAAGACTTTTTCTCTCCATGAAGAGCTGAGTCATACGATGGAACTTTTTGTTGCAAGTGCAAACTCCAAAGAGATAACAATCCTCTCTTTTATCAATCCAAACATTCCAAAAGAGCTTTTTGGTGATATATTACGAATAAAGCAGATTTTATCTAACTTTTTAAGTAATGCTATCAAGTTTACACCGGAGTGTGGTGTGATTCGTGTGGAAGCAGAGTGTAGTGAGGGATATCTTAAAATAAAAGTTATTGACAGTGGTATTGGGATTAGTCAGGAAGAGTTAAAGCATATATTTGAGGCATTTGCTCAGGCTCAAGAACATGTCGAACATAATAAACAGGGAACAGGCTTGGGTCTCTCTATCTCCCACCAGCTTGCAAAACTTATGGGTGGAAGCGTTGGTGTAAGTTCTCAAGTAGGAGAGGGCAGTACATTTTATGTTGAAATTCCTATAGAGGTTGTAACACATGAGTGTAATGTTATTGAGGATATAAAAACATATCAAGAACTAAAAATGAAAATCTATGCAAAAGATATGCATTTAAGCATAAAACATGAATCTTTCATCAAATATGCTGAAGTCTTTGGTATGCAGTTGGAGGTTGTCGATACTTTAGAGAGTGAGTGCGATATTGTCATTTTTGTACATGAAGAGTGTGATAGCAGTTTTATTAATGAACTTGTAGAATTACAAAAACCCAGTATTGCACTGATGAGCAGAGAGTATGATGATTATGAGAAGTATCGTCATATAAACTCGATCTGCTTTCCATTGTATTGTTCAAAAATTCATAAAGCATTTGATGAACTTTTAAACCCTCGTGATACTGCGCACTACAATAAAAAAATTACAAACAAGTTTAAGGGGCATATATTAATTGCTGAAGATAATGAAGCAAATCAAGAGCTTATTAAAATAATTTTAACAAAATATGGTCTTACATTTGATGTGGCAAATAATGGACTAGAGGCTTTTGAACTCTATAAGATCAACAAGTATGATTTGGTTTTGATGGATGAACAGATGCCTGTTATGGACGGTATAGAAGCAGTGAGTAAAATTATTGAATATGAAGAGCTTCATGGTCTGCGACATACTCCAATCTCTGCACTTACTGCAAATGTAATAAAAGGAGCAAAAGAGAGAGGACTGCTGAGTGGTTTTGATGCATTTTTAGGAAAGCCTGTCATACTCAAAGAGCTGGAGCGTCTCTTTATGTCCTATGTAAAACTTGACTCTTTTAGTATTGATACTGATACAAAAGAGGATGCCAACTCAGGGGAAGAGATGATCTTCGGTTTGGATACACAAAAACTTCTCAAAGAGTTAATGTTAAACAATGATGAACTTGTAATGCTTTTAACGCTCTTTTTGAAAAAGATGAGAACAACGCTCCCTTCTTTAGAAAAAGCAATTCAAAATAAAGAGTATAAAAAAATTGCTTTGCTTTCTCATGCCATTAAAGGTTCAAGTGGTAACTTTAGATTGGAGTTATTACAAAATATTGCCGGTAAAATGGAGATAAAAGCAAAAGAAGAGGACTCAAAGTATGATTTTATGGGAAGCTATAAAATTATAATTGAAAAACTGGAAAAAATTCAGATAAAGTAAACCTACTGCGTTTAGAGGATTACTCCTCTATGTAGTAACCTATGCCTGAAGCATTTTTAATGATATCGGTTTCAAGTTTATTTCTGAGTCTCCAGACAAGTGTTCTTACACTGTTCTCTGTCGCTCCATGCTCATCCCAAACATAGTTCATAGCCTGCTCAAAAGTCACTACAACACCAAGTTGTGCCACAAGCAGTCGTAAAAAAGCATTCTCTTTTTTTGTAAGTTTTATCTTTTTATTTTTATAAAAAGTTTCGCAGATACTAATATCTAAATGATAATCATCCCCAAAAGGAACGATAGGTTTGTTACTCTCTTTACGAGAGTAGAGAAGTTTTTCTAAATTTGTTTTATCCACTTTAAGGGAGTGTATATCCTCTTGCCTTTCATGTTCTACTTCAAATTTAAACAGTGCCATTTGGATAGTGGCATGCAGAGAATTAGGGTCAAATGGTTTTACGATATAACCATAAGGCTCAGTCTGTTTTGCTTGGTTAATTGTTGCTTCATCACTATAAGAGGTGAGATAGATAAAAGGGATATCATATTTTGTTTTTATCTCTTTTGCCAGCTCTATGCCATCGTTGCTCTCTTGGAGTGAGATATCGATTATGAGAACATCAGGGTTATGTGTTTGAATTTTATTCTTTGCCTGTTCCGGATTATCACAAACGGCTACAACACTGTAACCGTGTTTTTGTAGAGACATATTTAAGTTGAGTGATGTTATCTCATCATCTTCGACTATGATTACTCGTTGTTTTTGCATTGTATGTCCTAAGTTAGTAGTTTTGTGATAAAAATGTATAATGATTATATTATAACTTTTTATTATTTACAATGCTTGTGACAACTTTGTAATAATATTGTTACCAATTTACACTAATTTGTGATATAGTTCTTTATCTATTTTTTCACAACAAAAAAGGTACTTGATGTATTTTGTATATATTGTAGCGTGTAGTGATGAAACACTCTATACCGGTATTACCACTGATCTCCTACGCAGGGTCACAGAACATAACAGTTCAGTAAAAGGTGCAAAGTATACGCGTCTGAGGAGACCTGTAAAATTAGTCTATAGTGAAGAATGCAGTAATAGAAGTGAAGCTTCTAAACGTGAATATGCTATTAAACACTTGACAAGACAAGAGAAGTTATCACTTTTTTTAAAATAGTATTTTGTGACAGATTTAGAAAATAATTAAAAAATATGGATGAAAAAATGACTTTTAAATTAGAAGATGACTATATAGAACTTTATAAATTATTAAAGGTTTTAGATTTAGTTGACAGCGGTGGACAGGCAAAAATGATAGTAGCAGATGGATATGTACTACGTAATGGTGAAACAGAAACACGAAAACGTGCAAAAATTATCAAAGGTGATATTTTGGTAGTTGGAGATGATGTAACTATAGAAGTGGTGTAATCTTCTATAGTAAAAATGAACTTATAAGTCCAATAACTCCACCAAAGACCCCTCCCCATACAACTAACCAGTCAAGATGTTCGCTGATAAGATGCTGGACAATCTCTTTAACCATTTGAGGAGTGAGTTCCTCTAAACGTTTATCAATAATATTTTCAATAGAGTTGAGCAGGTCTGCATTAAGGGATGAGTGTTGCAGATGTTGTTCTAGTGTATTGTTAAAAGCTTCGGAGTTTACGATCTTGATAACTGCTGATTTCATTTTATTTGAGAATGGTTCTTTTAAGTTATCAAGTGCACTCTCCCCTCCAAACATTCCAAGCATTCCTCCAAAAGAGGATTCCATTACAGTTTTTGAGAGCGCTTCAAACGCAGGAGAAAAATCAGTCTCCTCTATGATAGGTACCAGATTGATTTTCTTCTCTTCACTTTGAAAAAAAGCCTCAAGTTGCTCTTTTGTAAAAAATTCCCGCATAATAAGCTCTTTGATAGCATCTTTAAAGGCTTCAAAACGATTTACAATAACACCAGAACCATAGAGTAATGGGACCTTCTCAAATAGCATATGAATTGCGAGTTGATTTGTAAGTGCACCAGAGAGTGCGAAAAGGCCTGTATAGAGCAGGGCATTATGATATTGAGGTACAACAAATGAAATCAAAACCAAGATAAACGCAGTTAGGTTTGTTATAAAACTTTTATTGAATTTCAAACTAGGGCTCCTTTTTAAAAGCCTAATTATATACAAAAAGTGTATCATTACGAAAAACATTCACTGGAAAAAGATATGAAACAAGAAACGTATGAACTATTTAGGGATGCTACACAAGAGAAGATAGTCTCTGCTATAGCTACAGAGCTACAAGGCAGAAACGAGTCACCATTTTGGAGTGATAAAGTTGTTCCATTTTCCAATGCAATTTTATCAGTTTTAATTCCCCTAAGAGATAACAGTTTACTTTTTACGCCAGAGGGTAAAAAAGTAGAAATTTTAACTCCAGAGCTTTTTTTGGAGTGGAGTGATTTTTTAAGTTTGAAAACATTGGCTTTTACTATTGCAAACTCTAACGAAAAGGGTGAACTTGTAAGAACTTCTCTGGAAAAAGAGGAAGTTCAAAGATATAAGCCGATAGATTTAAAAGAGTTGGGAGAGTATCTCTCACGATATACCGTGAACTTAGAGCGTGAAGATTTGGACTTTCCTATTGCAAACTACAATTTGCATCAGGGTGTCTCTAATGTTATCAAATCACTGTTTTAATAAAAAATAGAGTATAAAAACCACCACAGTAAAAAGATAAAAAAGCCTAAAACTGCGAAAGTTACAACAATTCGCAGGAGCAGGTAAAAGAGAAATTTAAGCCATGTAGGCATTATTGTTTATATGGAACAGTTTTTAAATGTATGCCTTTTGTCGCATACTCCATTCCACCTTGTAGATTAATGACGTGGTAGTTAAACTCTTTTGAGAGCCATGGTGCTATCATAGAAGTTCTGCTCCCTGTATGACAAATGAGTGCAAATGGTCTCTTTGTATCTACTTTTTTATTTAGCTCTTGTAAAAATTTTCTTGCATCATAATTCCCTCTCTGATCAAAGAACATAATCGGAATCGCCCCTTTTAAAAGACCTGTCTCTCTCCACTCCATAGGTGTTCTTACATCGACGATAGGAATGTCTTTTTTCATAAACTCTTTGCTGATATACTGGTTGTTTAACTCAGCAAAAAGGGATACGCTAAGAAGCATAAGGGCTAAAATAATTTTTTTCAATTTTTTCTCCGTATTTAAAGTGTATAATTATATCAATAAATAAATAATAGGTGATTTATGGCGGCATCAAAAAAAGTGATTGAAAATTCAAATAGACTTCGTTATATAAGGGCATTGCAGCGTTTTCAAAAAAGTATACTGTCTTATCTTCTCAATAGTGATGAGTTGACAAAAGAGCGTTATGACAAAAAGATCATAAATGCGCAAAAACTTCTCAATCGTGTTGAAGAGAGCCCGCTTTACAAAGGTGAACTTCAAGATCTGCAGACACATGTCAAAAAAATGATAGCGCATAAGGGGTCTGAAGCAGATATTGAAACTATTAAAGAAGATATTTTATATAGTGCTAATCAGCTAGAGAAAAGTAAAAACTCCAAAAAATATAAAAAAGATAAACACTCCCAATCTAAATTTCAAGATTGGGAATAGTATATTTATGCCTTGTATAACTCCTGAAGCATCTGGTCAAGAAGAATAAAGAGCTCATCTGAAGCTGCTTCCATATTTTCAAAGTTTTTGATAATTTCTTCTTTATTTTGAAGGGTATTGCCAGCAGGATCTTTTGCATCAAGATATTTAAGATTATTATTTGCATTTGTATGTACAGTATTGTGAGGAGTAGCAATTCCGGAATAGCTGTGGGTTGAGGAAAATCTTATTTTTCCTTCCGAATCATACCACTTTCCTAGGTTACATGAGTGTGAATCAACTGCTTTAAGGACTTTTCTTAGCGTTATTAGTGAATTATATGCGCGTGACTTATAGAGTATATGGTCAATTTTTGCAAGAACGATAAAGATACTGTTCTCCATATGGTATGACTGTTCAACGATAGCATGAGAGTTGTCACTTAGTTCGACAAGAGTATCTTCAAAATCTTCTATTTTCTGTGTTGAGCCGTCAACTGTGACTTTCATATTCTCTGAGCTCTCTTGTATCTCACTCATCCCTTGTTGGAGTGATTTGATAGAGAGTGAAATCTCATTTGTAGCTTTATGTGTTCTCTCGGCAAGCTTTCTTACTTCATCCGCAACAACGGCAAAGCCACGTCCGTGTTCACCTGCACGAGCTGCTTCAATAGCTGCGTTTAGTGCTAGAAGATTTGTCTGCTCTGCAATATCTGTAATAAGGTTGATGACCGAAGTTATCTCTCCTGTTTGAGAAGCTAACTCTTCTATGCTGTTGTTGTTTGTAGTAACCTGTTCATTAAGCATATGGAGTTCATTTACTACATTATTAATATTGCTTCTTGACTCATTTGCCAGTTCTGCAGCTTCTCTTGTTGCCTGAGTTACCTCTTTGATATTTTCAATGTTTGTTTTGAGGTCACCTTGGATAACAGTGAGTGACTCTGAAACATTGACACTTTTAACACTAAGTGCTGCATTAAATGAGTCTCGCAGAGCTTTTTGATGCTCTTTTTCCATAATTTTAACAGCAGTTTTGATGTTTTTAATTGCAATGCTGTACTCCCCGACCAGATCACCGCAGGCAATGCTTTGAGAAAAGTCTCCTTGTGATGCTTTTGAGATTGTTGTATTGATCCCCCGTATCATCTTCTCAACATGAGAAATAAGCAGTTTTAAGGATATACCCATTTGTCCGAGTTCTGTTTCTTTGTTTGTTTCGATGATATCTTTATGACTGAAGTCCCCATTTGCAGCTCTGTTCATCAGCTCTTTAAAGTTATTAATACTGTGAACGATGGATGTACTGATTTTTGTTGTAAGTAGAAAAAGTAAAATAATAATACCAATGCCTGAAAAGAGAACAAAGAGCTTATAAAACTTGATATCATCATTCATATTTTGAATATTATGTTGAAACTCCATTTTCTTCTTTTTTACAAAAGATTTAAAATGTTTTCTTGAATCAATTGCCAAAGGTGACAATTTTGTTTTATATGCCTGATAGATTGCAGCAGTATTTGTTGCTATGTCCTCTTTTGAAAGCGAGCTGATATAGGCGTATGCTTCATTGATAAAACGTAAAGTTGATTTTTGCGACTTTTCAAGAAGTGCAGCATCCTCTTTTTTTGTTAATATTGTTTGCAATTTTTTAAAATTTTGTGCAATTGCATCAATATTTTCACGTAACTCTCTTACATCTTTTTCTTTATTTCCCCCAAGCATAACATCTCTGTCATTACGGCTGATATAGTTCATACGCTTTTCTATATCGTAAATAGTCAAAGTTGTCGCAATCTCATTGTCTTTGAGTTTTGTGAATTCTGACTGCATACTGCTAAGCGCATAGTAGGTAAAACCGGCAGCGCCTACAAGTACGATAAGAATTACCGTCGTTAAAAGCGACATTTTTCTTTTTATGCTTAAGTTCGTAAACATCTGTAAAGTCCTTTTTATTTCCTTAATAATGAAAATATTTTAACATATCACTCTTCATTAAATATAAAAAAAATGAATAATTGCTACAGAAGTTTGATAAAATTGTAACAATTAGTTTTTCTTTTCTATTATTGATAGTTGTGGTACAATCTGTATAAATTCGTAATTAATATTAATTCACAAGGCTATATATGACACTTGCAGAAAAAGAGATACAAAAATTTGAAAACCATAACTGTGCAGATAATGCAGTGTTTTATCAGGCGATGGAAGAGGTTATCTACTCTATTGCACCACTTTTAGAATCCGACAGTAAATATGCAAAACATGCAATTCTAGAGAGATTAGTCGTCCCTGATAGAATCTTGAAATTTAAGGTGACATGGTTGGATGACAATAATGATATTCAAGTCAATACAGGTTACAGGGTACAGTTCAATAATGCGCTTGGACCATACAAGGGAGGATTGCGTTTTCATCCATCTGTTACGGAGGGAGTATTAAAGTTTCTGGGCTTTGAACAGATTTTAAAAAATTCTCTTACAGGCTTACCTATTGGTGGTGCAAAAGGTGGGAGTGACTTCAATCCAAAAGGTAAAAGTGATTTTGAGATAATGAAATTTTGTGCTGCGTTTATGACAGAATTGCATAAATATATAGGGCCTCGTATTGATGTGCCTGCCGGTGATATTGGGGTCGGTGCTCGAGAAATTGGTTATCTGTTTGGCGAATATAAGAAGATAACATCTGCCTATGAAGGAGCATTAACCGGAAAACCATTCTTCTTTGGTGGCTCTTTGATGCGTCCGGAAGCTACTGGATATGGTGCGGTCTATTTTACGCAAAGTATGCTTGATATAGAACATAAAGAGCCTCTTGAAGGAAAAATTTGTACAGTGAGTGGTGCTGGAAATGTTGCATTGCATGCGATAGAAAAACTGCAGGATATTGGAGCTATTGTAGTCAGTTGTTCAGATTCCCATGGGACGATATATGATGCAAGGGGTGTTGATCTGGCACTTCTTAAAGAAATTAAACTACAACGCAGAGGTTCATTAGAGGAGTATTGTAAAGTACATAATGAAGGAAAATATACTCCTACAGAGGAGTATCCCGAAGGAGGACATGCAGTTTGGGAAATCCCATGTTATGCTGCGTTTCCGTGCGCTACGCAAAATGAGTTGACAGAAGTAGATGCAAAAGCTCTTATTACAAATGGGTGTGTGAGTATAACAGAAGGAGCAAATATGCCTTCAACACCAGAAGCTATAGATTTGTTTCACTCGCATAAGATCTGTTTTGCTCCGGCAAAAGCTGCAAATGCAGGTGGTGTTGTAGTGAGTGAATTTGAGATGAGTCAAAATGCTTCAATGACAAAGTGGAGTTATGCAAAAGTTGATGAAAAACTCAAAGAGACAATGCAGATGATCTGTAAACGTGTGGCACTTACAGCAAAAGATTATGGCGTTGAAGGTAACTATGTACATGGTGCAAATATTGCAGGATTTAAAAAAGTTGCTGATGCAATGATCGCTGAGGGTATATAAATAAAATGATTAAAACATTTCTTTTTTTTCTGGTTCTTTTTACAAGTATAGTACTTAATGCAAATGTAAAATATACCCCATTTTTGGATAAGCAGATAGAGCTGACTGAGAAGATGAATGATGCTAATCTTACACAAAAAGAGATATACAAACTTGTCAAAGAGCAAGAGGACTTATATGAAGAACAGCTAAATGAGCTTATGGCGAACAAAGCGACATTCCTCAATACTCCAAATGATTTTTCAACAAAAATCTTTTCATTGAAGAAGATCATATCTATCAACAGACGTGCAGGTAATACTTATGCAGTACTGCGCGATGAGGTACAGATAAAATCATATAAATTCGTACAGGCACAGCAGTTACTGATAAAAAATATTTTACTTGCCTTGGATTTACCAAGTGTCGAAGCATATGAGAAGAGACTTAACGAACTTATTGCAGATGAGCAGCAGAGTGTTTCAGAGCTTTATACAAAAGATTATAAATCATACTTGAAGATCAATGACAAGTCATCAAGAGTTTTAAAACAACTCCAACAAAATATTAGAGATTTTTATGCGCTTCAAGAGATTAATATTGATTTTATAGGCTATATCTATAAGTTTGAAAATAAAATGTATAGGCTCAATAAGTACTCTAAATATCATATTATTAAGCTTGTCGTATATTTAAAATCTTTTGCCCTTGTTCGAGAAATTGACAGTGTATTGGAGAATTACAGTTTAAGTATAGTCAAGATACTTATAATTTTATTGATGACACTTTTTATCTATTTCTTTAGAAAAGTTATCTATACCTTTATTCAAAAAACTTTTTCACAAGTAGAGATACTTGCAAGATACTCAGATATTTTACTGTCAAAACTTAAACGTTCGATTGAATCATTGGTGATTATTATCAATATTAATATTATATTTTATGTATTAAATGATTTTAGTAACGGTGAGATGCTCTCAAAAATATTTAATATTATATATGGTGTCTACTTTACCGCTATTATTTATATTTTTATAAATGCACTTGCAGCCATTCAAATTAGCAATATTAATCGGGCTCAAAGGGCAGTAAAGAGTGAACTTATCAATGTTGGGCTTAAAATTATTAATTTTCTCATTATTGTTATGGGCTTGCTCATTGTTTTGTATCTTGCAGGCGTAGATTTAACAGCTGTTTTATCAGGACTTGGAATAGGTGGTTTTGCAGTTGCGTTTGCGGCTAAAGATACGATATCCAACTTCTTTGGAACACTCTCTGTGCTCTTTAGTGAAGTCTTTTCTCAGGGTGATTGGATAGAGATAGACGGGCAGGAAGGGGTTGTTGTTGAGATAGGTCTGCGTGTAACTACACTGCGAACGTTTGATAATGCTCTAATCGCTATTCCAAACGGTACTTTCGCTGCAAAAGATATTAAAAACTGGAATAAGCGCAAGTTGGGACGTAGGATTAAAATGTCACTGGGTGTGAAGTATGATTCTAAAAGAGAAAATATTCTAAACGCAGTGAATGATATACGAGAGATGCTGCGTAATCATCCTGATATTGCAAGTAAAAATACAAAATATGAGTATAAAGATTTTCGTCATTCAGCGAAATTGGTATCAAAAGAGGATTTGCAGGGGATAAAAAAAACACTTTTGGTATACCTGGATGAGTTTGACTCTTCGAGTATAAATATTTTAGTTTACTGTTTTTCAAAATCTGTAGATTGGGAAGAGTGGCTCAAAACAAAGCAGGATGTAATGGAGAAGATCATGGAGATCTTTGAGAAAAACTCTCTTGAGTTCGCCTTTCCGTCTCTCTCTATTTACAATGAAACGCAAAAGCAAGGTTATTGACTTAGATAAAGCCATCCCTGCCAGAGTGCAGCGGTAGAGATACCGGCTGCAAAACCTGCGATGATATCATCACCCATAACACCAATGCCTCCCTTGGCATCTCTGTCAATTCTTCCAATAATGGAAGG
>Ga0256836_1001227_pt1 | contig 11665 bp, 11 predicted proteins | sample 4561380metaG_FD_185974 | JGI IMG/M metagenome (GOLD analysis project Ga0256836, IMG submission 185974) | Hydrothermal vent microbial communities from Guaymas Basin, Mexico - 4561-380 | ecosystem: Environmental > Aquatic > Marine > Hydrothermal vents | place: Mexico: Guaymas Basin | collected...
ATGAAGGTATATATAAATAATAAGTACGCAGGTGTTTGGAAGATAGTTATAAAATAGAGTATATTAGAATTTATGGGTTAGTTGTATCTTTCTTAATAAAAGATTAATTTTTTAGTAAAGACTAAAAAGTTTCGTAGATTTGATAGAAATCAAATAGAGGATAGATTTTGTTTTTATAATATACACTTAATTGATTTTTCCCATGTTTTTTAGAATAATATAAAGCTTCATCAGCTTTTTCTATTAAGAAGTCGGGATCTATATCTTCTATAGGATTTGATGTAATTAAATCATCAAGTTCAGCTAGTCCTAGGGATATAGTTATTTTTCTGTTTATACCAATATTACTAAAATCCTGTTCTTCCATTTTTTTTCTTATTCTTTCTCCTACAAATGTAGCATTATACAAATTTGTTCCAGGAAGTATAACAATAAACTCTTCTCCTCCAAACCTACAAGGAATATCTTGTCCTCTTATACTATTTTTAACTATTAAGGCTAGTCTTTTTAGTACTTCATCGCCTGCTAAGTGTCCATAAGTATCATTTATTTTTTTAAAATTATCTATATCCATTATTATTAAAGAAATATTTATAGATGTTCTTTTATAATTTTCTACTTCATTGATTAAAGTTTCATATAAATACTTTTTATTGTATAACCCAGTAAGAGCATCTGTTATAGAGTCTAATTTTGTTTTATCATACTTATCTTGAATCCCATAATAATCACTCATGTTTTGAATATATAAAAGATATCCAATTACATTTTTACTTTTTTCATTTTCAAATAAGGGAATAATTGTTAAAGTAGAAATAAATTCCTGATTTAATTCTTTATTATAAAGTCTTACCTGTTCATATGTCCTTGCTGTAGTATTTGAAGGCATAGTATATATAATATTTTCTAAATTATCAATAATGCTATTTTCTATAAATTTAAAATCAAAGATATCTATTAATTTTTTTCCTTTATCTTTATAATTTCTTATAAATTTTTTATAATTCATTCCTGGAAAAAAGAATATAAGAAAATTTCTATTTACATACTCAATCTTTAAATCAGGAGAAACAATTACTATCCCCTGAGGAAGCCTATCAAGAATTGTTTTGAAAAGCTCAATTTTTTCCTTTAATTTTTCATTCATAGTATATTAAAAATAATTTATTTTAAGTTAAAAATAAAAGTTAAGTATTATGAAAATCATAAAAAATTTAAAACTTAATCCTTATAATACTTTTAATTTAAATTCGTTAGCAAAAGAAGTTATAATTATAGAAAATAATAATGATTTAGAAAAATTTCTAAAATTTATCCAACTCTCAAATAAAAGTAATTTAATTATATTGGGAAGAGGTTCAAATATAGTTCTAACAAAAACAACCTATGATTATGTTTTTATTGATAGAAGAAATTCTATTATTTTAAAAGAGAATACAATAGAAATCGATGGAGGAGTTTTGTTAAATAACTTAATAAAATTTTTATGGGATCAAAAGATAGTAGGATTAGAAAATTTATTTGGAATTCCAGGTACTTTGGCAGGTGCAGTGATATCAAATGTTGGAGCCTATGAAAGAGAAATAGAAGAAAATATTTTATCAGTAGAAGTTGTAGATATAGAAACAAGAGATATTTTTTTACTAAAAAAAAGAGATTTAAATTTTTCTTATAGGAGTTCTATTTTAAAAAAATGGTTAAAGGAGAATAAGAAATTTTTTATCACAAAAATTTTTATAGATTTAAATAGTCTAATATTTTTAGAGAGAGAAGATGATTTAAAACAGTATAAAAGTAAGGCTTATAATATATTAAAAATAAGAAAATTTAAACTCCCTAGAGGGAGACATGTTGGAAGTTTTTTTAAAAATCCACCACACAATTTTGCTGGGAAATTAATAGAAGAAGCAGGTCTTAAGGGATTTAGGTATAAAAATTTAGTTGTTTCTCCTAAACATGCTAATGTTATTATAAATATAGGAGAATCCACGGGTGAGGATGTTATAGCTATTGAGAATATAATAAAAGAAGAAGTATATAAAAAATTTTCTATACTTCTTGAACGAGAGGTTATATATATATAAACAATATGAATATAGTTAAATTTAATAAATATGATATTGTATTTTTAGGCTTTGAGATTGATAAAAAAATAGATAGATATAGTTTAATTAATTTGTATAAAAAATTAATAAGAAAATATATAGGAAATTTTTCTTTAGAGTATGATTTGTATGGAAAGCCTTATTTAACTGATGAATATGGAAATCTAAAAAATATATCAATAAGTCATTCTAAAAATATATATATAATAGGAATTGATATTGAAGATAAGTATAAAGAAATAGGAATAGATTTAGAATTAAACTCTATAAATAATAAGTTAAAAAGAAAAATATTAAATAAGTACGATATAACAACAATAGATTTTAAAGATTTATGGTTGATAAAAGAAGCAGCATTAAAATGTCTGGGTACAGGATTAAGTTTTGGGATGAAAAATATCTTAGTAGAGTCTAAAAATAAGATAAAGATAGAGAGTAGTTTTAGAAAATTTTATTTTAAGAAATTAAATTTTATTTTAAAAGACAAAATCTATTTTTTTTATTTAGTATATGAATTTTTTTAACCCAAAGTAGGAGAAGTATATGAAATTTTTATTAAAATTAAAAACTATCTATTTTATAGTATGGTTATTTACCTTTAATTTTTTATCAAATTCTATCTATTCAGAATTTTTAAATTTAAATTTTACAGAAGATAAATATGATCTATTAAGAAATAGGTATAATTCTTCTTATATTTTTTTTGGGTATAGAAATATAGATAATACATATACTTTAGGTTTATATAAAAATTTTTTTGGGTTGGGTGTAAAATTTCAAGATAATTTATATGCCCATAATTATAGTTTTTATTTTATTCAAAATTTAGATTTAACAGATAACTATACATTAGGATATAGATATAAGAGAAATTATGAAAATAATAAAGTTTCTCCTACCTGGGATATTTCATCTTCTTTTAATTATAAATATGTGAATTTTAATTTTTGGCTATATGATATAACAAAAAATATATCCTCACAAATTTACAAAGAGTTTAATATAAACTTATATATAAGTAAGGAACTTTCAATAGGAATAGAAGATAGATTTAAGGATTTTACTAAAGATGAACTTTTAGATACAATAGTTTATAAATTATCACTTTCCTACTACACCAATGTACAAACAGAGATAGGAATAAAACATAAAGTATCAACACCTATAGAAAACATAAATGACTTTTATATAAAGTTTAAATATAATTTCTACAACAATTTAGATTTTCAAATAGATGCAGAAAACAATAAAGAAGATATATATAATAATTATACTCTTTATTATAATTTTAACCATTTAATTCATAGAAAGAATACAGAAAAGTATTATCTATATTGGGAATTGCCTACAAATTTAGATTTAGAATATGGCTTATTTAAAAAAGAAAATCCTATGATAAGATTTTATAAGAATCTTAACTATTATATAAAAGATAAAAACCTAAAAGGTATTATAATTAAAATAAGTATAAATGGAAATAACTTTGCTACTTATTATAATCTAAAACGAGCATTGGAGAAATTAAAAAAACAAGGAAAGGAAATAATATTTTATTTAGAAAGTGGTAGTCTAAAAGATTTCTATTTAGCCTCTATAGGAGATAAAATTTATTTATATCCCTATGGTTATTATATTTTTACTTATCCTCATTTTGAAGTAATGTATTATAAAGGACTTATGAATAAATTAGGGATAGACTTTCAGTTTGTTAGATATGAAAAATTTAAATCTGCAGTAGAGCCATTTGCATTTGATTCATCTACATTTGAGAGTAAAGTAAATAGACTAGAAGTTCTTTATGATTTTAGAAATTATTTACTTAATTATACCAATTTAAATTTAGATAGTTTAGTTAATAGACCTATTTATACTGGAATAACCCTTTTAAATAGGATAAAAAAATTAGATAAAAAGAAGTTTAATATAGATACTTTAAATTTCTTTTCATTAATAAAAGATATAAATCGAAAGAATTATAACATAATTAATATATCTAAGATTGAATATACAGATTATCAAAGTAGGTATATAGATGGAAAAATTGCAGTTATTCCAATAGAAGGAACTATTATTACAGGGAAAAGTTACAATTCCTATTTTGAGAAATTTACAGGAAGTGATGATATTATAGAAAAAATAAATAAAGTAGAAAAGGATAAAAGTATTAAACTAGTTGTTTTTTATATAAATTCACCAGGCGGAAGTGCCCTTGCCAGTGATATAATATATACTAAAATTAAAAGTATGAAAAAGAAAAAAATAGCATATATTAACTCATTAGGAGCAAGTGGTGCTTACTATATTGCATCTGCTTGTGATAGAATATATTCTACAGATTATTCTATAGTTGGAAGTATTGGAGTTTTTTATGGAAAGTTTATATTTAAAAAATTCTATAAAAAACTTGGTTTAAATAAAGAGATAGATAAATTATCTAAGTATGATGATTTCTTTAGTGAAAATACATATTTAGATTCTACAGAGTATAAAATTTTACAAGATGAATTAGGACTAACATATAAAAGATTTTTAGAAGTAGTATCTTCCTCAAGAAATTTTAAAGTTGATTCTTTAAGAATGTTAGCAGGAGGAAGAATCTATACTGGATATAAAGCATATAAACTTGGGCTTGTAGATTCATGCTTAGATTTTTCTTCTTTAATAGAAAAATACTCTAAAGATTTAAACTTAAAAAATTATGAGGTAGTTTTCTATAAAAAAGATTTAAAAGATGATTTAAAAACATTGATATTTTCTACAAAAGTAGATTATTATAGAGAGTTTATAGAAAAAATGAAAAATCCACAAATATATATGATATTACCATATAGAGTGAAGATAGAATAAATATGAGAAGAATAATATTATACTTACTTTTTTTTACTATATTTTTATATATAAATATCTTTTCAAATGTAGAAAAAAAAACTATCTATCTAACTACACTATTATCTTATAATAGAGATCAAATTTTAACATACTTTGCAGAAGATTATACATATTTAACTAGTATAAATTTTATAGATGGGAAATATGTTAGAGTATGGTATAGGGAAAAGGATATAGATACCAATAATGTTATTTTATTAAGAAATAATCTTGATAATGTTTTTGATAGTTATATAAAATTAGGGTTTAATTTACCACCTTCTGATTCTCTTCTTTCTATGCTTTTAGGGGTTGTTTATGATTATGGCGGAGATTCTAAAATAGATATATATATTATGCCTTTAAAGTCAAAAGGTTTTTTAGCAATTACATATCCTGATAATGATTTAGTTGTTTTTAATAGTTATAATACCCCTGTTTCCAGTGCTTTTGCCATAATAGATAATACAATTTTTAATGATTCTCTTTTATATAAAATTACTTTGTATCATGAAATGTTTCATGTAATACAGCAAGGATATAGAACATTTTTACAAACAGACATATATGGGCCTATTCATTCTATTATGGAGGCTTCAAGTGTATTTATGGAGGAGTATTTCTATCCAGATGTTAATGATTATATTCAATATGTTGATGATTACTTTAATGCTAAAGTGATAGGCCCTATTGCAGGTTATTATACATCATCTGTAGAATCTTATTATGGAAGTGCATTATGGCTTATATACTTAAATAATATTAATATATTAAAAAAAATATGGGAAAATATAAATATGGGTAATAATACAATAGAGTCTATAAAAATGGCATTTTTAACTGAAGGAGAAGATTTTAATAATTTTTGGGATGATTTTCTTAAAAATTTAATATACCTAAATTATGGAAAGTCAAATTTTACTGATAGTAAAGAACTTCCATTTTTTAATACATTTTTTACACTAAATAAAGGTGATACAACAACAATAACTTCTATTGGGTATAGCTCTAATATAGTAAAATCAGATGATAAAACGAAGGATATCCTTATTTCTTCTAAAGATTCTCAATGGAGAGAGTTAATAGTTAATATAGAGGATCAAACATACTATGCTTTTTATAATACATCAGTAGATGAGGTTACCAAAGAAGGATTTTTATACTATGGAGAGAGTGAATACTTTAATATCTATGCTTATCCTAATCCATTTACTATGAATGATGATTCTATTGTAATAGAAGGTATTAGCTTAAAAGATAAAAATTTTTATTGTGATATTTATAACATTAATGGCAAAAAAATTGACGGTTTTAAAATAAAAAGTAATAAAATCCCTATAAATATATTTAAAACTTCTGGAATTTATTTTATATTTATTTATAATAATATATACAGGTTCAATTTAAGGGTTGTTTTTATAAAGTAAAATTATCCTAAACAAGGATAGCATATGGAACTAAAAAATAAGTTTTTTTTTGTGTTTATTATAGTAGTGTATTTTAGTGTCCTAAAAGCTCAATCTTTAGATTCTTTAAAAACACAGATTGATACAATACATACAAAAAAAGTTAAAGTAGTAAAAAGTGATACTACTAAAAATAATTCTATACAAAAAGATTCATTAGAAAATGATTCTTTACAAATAATAAATAAAATGATAAAAGAGGATAGTTTAACAGAGATAAAGCCAATAGATAGTCTATTTTCAAGTGATTCATTGGAAAAAACAGAAGATACTACAGAAAAATATTTTAAAATAGGAACAAATCCTAAATGCCCTTCTGATATGGTATATATAGAAGATACAATTGCTACATTTAAAATCTTTGGGAAGCCTATAATAAAAAAGAGGATTAGTTTTTGTATAGATAGATTTGAATATCCTAATTTAAGAGGAAGATTTCCTATTGTAAATGTTACTATTTTTGAGGCCGAAAGGTATTGTAAATACAGGGGAAAAAGATTATGCAAAGATTATGAATGGGTATCTGCATGTAGAAATACAAAAGAGAATACAATATATCCTTATGGAAATGAGTATATAGATTATAGATGTAATATAAATACTAGAGCTATAGCAAAAAGTGGAGAATATAAAGATTGTCATAATAAGTTTGGTGTTTTTGATATGATAGGAAATGTTTGGGAATGGACAGCAGGTGGTGGTGTTGGTGCATATGGAGGTTCTTATAAAAATAAAAAGGCGATTTGTAATACATGGAGGGCTTACAAGTTAAAAGAAAGGCGAGAGGATATAGGATTTAGATGCTGTAAAGATCCTATTTTTTAATATTATCTTGATAGGACTTGGGTGTAGGGGGATTTTTTTATGAAAAAATACTTTTTTTATGGAGAAAATTTTATAGATAGAGAACAGGCAATATTAGATTTAATAAAAGAGGAAAAAATAAAGGAAGGTATTGTCAAATTACATGGTGATGAAGATATAACATGGTATGATGTTATAGAAAAAATAGAATCTTCTGGAGGACTTTTTTCGACATTAAATTTACTATGGGTAAGAAATATAGAGTCTATAAAGAATCCGAAGGGCTCAAAAAATGTAGAGGATGAGTTTATTGATTTTTTAGAGAAGAATTTTGATTTACCAATAATTTTGGTTCTTGAAGCTACTAAAATAGATAAAAGAAAGAAGTTGTATAAATATATTTTAAGGAATTTTAAGGTTGAAAAGGAATTTAAATGGCCTTATGAAAATCAAATATTAAAATGGATAGAGGAAAAAGCAAAAAAGAAGGGGTTGATTCTTGATCAAGAGAGTTTATACTATATTGCTATTTCAAGTTCTATTTATGAAATAGATAAAGAATTAGAAAAGATTAAAATTTTTGCAGAGGATCTAGATGGAAATATAACAAAGGATTTTTTAATAGAGGTTATAGGTCTTCATAAAATTGAATCAGTTTATTCTTTGCAGGATGCTATAATTGATAAAAATATAAATAGGTTTTTAAGAATTTATGATAATTTAGTTAGAAATGGCGAGAATATTCATACAATATTTTATGTAATAACATCTACCTTTGAAAGACTTTTATATATATCTGTAAATCTGAATAAATCTGTAAAAGATATTGGTAAAGAACTTGGAATTCCATTTTTCATTATTGCTTCAAAAAAATGGATAGATAAAGTAAAAAAATATCATTCTTCTGAAAATATAATAGAGACATTAACTAATCTAAATAATCTAGAATTTGCCTTTAAAACAGGCTATATCAAAAATTTGAATGTAGGCCTAGAAAGTATAATATTGGATTATTTAAATGGAGAATCTAAATTTTAATTTGTTCTCTAGTTTTGAATTTTATCGTCATTTTTCTAATGGGTACAATATTTTTAATCAAGATGGCGTCTTTAGTGTATGGAAAAAAAATATTTATAAAAAATTATATTTAGGTATATATGGATTTTACAGTATTTATTTCTATAATCTAAGCTTTACTGACCTTTTTAAGAAGTATGATATAATTGAATTTGTGGATCTTTTTAATAAAATAGATGAGAAAGATTTTAAATACACCACATATACAGAGTGGAATTTTAGTTTTATTGATTATAAAAAAGATACTCTTTTCAAAAATATACCTAAAAGAAAAAAACAATATATAGAGAAATATTTAAAGTTAGAGAAAAAAGGAGAGATCCTTTTTATAAAGGAGAATAATATAAATATATTCAAAGAAATACAAAAAGAACATGAAAGTATTTTAGGATATAAAGGTTTTCCTATTAGTATTTTAAAAAATTTTTTAAAAGAAGATTATACGGATATGTTTTATCTTAAATATAAGGACAAAGTTGTATCTTCAGTTATTTTATTTAAAGAAGATAAAAAGATTTATTATTTTTTAAATGTTAGTAACTTAATAGTTAGAAAAATTCATGGTTTAGGTGATTTTCTATTATATAAGCTTATTACATACTATAAGAATGAAAACAGTATTTTTATGTTAGGTCATACACCTCTATATAATAAATCTTTACTTAATTATAAACTAAATTTTGCTACAGATAATTTTAATTTTAAGATCTATAAGATTTTTAAGAATAGATTTTGGTATAGTTTATTTAAACTAAAAGAGAAAATATGAGAATTTTAGAAGTAATAAATGGAGTATCAATACATTCTACACTATGGGTTGAAGCTTTATATAAAAAAGGATATGATGTTTATGTATTTTTCCCTGATGAAGAATACAAAATGGGTAGTCTTATCCCTAAAGAAAGAATCTTTTATTCATCTTTTTTAAAGTATAGATATAAAAATAAACTTTTTAGATATCTAAATTGGGGTTTTGAATTATATAAAATTTATAAAAAGATAAAACCAGATATTATTCATATACAACTTGAACAATACTCTATGATATTTTTTGTTATGGATATAATAAGAAAATTTATGTTAGATTTTAAAGAGGTAAAACTTGTTTTTTCTTTAATGGGAGCCCAAACTTATTATGATATGCATCTAGCAAAGTATAAAAGTTTTATGTTTAAATATGCTATAAAAAAAAGTAAATTTGTTACCTATGATAGTATGAAAATGGAAAGTTTTTTAAGAGATTTTTTAAAAGAGGATTTTAAAGAAGAAAAAATGCATGAAATATTTTGGGGTGTTGATACAAAAAATTTAGATAAAGTTTTATATAGAGATAAATATAATCTAAGAGAAAAATTTAAAATAGATAAAAATAAATTCATTGTATTGTCAATAAGAAATTCTTTACCTAATTATAATTTAAAAATAATAGCCCAAACAGCAAAACTACTGGAAGATAGAGATGATATAGAATTTATATTTATAGGAAGAGGAGACTTTAAGGAAGTAAAAACTATTACAAAAAATTTAGGAAATGTGAGAGTATTCGGCTTATTAAGAGGAGAGGACTATTTTAATATAATTTATTCTAGTGATGTTGTTGTTTCTATACCTACATTTGATTCTATATCTTTGAGTGTTTTAGAATCTTTATATTTATCAAAACCTGTAATTTCAAGTAAAATAGAGGATTTAGAGGAGTTTTTACTTGATAATGAAGTAATATTTCTTGATAAATTAACACCTAACAATCTTAAAGAAAAAATTTTATATATTAAAGATAATTATAATAAACTCTCTAAAAACTTAAATAATTGGCGAAAAACTTTTAGAGAAAAGATAGATTTTTATGAGAACTTAGAAAAACTTGAGGAGTTATTTAAACAAATTTTAAAATCTTAAAAAAAATAGGAGGTTAAAATGGGAAAAAAGAAAGAGATTTATGGATATCTTTTTAATAGAATTGAAGAGATTGGTGGTCAAAAAATGCAGCATATAGGATTTGAACCTGAAGAAGGTGATTTTGGAACAATGTTAGAGGAATTTGTACCTAATATAGGTGATAAATTAAAGGTTAAGGTTATATTTGAGGTTTTGGAAAAAGAGTAGAATTACAATTTTTTAATATATTTATAGTTAATATAGCATCTTTTATAGCATTTTCTGTATTATTAAATGATATAATAATATTTTTTGCTAAATAACCTTTATTTATAAAATCTTCTAATTCCTTTTTTGTATAAGAGGAACTATAAAGTTTTCTATTACCATGTAGTCTTATATATAAAAACTCTTTTTCTATATTATATATCTTACTCCAATTTTTATATTTTGGGAAAGAGGGTAAAACAACATTTAATTTATTTGCCTTAAAAAACTCCTTTTCATTGTCCCAATTTTTTTCCCTTACTTCAAAAAATGGCATTATTGAATTGCTTTGAAAAAATTCATTTATTTTAAGGATTTTTTCTTTATTATATTCTTTAGGCGAAAATTTAGGTGGAAATTGTACAAGAATACCTAAGAGTTTATCATTTAGTTTTTCTTTTAATATAAGATGGTGGGAGAGAATATTAAAATCTAACTCTTTTTTGTGTGTTATTTCTTTATATATTTTAAAAACATAGTAAAGAGGTTTTTTTCTATATGTATAGAGAGAGTTTTTTGAAATAAGTTTATAAAATGAAGAATTAATTTCTACAAAATTGAAAAAATTTGAATAATATTCTAAAAATTTATGTCTTTTTAAAGTGGTTGGATAAAAACTTCCAATCCATGATGTATAAAAATAACCTGCTGTTCCAATAAAAAAATTTTTTTTACCCATTTTTTATTTTTGATAAAAAGTATTTAGTTAGAGGTATATCATTATTTTCTATACTTAACTTTGCAAATATTGGAAAAAGATAAGAAGGAGGATTTTTGTCTAGTTCTAATAGTTTTTTCATATATAAATATCCATTTTTATAGTCATTAAGAAAGAATAAACTTCTTATTATACCTTCAAGAGATTTAATTTGTTCCAATTTTATATTTATAGGAACCTCAAATTTAACTAGATTATTTTCAATAAGATTTAGTGATTTTTCAAATTCTTCTTTAGCATCTTTGAATCTGTTTGCTTTTAAAAGAATCAAGCCTTTAAAGTTAAATAATATAGGATTTTTATCCTCTATTTCTAAACTTTTATCTATATATCTTAATGAGTTTTCTATATTTTTGTTATATAAGAGCTCAATATATGAGAGATAGTAATAAACCATGTGAAGATATGAAAAAATAGTATTAAAATAATTTTTATTTATCTTAGAAATTAAATCAAGAAGTGTATTTTGAGCCTCTTTTATC
>Ga0256836_1001229_pt1 | contig 11650 bp, 16 predicted proteins | sample 4561380metaG_FD_185974 | JGI IMG/M metagenome (GOLD analysis project Ga0256836, IMG submission 185974) | Hydrothermal vent microbial communities from Guaymas Basin, Mexico - 4561-380 | ecosystem: Environmental > Aquatic > Marine > Hydrothermal vents | place: Mexico: Guaymas Basin | collected...
GAGAAGCAAGTCCTGAAACTATTAGACAATATATCCAAAATCAAGGCTAACACCTTGATAATCCATTCATTCCAAAGGCTAAAGACCTTTGGGATTTCTGGATTGGGTTGTTAAAAGATTTTTTAAATTATTGTTTTCGGTTATTTTTTGATATTGGGTAGAGCCTTTTTTTAGGACTTCTTTTATCCCATAAATTAAAGCTCTAACATTAGTGATTGATAAAGCCATTTTTATAGAATTATCAAAATCTCTTTTATAATCTTTATAAAATTCAAAAAATATTCTATCTTTTATAAAATTATCTTGAACTTCAATTTGTCCTGTTACAATTAATAGGTTTTTTTTATTATAAATTCTTTGGCAAATAAAATATTTTTTCATATTTTTCTTGTTGAGATTGATAATTTTGGTGCAAAATCTAATGCATCTAAAAAAGAAAATTTATCTTGCACATTCATTTTTTTAAGATGTTGCAAAAATTTAAAAGCTTTTTTATTTGTAAGCTGTAAAACACATCTTTTTTTATCCATTAAAACTATTTTTTGGTATGGAATAATGCTTTTTTTTAATTCTTTAATAGATATCTCATCATTTTTATCAAAATACAAATATTTAGTCATTTTTTTCCTTTATTTTTGGATTTTTAACACAAATTTATTATTGTTTAGTTTTTTATATTCAAAAATTTGAATTTTATTCATATCTTCATTTAGTAAAATATAATAACCTATATCATTTTTTATATTATTTAAAATCTCTTCTTTTGTTACTTCAAATCCACTATTTAATAACTTTTTTTCTAACTCATTTATACTAATTGTTTGCATTATTTTTTCTTTTAATAAAAACCTCATCAAATAAAACTTTATCAGCCTGTGCTAATTCTTTTTCAACAAAAGTAGGGAAGTGTCTTTTTTCTATATGTTTTTCTACTGTGTATATTACATTGATAACTTTTTTTCTAAGTCTAATTCTTAATCTTTTATTTTCATCAGTAACTATAGTAACATATTTTACCCATCTTTTTAATGGTGGTAAAACTTTATAATTAGTAAATATTATTTCATAATCTTTATTATTAAGATAATATTCTATCTCTTCTTTAGTTGTTTCAATCTTATTTTCTATTTTATCCATAAATTTTTTAATTTCAACTTCTGATGTAAATATTTTTTTTGCTGCTTTTAATCCCATTTTTCTTTGTTTATTTGCCCATACAGCAAAAGTTTTAATAACATATTTTTTTACTTTTTCTTGGTCTTTTACTAAAGAATATGCCTTATGTTCACTAATATTTGTTAATACAACTCCTTTTTTTTCAGGATTGATAATATTTAATGGTAAAGCATTCTTATAAGCATTTTTTTCAGTTTCTCCTGCTTGTAATAACTCTTGAACCTTTTTTTCTCTTATATCCCAAAGTTCATTAAAAGCTTCTTCGTTTAAATAATAAAGTTTATATTCATTCATTTCTTCCGTTTTTTGAATACCTGATAATAAAATATGACTTATTTCGTTATTTAGTTCTTGCATAATTTACATATCCTTATATTTTAGTATTTTCATTTCTTTTTCTTTAATCTTTTATCCAGCTCCAGCAAAAAATATTTTACCAAAGTAATTGAGTGAAGATGAATTTGCTATCCAGGCTTACCCCTTTATGTATATTTGATTAAATAAATTTTAATTATTCATTTAAAGAAATATCCCCACTACCCACTTTATTTTGATTGATATTTTTAAATACATTATGTTTTCCATTTATATCTCCACTACCTATAAGAGATATATTAACATTATCACTTTCTGAATGAGTTATATCAATATCTCCACTACCTATAAGATTTAAATTAATTAAATTAGCATATATATTTTCTAATACAATATCCCCACTACCTTGTAATTTAACTAAAAAGCTATTAAATTTGTGTGATGCAGTTTTTCCTTCTACAAGAATATATCCACTTCCTTGTAAGTTTAAAGTAAATTCTTTTGACAAAACAGAAGTATCAGCATTAATTTTAATAAAAACATCATTAAATGTATTAATTGTAGATATATTTTCAATAGGATATTCTAAATATTCATCTTCTTTATTTTCTTTGGAAGAAAATGCATTGTCTATTGGTATAGTTTTACCATTCAAAATAATTTTATTGACATCTCCATCTATAGTTAAAATGTTATTATCATAACCTATAGAAATACCATTGATACTGATACAACTTCCATTCATTGTATTATTTATAATATTACCTACTATAGTATTACCATAATTTATGCTTACAGCAGAAGTCCTTGAATCAGAAATTGTTGAAATAGAAGATATTTTACAATCTTTATTCCCAATAGTTATAATATTATCTTTTTCAACTACTTTAAATGGGGTTTTACTTTTAATATAACCATTTACTATTACAAATTGCCCACTATTTATGTTTAATGTTTTCACTATTTTTCTCCTTTAATCTTTTATTTATAAAATTTGTAGTATAAATAATTTTAAATACCTCATCAACTACTTTTTCTGAATTGTTTATAGCTGAACTTAATTCTTTATCTCTTTTCCAATATCTATCATTTACTTCATTTATATAATCAATAACAAAATTCTCATTAAAGAGAAATTTTAATTTTTTATATTTATATTCAGAATATTTTAAAAGTCCTACAAATCCCAAATAAGAAGCTACAATATCTGTGGAAATTTTTATAAATGCTTTTTCTATAACATCTCCTGCTATTTTAGCTATTATTTTGCCTTTTTGAGAAGTTGGAACAATATTATATTTGTTTAAAAACATATTAAGATTTTTTGTTAAATTATATGTTTTCTTTATTGTAACAAACTCTTTATTATTTTTTGCTTTTACAGACAATTCATTTATACCATTTATTTGAACAACCCACCCATTGCTTCTTAATTCAGTATCAATGTAACTGAAAATTATATACAAAAATGTTAAATCTTGTAATTCTTTTATGTTATATTTCATTTTAAAACAACCTCATATCCCATAAAATTTAGTTTATTTTTTACTTTTTTTAAGATTTTTCTATCCTCTTGTATAGCTAAGCCTAAATGTGATAAATCAATAATTTTTTTTTCATTTTTACCAGGCTCTTTAACAAAAAGTTCTCCTTTACTATTTAACTTCAAAACAACGATAAAAGGGTTATAGTTGTCTAAAACTTTATACAATTCATTCAATTCTAACTCCTTTTTTTAATATATTTTACCAAAAAAAATAACTTTTTCTACTATTTTAACACAAAATAAACAATATTTTACCTATAAACTTCATCTCTCGCCACCTGAAAATTTTGAAAAAAATTGAAAATTTTGGGAATTTTGGAAATAGGGCAGGGATTTGTTTTTGATGTTTCTGGGCTTTTGGGTAGAAATAAAAGGGTGGGGTGTTAAAATAGTAGTAATTATTATGTATAATTTTTAATAAAGTCTTGATTTTTAGAAAAAAATATTATAAAATATCACTCCCCAAAGCAGCTCGAATCTCTTTGTGTTTTATTTGTTTTTGTAGTTTAAAACTACATTGAGCTTCCTTGAGCTGCTTTTTTTTTAAATCAATCAGTAAATCCTGTCATTTTTAATTAATAATTCAAGGAAAAATAATGCATTCTCACAATAAATATAAACCAAACAATCAAAACGAGTTAGTAGAAGCAATTATAAAAGAGATATATGAAGTTCAGGGAACACCTAACAATCCAAATTGGGAAGCAGACCTAAATTGCATTGATACAAGTAATATAACAAATATGAAATATTTGTTTAGTATTTTATATAGGTTAGAAGATTTTAATGGAGATATATCTCAATGGGATGTATCTAATGTAAAAGATATGAATAGAATGTTTGCTTATAGTAAATTCAATGGAGATATATCTCAATGGGATGTATCTAATGTAAAAGATATGAGTGGTATGTTTATATGTATTAAGTTTTTTAATCAAGACATCTCTAAATGGGATGTGTCTAATGTGGAAAGTATGAGTGGTATGTTTTGTTGTAGTATGTTTAATCAAAACATAAATAAATGGAATGTTTCCAATGTAGTTAATATGGAACATATGTTTTCTAAAAGTAAATTCAATAAAGATATATCTAATTGGAAATTAAATAGTTTGGAATATACTTTTTTGATGTTTGAAGATAGTTTACTTGATTACCATATAATTGCAAATTTAATAAAAAATAATCAACATTTTCTAAACAATAAAAAAATACAAAATCTTTTAGAAATTTATCCATATAAAAATAAAGTTATTCTAATGATAGAGTGAGTTACCTATCCTTGATTTTTTTACTTATTGTTTTGTTATATCCATTGACAAATATATATTATTTAGATATAATTACATCACGAAAACAAATAAAAACACAAGGAGAAAAAATGGAAACATTAGAATATCTTTTAAAAAGAAAATATAATGAAATAGCAAAAGAAAAAGTGTATCAAGTAGAGCAAGATTTTTTAGATTTACCACAAAAACAAATAGAAGAAATTATTGATTTTTGTGAGTTTGATGTTTATCAAGAAAATAATAAATATAAATTATTTGATAGACAATGTGCTAATTTAGGGAATATTGAAGAAGAAGAATTTGATTCAATGAATGAGATTCTTTTGAGAATAGAACATTATATTGATGAGTATTATTTTGGAGATTTAGATGAATCTTTAAAAAACATTAAAAAAATTATTAAAAAAATGGAGGAAAAATAATGTTTGTTATTTTAAAAGAAAATAATCGTGAAGTAAATACATTAGCTGTAACTAATTCTAAATCTGAAGTTTTTTTATTTATATTAAGAGATTCTATTTTTCAATTATCTATAATAGAGGGATTTGAATATCCTGCTGAAATAGATAATACAAAATTTTTGTTTGAAAATGGGTTTCTTAAAAAAGATACTTTAGATTATTCATCTATTGAAATTGCCTTTAAAAAGATAATTGATTTTTATAAGATTGAATTAGAAGATAATAAATGCTTTTTTAAAGAAGAATATAATACTTTTAGCAATGATTTTAGTTGTTCTTATTATTTTGAAGAAGTGTTATTTATTGAAGCAGAAAAAGTTTAAATTTTCTGCTTTTTTGGCACTGACTAAATAATTTAAGAAAATTCAAATTTCAAAAAAATGATAAAATAAGACCAATATTAATATGATTAAAGACCTTAAAATCACAAAAAAAACCTATATTTTGGTATTTTTATTATTTTGTATGGTTTCTATTTAATTCTTAATATATTTTTTGTTAATTTAAATTTAAAGGGGAAATTTAATCATTAAAATTTATTATTTAGTCAGTGCCGCTTTTTTAATGTAGCAACAGATGAACTTGGAACTTTTTAACATAAAAGGATTATTTTTGTTTGATAATGTAAAAAGTGATGATACAGCAGAAATTGGAGATAAGGCTTATTGGAATGGGTCAGAGATTACAACTGATGATGGTGGAGATACTCCGAATACTTATATTGGATATTTCGCAAAAGCAAAAGCAAATGGGAAAACACTAAAAAATTTTGTTTGAAAATATCTTTTTAATTCTGATTCTTTTAAATTATGTTTTTGTGCTATTGTTTTTATACACTTCTTTTTGTATCCACACTCTTTTAATTCATCAACATATTTACACATTTATAGCCTTTTTGATATTTTTTGCAATTCTTTCAATTACAGGTATAGTTACAGAATTACCTATTTGCTTGTAAAGATGAGAATTTGCGATATTTGGTAATATATAACTATCATCAAATCCTTGAAATCTAGCACATTCTCTTGGAGTTAATTTTCTAATTCCTTTATCATCTAAAATTAAAGGCACATTATGACCACCTGTCCCCATATTTGCCGTTAATGTAGGACAAAGATTGCTTTTGTTTTCTCGGACATACACTCTTCTTAATTGGTATATAGTTTCTTTTTTAGTCATTGCTTCTTTTAACATAGGATAATATTTGCTGTTATGATAATAATATTTTTCATCTACATTTTTTTCTAAAAGGTCTGATATTTTTTTAGTTAGTGGGATTTTTGTAGGAAATTCAAATTTATCAAAATGAGTTTTATCTAAAAAACCAACTATATAAATTCTTTCTCTATTTTGAGGAATGTTTCCATATTCGGCACTATTTAAAACTTTGTATTTAAAATAATATCCCCTTTTTGTAAGTTCATTTGAAATAACTTTGAATGTATTACCTTTATCGTGAGAAACTAAATTTTTAACATTTTCTAAAAAAATAACTTTTGGTCTAAATTCATCTAAAAATCTTAATATTTCAAAAAAAACATTTCCCCTTTCATCACAAAAACCTTTTTGATAACCTGCTATACTAAAAGCTTGACAAGGAAAACCACCTGTTAATATATCTATTTTAGAAACTTCATTTGTAGATAATTTTTTTAAATCTTTTACAATTAAATTGTGATTAAAATTTGTTTTATAAGTGATAGCAGCATTTTTATCAATTTCATTTGCCCAAGATATATCAAATCCTGCTTTTAAAAATCCTATCTCAATACCACCAATACCAGCAAATAAACTTCCTATTTGCATTATTATCCTTTTTTCGTGGATTATATCAAAATTCTACTACATTTTTTTTAAATATTTTTTTAAAATACACAAAAAAAGGTTTTAAATGGTTGATTTTAAAACTACTTGGGAGAAGATTATTGACTTTTCTCCCTTTTCAAAAACAAATACCAAAGGTGGTTTAGTAAATCCTGCTTATACTTCACAGACTTGTTCTAATTGTGGGTATGTGGATAAGAAAAATAGAAAATCGCAAGCAGCATTTATACAAAAAAAATAAAAATTTCTATATTTTATTTTCATCTAAAAATACTTTTTATTAGTTTATTGATTTTATCTAATCTATAGTTTGTGTGTATCCTGCTATCTAATATATATAAATTACCTTTATCTTCTTCTGTTCTAATAAGTCTTCCTATCCATTGTTTTAAATTTAATAACATCTCTTTTTCACTCATAAAATAACTATAATTTGTGCCTCTCATCTTATCTACTTTTTTTAATTCCATCCATTTTTTATTAACAATAATAGGGTAAGGTAATTTAGTGATATATAAATTTTCTAATAATTTTTCTTTTAAATCTACTCCTGTTCCATAGTTTCTTGTTCCTATTAAAATACCACCTTTTTCTTTAAATTCTTTTATTATTGTATAAACAGATTTTTTTCTTTGGGCTTTTAATATATTTGTTTCAGGTAGTTTAGAGTTTAAATATTCATATAAACTTTCAACTTCTAAAAATCCTCCCATTAAAACTAATGAATTTTTATTATTAAAACTTTCAATTATTTCATTACCTATTGCCTCTATCCAAATTTTTGATACTTCATCTTCTTTTGTGTCAGGTTTTGGAAATTGTTTATCTATATAAGATACATTTATTTGATTTTTTTTAAATACAGGCGGCATTTTATAAAATGCTGTATTATTTTTTTCTATTAAATTTAATCCAAGTCTTGTTTTTATAAAATCTATATCATTATCTATATAAAGAGTAGCACTAACTCCTGTTAGGAAATCAGTTTTATCCCATAAATCTTTTAATTTGAATAAATAATTTGTTTTTAAAACACTTAAACTTACATAACCTTGTGATGGAGAAAAATATATACTAATTTCTTTTTCATTTGCATTACTAAATTCTTTAAGCTCTTTATATTCATTTTCAAATAATTCTACTGCTTTAATAAGATTCATTGATAATTGCTTAGTTTTAAGTTTATCTATCTTATTGAAGATGTTTAGTAACTCTTTTTTTAATAATCTTGCTTTTATTTCTTTTACTATTTTTATACTCTCTTCTGTATTTGTAAAAGTAAGCCCAGCTTTTTTTGGCATTTGATATTTTTTATACAGGATGTCTTTTTGCTCTTTAATTTTTTGAAGATTTTTTTTAAATTGCACTTGTCCTGAAAATTTTTCAGCCGTTTCTATTTTATTTAAAAGATTTTCAAGTAAATAATGAAATCTAAACAATGAAAAATTAGATTGTAATAAGTTTTCAGCTGTATCACTTATTAAATGAACCTCATCAATAAGTATGATATAATCATTTATATTGAAATTTTTATCATAAAAAGCCTTAATTAGTAAATATGCTTGATTAGTAATACTTATATCAACCTCATCAAAATCTTTAATATATTCTTTTTTTTCTTTTGTAGATAAAAGCTTTTTTAAAAGATATTTTGCTTCTTCTTCTATATTTAATTCATCTAAAAATAAATCAATTATTAACAAATGGTTTTTTCCTTTTTTTGACAAAGTTATAATTTTTTCATATATTTCAATAGGATTATTAACTAAATTATTAAATATAGAAACATCTAAATTGGCTATATCTACATAATTTTCTTTTCCAATTACCATATCTATATCTATTTTGTTTTTAAGTTTTATATCTTTAGTATCTAAATAATCACTATATTTATTATTTTTAAAAGAAAATTTATTAAAAACATTTAATAATTCAAGTGCAAGTTGTGTGGTTGAAGTAGCAATAATTACTTTTTTACCTTGTGCTTTTGCATATAATAAAGCAAGATAAGTAAGTATAATTGATTTACCACTTCCTGTTGGTAGTTCTGCAAAAAAATTATTTATATTATTTTTGTTTTTGTTTAATGTAAGTTTAATTAAGTTTTTTTGATGAGGTTTTAATGTAATTGTTTTTTTCATTTTTTTTATTCCTTTATAATTTTAATTGTTATTATTTTATAATTTGCTTTTTTATTAGAAATATTATATCATTTTAAATATGTTTTTCCAACTAATTTAAAGAAAATTGGAGAATAAAGTGTTTTGAAAATTTGTTGTTAATTGGAAAAAGTCCATTATTATGGATAAGACAAGGTAGAAGATGGCTTATTGAAGATATATAACATATGGATTGTTAAAAGAACAGCACATAAGCACCTTTATTATTTTTTTCTAATGAAGATATATAACATATGGATTGTTAAAAGATTGTCGTAATGATTGATGAGTATGCTTCAATTGGAAGATATATAACATATGGATTGTTTAAATTACCAGAATGGTTGCAGTTAAAAATTACATTATTTTGTTTATATATAATATATGAATTGTTTAAAGTAATAAATTCCATTATTATAATAATAATTACCAAGAAGATATACAACATATGGATTGTTTAAATTTCGTCATACATTTTAATTTATACTCATTTCCATTTTTGTTTATATATAACATATGGATTGTTAAAAGGACGGAGCTATAGATTGCCATTCGCTAAAAAATTTTGTGAAGATATAATACAACATATGGATTGTTAAAAGAAAAATTGTAAATTCACATCTTTATCTTCTTTCCCTGAAGATATACAACATATGGATTGTTAAAAGTTATAATTTTAGTTGTTGTAAAAACAAATAACATATGAATTGTTAAAATTAACATCAAAAAATAAGGAGAAAAAATGATTAGTATTTCAATGAAAAATGTAACCCCTTTATGTCAAATTGAGGGAGGAGAAAAAAGAAACAATATTGACACTATTACTACAAAAAAATTAACAATGTTGTATGAGAATATGCCTGTTGAAGTTCCTATTATTACAGCAAATGGTTTTAGAGGGCTTTTAAGAAGAGTTTCATCAAAAATTATTTTTGAAAAAGCATTAGAAAAAGGTTTCAAAATAGATAGAAGTAATTTTCATTTAATGTTTGCAGGTGGTGGAAACAATTACCAAGCAAAGGATATTCAAATTGAAAACAAAATAAGAGAGTTAAATCCTGTTGCAAGTTTATTTGGAATTTCTTTAGCAGTAGAGGGTAAATTGATAGTAACAAATTTAGTGCCTACGAATCCTTTAATAACTACAATAGAAAAAAATGACAAAGTATTTACATTTTCTAAATTATTACAAACAATGTCATTTATAACAGTAGATGATATGTTAGAAAAAACTAAATTTGGAAGATTAATGAGTAAAGAAGATATAGAAGAATGGGAAAGTTTTTCATTTAAAAATAATGCAGCAAGAAAAAAAGCAAGAGAAAATGATGATGAGAAAGTAAAAAAACAAACTATAAAAGCTTATCTACAAAAAGAGTATGTGATACCAAATACTGAATTTGTAGGAAATATCCACAAAAAAATGGAACTAACAGATATAGAATATGGACTTTTAATAAAAGCTTTATTAGAAATTACAAAAGAACAAATTGGAAGCACAAAAAATCTTGGGTTTGGAATTATGGAGCATAATTTTGAATTTGATAGTGGCTCAACTATTATCTCAAATCCAAATGAGAGAAACCTTTTTGTAAGAGAAGATGAAGTGAATTTATTTGAAGAAGAGGAAAAAGCATTGAAAACTTTTAATGAGTGGTTAGAAAATATAGATGCTAAAAATATTGAAATAGCTCAACTTTTAGCTTAATTTTATTTATAGATTTCCAACTGATTTGAAAGAAGTTAAAAAATAAGGTGTTTTGAAAATTTGTTGTTAATTGGAAAAAGTTCATAAATAAGGTAAATGGGTAAATTTTGTTGCCTACTTATGGAAGTTTATATATAACATATGGATTGTTAAAAGTTTATATGTTTAAGGACATTAGGAAAAGGTAATTTAGTTTATATATAACATATGGATTGTTAAAAGGCACCAGTAGTTGAGTATAAAAGCCCTTTATTATCAAGTTTATATATAACATATGGATTGTTAAAAGAGGCATAATAATTATTATATTTTTAAAATAACATTAAAGTTTATATATAACATATGGATTGTTAAAAGTAGACTTTTTGAAACTCTAATGTATTTTTTACAAAAGTTTATATATAACATATGGATTGTTAAAAGACAAATAAAAAATCAAAAAATAAAGTAGATAAGAATGTTTATATATAACATATGGATTGTTAAAAGATTTTTGAGCTTATATCTTTTATTTCTCTCCCTTTTGTTTATATATAACATATGGATTGTTAAAAGAATTGGTTGTATTTATTTTCAATTTGTTTCATATGGTTTATATATAACATATGGATTGTTTAAATATTTATAAAACACTTTCAAATGCAAAAAAACAAGAGGTTTGTATATAACATATGGATTGTTGAAACACTAAACAAGCAAAAGAATTAGCAGGTTTTTATATATAAAAAATATGAAATGCTAAAACTACATTCCAGGAAGTAGTATAAATGGCAATTTAGCATTATAGAATATATGAATTGTTGAAATAGAAGAGTGGATTTTCGTGTAAAAATGAATAAAAAAACTACATAATATATGAATTATTGAATAACTAATTATTTTTATAAAAAAAAGGAGAATATATGAAATTAAAAGTTTATACTGATAAAAATATAAAAAATTTACGACCTATTGATATAAGAAAGATTATAGGTTCTATTACAGATGATAAATACATAGATTTGGTTTTATGGCACAAGCATACACCTCCAGAGGTATTGTATTCAAAACCTTTAAATAATAGTTTTGAAATAATAAACTACACAAATAATTTAGAACTACTAACTCATATAAAAGAAAAATTACAAAATATAGAGTTATTTAAACAAGCAAAAGTTATTAAAACAGAAATA